>BNJV01003024.1_pt1:75000-77495 | contig 77495 bp, 79 predicted proteins | sample 8540591 | NCBI WGS metagenome assembly BNJV01 (sample SAMD00202457, study PRJDB9452) | human saliva metagenome | host: Homo sapiens | reverse complement strand
AAGTTTCTGACTTTGTTTATGCTAATCATGTCGTTGCTGCGGTAGAAGCAGAAGATGGTCAAATATTCATAGGATTTTGTATGGAGGGCACTTGTGGCGTTTTTCATCTCTGTGCAGAACGAGCAGCTCTCTTCAATATGTATCAATTTTCAGGACAAACTAAAGTTAAGAAAATCCTCGCCTTTCGAGATAAGCCACCCTATGGCGAAGGAACAGGTATGCCCTGTGGCGCATGCAGAGAATTCCTCTTAGAACTGAATGCTGAAAATAAAGAAGCAGAGTTTATGATGGATTACGAAACAAGAAAAACAATCAAGGTTGCCGAGTTGATCCCTTACTGGTGGGGAGAAGAACGTGCGGCTAATTGGCAAGCCAAATAGAGAGTCGGTTAAACTGGCTCTTTTCTATTATCTTCAAAGAATTTGTATAGGATGGAAAAAAGTTCTTGACAAAGGAGAAAAAGTAGGTATAATAGAAAGAGTTGAAAAGCTCAGGTCCGTTGGTCAAGGGGTTAAGACACCGCCTTTTCACGGCGGTAACACGGGTTCGAATCCCGTACGGACTATGAGTGTATCGCAGGGTTGAAAAAAGTAAAAAAAGTTTCAAAAAAGTGTTGACATAGGTCAGCAGCTGTGATATACTAATATAGTTGTCGCTTGAGAGAGAAAGAGTGACAAAGACCTTTGAAAACTGAACAAGACGAACCAATGTGCAGGGCACTACAACTTTAGTTGTAGTACTGAACAATGAAAAAACAATAAATCTGTCAGTGACAGAAATGAGTGAGAACTCAAACTTTTAATGAGAGTTTGATCCTGGCTCAGGACGAACGCTGGCGGCGTGCCTAATACATGCAAGTAGAACGCTGAAGGAGGAGCTTGCTTCTCTGGATGAGTTGCGAACGGGTGAGTAACGCGTAGGTAACCTGCCTGGTAGCGGGGGATAACTATTGGAAACGATAGCTAATACCGCATAATATTGACTATTGCATGATAGTTGATTAAAAGGTGCAATTGCACCACTACCAGATGGACCTGCGTTGTATTAGCTAGTTGGTGAGGTAACGGCTCACCAAGGCGACGATACATAGCCGACCTGAGAGGGTGATCGGCCACACTGGGACTGAGACACGGCCCAGACTCCTACGGGAGGCAGCAGTAGGGAATCTTCGGCAATGGACGGAAGTCTGACCGAGCAACGCCGCGTGAGTGAAGAAGGTTTTTCGGATCGTAAAGCTCTGTTGTAAGAGAAGAACGAGTGTGAGAGTGGAAAGTTCACACTGTGACGGTATCTTACCAGAAAGGGACGGCTAACTACGTGCCAGCAGCCGCGGTAATACGTAGGTCCCGAGCGTTGTCCGGATTTATTGGGCGTAAAGCGAGCGCAGGCGGTTAGATAAGTCTGAAGTTAAAGGCTGTGGCTTAACCATAGTACGCTTTGGAAACTGTTTAACTTGAGTGCAAGAGGGGAGAGTGGAATTCCATGTGTAGCGGTGAAATGCGTAGATATATGGAGGAACACCGGTGGCGAAAGCGGCTCTCTGGCTTGTAACTGACGCTGAGGCTCGAAAGCGTGGGGAGCAAACAGGATTAGATACCCTGGTAGTCCACGCCGTAAACGATGAGTGCTAGGGTGTTAGACCCTTTCCGGGGTTTAGTGCCGCAGCTAACGCATTAAGCACTCCGCCTGGGGAGTACGACCGCAAGGTTGAAACTCAAAGGAATTGACGGGGGCCCGCACAAGCGGTGGAGCATGTGGTTTAATTCGAAGCAACGCGAAGAACCTTACCAGGTCTTGACATCCCTCTGACCGCTCTAGAGATAGAGTTTTCCTTCGGGACAGAGGTGACAGGTGGTGCATGGTTGTCGTCAGCTCGTGTCGTGAGATGTTGGGTTAAGTCCCGCAACGAGCGCAACCCCTATTGTTAGTTGCCATCATTTAGTTGGGCACTCTAGCGAGACTGCCGGTAATAAACCGGAGGAAGGTGGGGATGACGTCAAATCATCATGCCCCTTATGACCTGGGCTACACACGTGCTACAATGGCTGGTACAACGAGTCGCAAGCCGGTGACGGCAAGCTAATCTCTTAAAGCCAGTCTCAGTTCGGATTGTAGGCTGCAACTCGCCTACATGAAGTCGGAATCGCTAGTAATCGCGGATCAGCACGCCGCGGTGAATACGTTCCCGGGCCTTGTACACACCGCCCGTCACACCACGAGAGTTTGTAACACCCGAAGTCGGTGAGGTAACCTTTTAGGAGCCAGCCGCCTAAGGTGGGATAGATGATTGGGGTGAAGTCGTAACAAGGTAGCCGTATCGGAAGGTGCGGCTGGATCACCTCCTTTCTAAGGAAAAGGAACTGCGCATTGGTCTTGTTTAGTCTTGAGAGGTCTTGTGGGGCCTTAGCTCAGCTGGGAGAGCGCCTGCTTTGCACGCAGGAGGTCAGCGGTTCGATCCCGCTAGGCTCCATTGGTGAGAGATCACCAAGTAATGC
>BNJV01003024.1_pt1:0-70000 | contig 77495 bp, 79 predicted proteins | sample 8540591 | NCBI WGS metagenome assembly BNJV01 (sample SAMD00202457, study PRJDB9452) | human saliva metagenome | host: Homo sapiens | reverse complement strand
GATGCTGCCCATAACCGCTATCGTCAGGCCAGAGAAGGCAGCTATTATCTGAAACTGGATCGTGTATCGGACGACTTTCTGACAAAATTTACAGAAGCAATGAGAGAGAAACCAAGAGTGCATAGCGTGAATACCTTTGTTCATACCTACAGACTCCAACATGTAGATGCAGTTGTTCCTTCAACCAAGACGCTCTATAACTATATCCATCAAGGTTTGTTAGAGATTAAGGCTATTGATTTACCAAGAGCAGTGCGGATCCGTAAGAAATCTAACAAGCGTCCCTCTACCAAGAAACATCTAGGAAAGTCAATTGAAGAAGGGCCAGAAGAGATCAATAATCGCTCCCGTTTTGGAGATTGGGAAATCGATTCTGTTCTGGGTTTAAAGACAGTAGGAGAACCTTCTATTCTGACCTTGGTAGAACGACAAACACGCTATGCTGTCACAAAGAAACTCGTCGAAAAGAAAGCAGAGTATGTCAATCAAGCAGTCTTAGAGTGTATGAAACCTTATCCCATTAAGTCCATAACTGCAGATAATGGAAACGAATTTTCATCATTGAGCAAGATAGAGGGATTAGATGTTTATTTTGCACATGCCTATTCATCTTATGAACGAGGTACAAATGAGAATTTCAATGGATTATTAAGAGAGTTCATTCCAAAGGGAACCTCACTAAAAGAACTAAATCCGACACTTTTAGAGGACTATACAAAGGCTATCAATGAAAGACCTAGACGAATCCATAGCTATCAGTCCGCAAAAAAGCTGTTTGAACTAACTCAAACAGCTTGAAAGATATTCGCTTAATCAGAGGAACAACTTTGTTGCACTTGACTTGACAATTGGGGAAAGAAAAAATTTACGCTTGTGACGATTAAGTTCAGTGCAAAGATGCTACCTTTTTAGTTTTTTTATCCATTTCGGCGTTTACGGGCTAGTAGGGCTCTGTAAAAGAAGATTTGATTGTTTTGGATATAGGGAAGGATTGTGAAACTAGCAATCCCAAAGGTAATCCAATTGAGGAAGTACCAAGGGAGTAGCTGGAAGTCGAGGAGAAAGCGCTGAAACTTATATCCTTTCATCAAGAAACGGCTGGTTTTTAGGATTTGCCTTGGTTTAGCTTGTCCTAAATCCAGAGTGTCGCAGAGGAGAAATTCTACCTGCGAGTAGGCGTAATGTTGCGGGATGTATAGGATATTGCCCACAATCATCAAGATGAGGCTCGCTAAAAAGTAGAGTCCAAAGGTCATAAGGAACTGTTCGGTTTCAAGTGATGAGAGGTCAAGATTGGGAAATTCAGGATGTAGGGTAACAAAGTTCCGTGCTAGGAGGTTACTATAAAAGAGAAAGTAGACACCAATCAAACTAGGAATACTCCATAAAAAGAGATAGAGACGCTTGAGAAGCAAGGTTAGAAAAGTTTGAGAAAAATATTTTTCATCAAAGAGAGTCAGACATGATTTTAGAGAGAGTTCCGTTTCGGGATTTTTGATAAGTTTAAGTGTTGTAAAGGCAGATCCTGATAGAAGGATTGTAACAATAAAAGATACTAGTAGTGGGAAGAGATAGGCTTGAAGCACTTGCCCCAGCATACTGATAAATGATTGGTTTAGAATATCGTTACTTAGACGAGCCAAGGGATTCAGAAAGCTTGAGAAAATTAGTAACATACTAGGTAGAGCGAATATGAGAATAAGTCTTGGGTTGTCTGTCTGAAATTGTTTAGCATCTAGACGAATAGTTTTTAAATCAATTTTTGGGTATTTCATTCTTTCATTATACCATAGTTCGTGACAGTTCCTGGTTTTTTTGATAAAATCATACAGTATGCCTTTGAGCACAAAGTATGAACTGGGACTGTCTTTCCCAGCTTCGGAGGTAGAAAATGTCAGATTCACCAATCAAATATCGTTTGATTAAGAAAGAAAAACACACGGGAGCTCGTCTGGGAGAAATCATCACCCCTCACGGCACCTTCCCGACACCTATGTTTATGCCGGTTGGACCCAAGCTACTGTCAAGACCCAGTCACCAGAGGAGTTGAAGGAGATGGGATCAGGAATTATCCTCTCTAATACTTATCATCTGTGGCTTCGTCCAGGAGATGAACTCATCGCACGCGCAGGCGGTCTTCACAAATTTATGAACTGGGACCAGCCAATCCTGACGGATAGTGGTGGTTTTCAGGTTTATTCCCTAGCAGATAGCAGAAATATCACTGAAGAAGGAGTAACCTTTAAAAACCATCTCAATGGTTCCAAGATGTTCCTATCGCCAGAAAAAGCCATCTCCATTCAGAATAATCTGGGCTCAGACATCATGATGTCTTTTGATGAATGTCCTCAGTTTTACCAACCATACGACTACGTTAAGAAATCTATCGAACGTACCAGCCGTTGGGCTGAGCGTGGTTTGAAGGCTCACCGTCGTCCACATGACCAAGGCTTGTTTGGGATTGTGCAGGGGGCAGGATTTGAAGACCTTCGTCGTCAGTCAGCTCATGATCTTGTCAGCATGGATTTTCCAGGCTACTCTATCGGTGGACTAGCCGTTGGAGAAACCCACGAAGAGATGAATGCGGTCTTGGATTTCACAACCCAACTTCTCCCTGAAATAAACCTCGCTACCTGATGGGTGTGGGAGCGCCAGATAGCTTGATTGATGGGGTCATTCGTGGGGTGGATATGTTTGACTGTGTCTTGCCGACTCGTATCGCTCGTAATGGCACCTGTATGACCAGCCAAGGGCGTTTGGTTGTCAAGAATGCCCAGTTTGCTGAGGACTTTACGCCACTGGATCCTGAGTGCGATTGCTACACATGTAAGAACTACACACGCGCCTATCTTCGTCACCTACTCAAGGCTGATGAAACCTTCGGTATCCGTTTGACCAGCTACCACAATCTTTACTTCTTGCTCAACCTGATGAAGCAGGTTCGTCAAGCCATCATGGATGACAATCTCTTGGAATTCCGTGAGTATTTTGTAGAAAAATATGGCTACAACAAGTCAGGACGCAATTTCTAAAATGGAATTTATGGAAGCTAAAAATCCTACGTTTTCTCGTAGGATTTTTCTTCTTTTTTTGATAGAATAAAGTGTATAACGAAAGGGAGAATAAACTCGTATGCGTATTAAATGGTTTTCCTTGATTAGGATTACAGGTTTACTACTGGTACTTTTGTACCACTTCTTTCAGACAATCTTTCCTGGAGGGTTCTTTGGGGTAGATGTCTTTTTCACATTTTCAGGATTCTTGATTACCTCTCTTCTCTTAGAAGAGTTTGGAAAGAAAAGCCAGATTGATTTGCTGGGCTTTTTTAAGCGGCGGTTTTATCGGATCGTGCCACCTGTGGTTCTGATGGTTCTGGTGACCATGCCTTTTACTTTCTTGGTTCGCCAAGACTATGTTGCAGGTATTGGTGGTCAGATTGCTGGTGTTCTCGGTTTTATGACCAACTTCTATGAAATGCTTACGGGGGGCAGTTATGAATCCCAGTTCATTCCGCATCTCTTTGTTCACAACTGGAGTCTAGCTGTTGAGGTTCACTACTACATCCTTTGGGGGCTTGGCTGTTTGGTTCTTATCGAAACGTTCGAAATCTAGTAGCCAATTGAGAGGGATGGTCTTTCTCCTTTCTGCGGGAGCTTTCATCATTAGCTTTTTTTCTCCATGTTCATTGGTAGTCTCATGGCCAGTTCCTATTCATCTGTCTACTTTTTCAAGTTTAACCCATGTCTATCCCTTCTTTTTAGGAAGCATTTTGGCGACAGTTGTGGGGGTTCGTCAGACGAGCGATTTAGTCAAGCAGTTTGACCGGATGTGGGATCTTCGTCAAAAATCTCTTGGTATTTGCTGCGGGGCTTTTTGGTGCTAGTGCTCTTGACTTTCTTTGTCAAGTTCACCTACCTGTTTGCGTACTTATTTGGCTTCTTGCTAGCAAGTTTAGCGGCCGTTGTCATGATTTTTGCCGCGCGTGTCTTGCATGAGAAAACGCCTGAGATACAAGAACCTCGGATAATTACATTTTTAGCGGATACCAGCTACGCGGTTTATCTCTTCCACTGGCCTTTTTATATTATCTTTTCTCAGTTGATGACTAATCTGCCTGCTGTTATTTTAACCGTTATCTTTTCCTATTTCTTCGCTACCTTATCCTTCTATATTATTGAGCCATTGATTGCTGGTAAGACCAACACTTTAGTTAGAAAAATCACTAAACTGCACCGTATCAAACCAATTAGTGCTGGTGTTGCTGGCATTCTTACCTTGATTACCTTGATTATCATAGCTGTAGCTCCTCATGTTGGAGCTTTTGAGACAGACTTGATGGTCAATGGTTTCAAACAAGCCCAGACCAATATAGGACAAACAAAGGCTCTTGCTGAACAAGCTGAAGTCAGTCGTCTAGGAATTTCTGAGGGAACAAGCCTAATAGGAGATTCGGTAGCCTTGCGTGCCAATACAGCCTTACAAGAGGCGCTTCCTGAAGCAAATATCAATGCCCAGGTTAGTCGGACGACCAAGCAAGCCAATGACATCATGCTCAATAATAGTCAGAACAAGGCACTATTAAAAACAGTTGTCATTGCAACGGGAGTCAACAATCCAGAAGGTTATAAGAATGACTTGGACAGCATCGTTAACAATCTACCCAAAGGACACCATCTGATATTGGTGACACCTTATGAGGGAGACAAGAGCAAGGATACTTATACCTCAGTGGAGCAGTATGCGGCTTATGCGCGGGAATTAGCTGAAAAGAATCCTTATGTGAGCATTGCTGACTGGAATAAGGTCGCTAAGGAGCACCCTGAAATCTGGGCTGGAACTGACCAAGTCCACTTTGGAAATGATAGCAACATGATTGAAGAAGGTGCTAAATTATACGCAGAGACGATTGCAGCTGCTGTTAAGGCTGCTCAAGAACTACCTGTGAAATCAAAATAAGTTAAAAGAGTTGGAGAAATCCAGCTCTTTTAAAATATCTCCAGAAAATAGGTCTATACCATTTACAAATGAAAAAGAAAGGTTTATAATGTAATTGACATAATAAATTCTAGAATCAATCTATCAAGGAGGTTATCATTATGCCTAATTATATTAAAGCGGATCAGTTTTTCTACCCACACGGAGTTCGTCGTGGCGGTTACTTGGAACTTGTGGATGGCAAGTTTGGCAAACATGTAGAACAGATTCCTGAAGGTGCTGAGGTGATTGACTATACAGGCTACAGCATTGCTCCAGGACTTGTGGATACCCACATTCATGGATTTGGCGGTGTGGATGTCATGGACAATAACATCGAAGGAACCCTTCATACTATGAGTGAAGGATTGCTTAGCACGGGTGTCACCAGCTTCTTGCCAACCACTTTGACATCATCTTATGAGCAATTGCTCGCGGTAACAGAAAATATCGGTGCTCGTTATCAGGAAGCAAGTGGAGCCAAGATTCGTGGAATCTATTTTGAAGGGCCATATTTCACAGAGAAATACAAGGGAGCTCAAAACCCTGCCTACATGAAAGATCCTCGTATGGATGAGTTTCGTGCTTGGCAAAAAGCAGCCAATGGCTTGCTTAATAAAATTGCCCTTGCGCCAGAACGTGAAGGTGTAGAAGACTTTGTTCGCACGGTTACGGGTGAAGGTGTGACCGTTGCTCTTGGACATTCTAATGCGACCTTTGATGAGGCTAAAAAAGCAGTTGATGCTGGAGCAAGTGTTTGGGTACATGCCTACAATGGGATGCGTGGGTTGACTCACCGTGAACTGGGTATGGTGGGAGCGATGTATGAGTTACCACATACTTACGCTGAATTGATTTGTGACGGTCACCACGTAGATCCAAAGGCCTGTGACATTTTGCTCAAACAAAAAGGAACTGAAAATATTGCCCTTATCACAGACTGTATGACAGCTGGTGGATTGGAAGACGGCGACTACATGTTGGGAGAATTCCCAGTAGTGGTTGCCAATGGAACGGCTCGCCTCAAATCGACAGGCAATTTGGCAGGTTCTATTCTCAAACTCAAAGACGGTTTGAAGAATGTGGTCGAATGGGGAATTGCGAATCCGCATGAAGCGGTCATGATGGCCAGCCTCAACCCAGCAAAATCTGTTCACATTGATGATGTTTGTGGACAAATCCGTGAAGGCTACGATGCGGACTTTATCGTGCTAGATAAAGATTTGGAATTGGTCGCAACCTACCTAGATGGTGTGAAACGTTATCAAGCCTAAGATGATAAAATGGGGGTCAGTAGAGGACTCCTATTTTTTTGATAGGCTGAAAAAGGTATTTAAAGAAGTCTTCCTAAAGTGAAAGGCAAGCAAAATTCTTTTCTTGAAATGAAAAATTAGTTATAATATACGATACAAAGGAAGTAGTAAGAATGTATCGTGTTATAGAAATGTATGGAGACTATGAACCGTGGTGGTTCATAGAAGGCTGGGAAGAAGATGTCATCATGAGTCAATCTTTTGACAAGTATTATGATGCTCTAAAATATTATAAGTTATGCTGGTTTGAGCTGGAAAAGAAGAATCCTCTTTACAAGAGTAGGAGTGATTTGATGACGATCTTTTGGGATCCTGCTGACCAGCGCTGGTGCGATGAGTGTGATGAGTATTTGCAGCAGTACCATTCTTTGGCACTTTTGCAGGATGGGCAAGTCATCCCCGATGAAAAGCTGCGTCCAGGCTATGAAAAACAAACAGGTCAAGAGAAGCATCGATCTTGCCGCATGAAATGGAGATAAAAAAGTAACTTTTTAAGTTGCTTTTTTTATTTTTTTGCGAATAGTTAGATAAGGAGGACGGTATGGTACAAGAAATTGCACAGAAAATTATTACTACTGCCAAGGAAAACGGGGCTCAGGATATCTATTTCATTCCCAAGGAAAAGTCCTACGAACTTCACATGCGAGTTGGAGACGAGAGGCGTCTAGTTGACTCCTATGACTTTGAGGTTTTAGCTGCAGTGATTAGTCATTTCAAGTTTGTTGCGGGTATGAATGTAGGAGAAAAACGTCGCAGTCAGCTGGGCTCTTGCGATTACCAGTATGAGGAAAAGTTATCCTCTCTGCGTTTATCCACTGTAGGAGATTATCGGGGACATGAGAGCTTGGTCATTCGTTTGTTACACGATGAGGAACAGGATCTACATTTTTGGTTTCAGGATTTAGCAGAATTAGGGGAACAATACAGGCAAAGGGGCCTCTACCTATTTGCAGGTCCAGTCGGAAGTGGCAAGACGACGCTGATGCACGAATTGGCCAAATCCCTTTTTAAGGGACAGCAGGTTATGTCCATCGAAGACCCTGTCGAGATCAAGCAAGAAGAGATGTTGCAATTGCAGTTGAATGAGGCCATTGGGTTGACCTATGAAAATCTGATCAAACTGTCTCTACGACATCGACCGGATCTCTTGATTATCGGTGAAATCCGGGACAGCGAGACGGCGCGTGCTGTTGTCAGAGCCAGTTTGACAGGTGCGACAGTCTTTTCAACCATTCATGCTAAGAGTGTCCGAGGAGTTTATGAACGCCTTCTGGAGTTAGGTGTGACGGAGGAGGAACTAGCAGTTGTCCTACAAGGCGTCTGCTACCAAAGATTAATAGGGGGAGGAGGAATCGTTGATTTTGCAAATCAAAACTATCAAGATCACCAGTCAACTAGCTGGAATGAGCAGATTGACCAGCTTCTTAAAGATGGACATATCACAAGTCTTCAGGCTGAAACGGAAAAAATTAGCTACAGCTAAGCAGAAGAAAATTATCACCCTGTTTCATAATCTCTTCTCCAGTGGTTTTCATTTGGTGGAAATTATTTCTTTCTTGGGTAGAAGTGCCTTGCTGGAAAAGGACTATGTGACACAGATGCACCAAGGACTGTCCAAGGGAAAATCTTTCTCAGAAATGATGGAGAGTTTAGGGTTTTCAAGTGCCATTGTCACTCAGTTATCCCTAGCTGAAGTCCACGGCAATCTCCATCTGAGTTTAGAAAAGATAGAAGAATATCTGGACAATCTGGCCAAGGTCAAGAAAAAGTTAATTGAGGTAGCGACCTATCCTTTGATTTTACTGGGTTTTCTTCTCTTAATTATGCTGGGATTACGTAATTACTTGCTACCCCAACTAGATAGTAGCAATATTGCTACTCAAATCATTGGCAATTTGCCACAAATTTTTCTAGGCATGGTAGGACTTGTTTCCGCACTTGCCCTGTTAGTCCTCACTTTCTATAAAAGAAGTTCAAAGATGCACGTCTTTTCTATTTTGGCACGGTTTCCCTTTCTGGGAATCTTTGTCCAGACCTATCTGACGGCCTATTATGCGCGTGAATGGGGCAATATGATTTCACAGGGAATGGAGCTGACGCAGATTTTTCAAATCATGCAGGAACAAGGTTCTCAGCTTTTTAAAGAAATCGGTCAAGATCTGGCTCAAGCTCTGCAAAATGGCCGTGAATTTTCTCAAACCATAGCGACCTATCCTTTCTTTAAAAAGGAGTTGAGTCTCATTATCGAGTATGGGGAAGTCAAGTCCAAGCTGGGGAGTGAGTTGGAAATCTATGCAGAAAAGACTTGGGAAGCCTTTTTTACCCGAGTTAACCGCACCATGAATTTGGTGCAGCCACTGGTCTTTATCTTTGTGGCTCTGATTATCGTTTTACTTTATGCGGCAATGCTCATGCCCATGTATCAAAATATGGAGATAAATTTTTAAAATGAAAAAACTTATGACAAATTTGAAAAAAGCCAAGGTTCAAGCTTTCACTCTGGTAGAGATGTTGGTGGTCCTTTTAATTATCAGCGTACTTCTCTTGCTCTTTGTGCCCAATTTGACCAAGCAAAAGGATGCAGTGAATGACAAAGGGAAAGCTGCTGTTGTCAAGGTGGTGGAAAGTCAGGCAGAACTCTATCGTCTGGATAAGAATGAAGATGCTAGTCTTAGCAAATTACAAGCGGACGGTCGTATCACAGCAGAGCAAGCCAAAGCTTATAAAGACTACCATGCAAAACAAAAAACAAGTCAAACTGTTGCAGATTAAGGCCTTTACCATGTTTGAAAGTCTCTTGGTTTTGGGACTTGTGAGTATCCTTGCCTTGGGCTTGTCCGGTTCTGTTCAATCCAGTTTTGCAGCGGTAGAAGAGCAGATTTTCTTTATGGAGTTTGAAGAACTCTATCGGGAAACGCAAAAACGCAGTCTAGTCAGCCAGCAAAAGACCAGCTTGAACTTAGACGGGGAGACAATCAGCAATGGCAGTCAAAAATTGACAGTTCCCAAAGGAATTCAAGCACCATCAGGACAGACGATTCACTTTGACCGAGCTGGGGGCAACTCGTCTCTGGCTAAGGTTGAATTTCAAACCAGCAAGGGAGCGATTCGCTATCAATTATATCTAGGAAATGGAAAAATTAAACGCATTAAGGAAACAAAAAATTAAGGCAGTGATTTTACTAGAAGCAGTAGTAGCTCTGGCCGTATTTGCCAGCATTGCAACTCTCCTCTTGGGGCAAATCCAACAAAATCGACGGTTAGAGGCAGAAATTTTGCAAAAAGAGGAAGTCTTACGTGTGGCTAAGATGGCCTTACAGACGGGGCAAAATCAAGTAAAGGTCAATGGCGTGGAGATTCAGGTGTTTGCTAGTGAAAAAGGATTGGAGGTCTACCATGGTTCAGAGAAATTGCTCGATTTAAAGAACAGTAAGGTAAGAGCTTTCACTCTTTTGGAATCTCTGATTGCCCTCATCGTCATTAGCGGTGGCTTGCTCCTCTTTCAAGCCATGAGTCAGCTCCTCATTTCAGAAGTTCGCTACCAGCAACAAAGCGAGCAAAAGGAGTGGCTCTTGTTTGTGGACCAGCTAGAGACTGAGTTAGAGCGTTCGCAGTTTGAAAAAGTGGAAGGCAATCGCCTCTATGTGAAGCAAGATGGCAAGGACATCGCTATGGGGAAGTCCAAATCAGATGATTTTCGGAAAACTGATGCCAGTGGCCGAGGTTATCAACCTATGGTTTATGGTCTCAAATCAGCACAAATCACAGAGGAAAATCAACTGGTTCGTTTTCGTTTCCAATTTCAAAAAGGCTTAGAAAGGGAATTCATCTATCGTGTGGAAAAAGCAAAAAGTTAAGGCAGGAGTACTCCTATATGCAGTCACCATGGCAGCCATTTTTAGCCTTTTGTTGCAGTTTTATTTGAATCGGCAAGTCGCCCATCACAAAGACTTTACCCTAAACAAAGAAAAGTTGGTCGCTTTTGCCATGGCCAAACGAAGCAAAGATAAGGCTGAGCAAGAAAGTGGGGAACGAGTCTTTAACTTAGGAAAAGTCACTTATCAAAATACCAAAACAGGTTTTGCAACAAGTGTTCGTATGAATAAGAACAACTATGAATTTCTCTTTCCTTCGATGAAACCCAAGGAAAAGAAAACGGACCCTAAGGAACAATCATCTACCAACTCAAGTCAACAAACCAATCAGAAAGAAACAGACAATAAGGCAGACAAGAAAGGCAATTCCTAGGCAATTCAACTTCTTTGTGTTAAACTAAAAACATGAAACACGATTTTAATCACAAAGCAGAAACCTTTGATTCGCCCAAAAATATCTTTCTTGCAAACTTGGTTTGTCAGGCAGTTGAAAAACAGATTGCTCTTCTATTAGACAAGGAAATACTAGATTTTGGTGGTGGAACGGGTCTGTTAGCCTTACCCCTAGCCAAGCAGGCCAAGTCGGTTACCCTAGTAGACATCTCGGAGAAGATGCTGGAGCAAGCCCATTTGAAAGCAGAAGAACAAGAAATCAGGAATCTTCAACTATTGGAGCAGGATTTACTGGCTAATCCCTTGGAGCAGCAATTTGATCTAATTATTGTCAGTCGGGTTCTTCATCATATGCCTGATCTAGATGCGGCTCTTGCCATGTTCCACCATCACCTTAGGGAGAAAGGTCAAGTCCTTATTGCTGATTTTGTCAAGACAGATACCAACCACCACGGATTTGAATTGGCTGAACTGGAAACCAAACTCGACCAGTTTGGTTTTTCGAGCATTGACAGTCAGATTCTTTACAGTGCTGAGGGTCTTTTTCTAGGAAATTACGCAGAGCTCTTTTTAACAGTAGCTCAAAAATCACTCGCTCACTAAAGCAGTGATTTTTTCTCTTCAGATGGAAAAAATAGGGGAATTTTGATAAGATAGGAATATGGATTTTGAAAAAATTGAACAAGCTTATACGTATTTACTAGAAAATGTCCAAGTCATCCAAAGTGATTTGGCGACCAACTTTTATGACGCCTTGGTAGAGCAAACAGCATCTATCTGGATGGCGAGACTGAACTAGAGCAGGTCAAGGAGAACAATCAAGCCCTTAAGCGCTTAGCACTTCGCAAGGAAGAGTGGCTCAAGACCTACCAGTTTCTCTTGATGAAGGCAGGACAAACTGAGCCTTTACAGGCCAATCACCAGTTTACGCCGGATGCCATTGCCCTCCTCTTGGTACTTATTGTGGAAGAGTTGATTGATCAAGAGGAAATAAGTATCCTCGAAATGGGCTCTGGAATGGGGATTTTGGGCGCTACCTTCTTGACTTCTCTTGCTAAAAAAGTGGATTACTTGGGAATCGAAGTGGATGATTTGCTGATTGATTTAGCGGCTAGTATGGCCGATGTGATTGGTTTGCAGGCTGGATTTGTTCAAGGTGACGCCGTTCGTCCGCAAATGCTTAAAGAAAGTGATGTGGTCATTAGCGACTTGCCTGTTGGCTATTATCCGGATGATACCATCGCTTCACGCTATCAAGTGGCTTCTAGTCAAGAACATACCTATGCCCATCATTTGCTGATGGAACAAGGTCTCAAGTATCTTAAGTCAGATGGCTATGCTATTTTTCTAGCTCCGAGCGACTTGTTGACCAGTCCTCAAAGTGATTTGTTAAAAGGTTGGATCAAAGATGAAGTGAGTCTTGCTGCCATCATCACTCTGCCAGAGGATATTTTCTCAACGGCCAGTCAGGCTAAGAGCATTTTCGTTTTACAGAAGAAAACTGAACAGGAACTGCGACCTTTTGTCTATCCGCTAGAAAGTTTGCAAGATCCAGCTGCACTAATGAAATTCAAAGAAAATTTTCAAAAATGGAGCAAAGGTACTGAAATATAAGGTAATTTTTGTTATAATAGTTGAAAACGCTTAAAAGAGGTATCATCTTATGACTAAAACAATTGCAATCAATGCAGGAAGCTCGAGTTTGAAATGGCAACTATACCAAATGCCAGAAGAAACAGTATTGGCCAAAGGCTTGATCGAACGTATTGGCTTGACGGATTCGATCTCAACTGTAAAATTCGATGGTCGTTCTGAGCAACAAATTCTTGATATTGACAATCACACACAAGCTGTTAAAATTTTATTAGATGATCTGATTCGTTTTGACATCATCAAAGGTTATGATGAGATTACGGGTGTTGGACACCGTGTTGTGGCTGGTGGTGAATATTTCAAAGAGTCAACCTTGGTAGAGGGAGATGTTTTAGAAAAGGTTGAAGAGTTGGGACTTTTGGCTCCTCTTCACAACCCAGCCAACGCAGCAGGAATTCGCGCATTTAAGGAATTACTGCCAGATATTACTAGCGTTGTTGTTTTTGATACTTCATTCCACACAACCATGCCTGAAAAAGCCTATCGCTATCCTCTTCCAAATAAATACTATACTGAAAATAAAGTTCGTAAGTATGGAGCACATGGGACAAGTCATCAGTTTGTAGCAGGAGAAGCAGCTAAAATTTTAGGTCGACCATTAGAGGATTTGAAATTAATTACTTGCCATATCGGTAATGGCGCTTCTATTACAGCTGTCAGCGGTGGCAAGTCTGTGGATACTTCTATGGGCTTCACTCCGCTTGGTGGTATTATGATGGGAACACGTACAGGGGATATTGACCCAGCTATCATTCCCTATTTAATGCAATATACAGAGGATTTCAACACGCCAGAGGATATCAGTCGAATCCTAAATCGTGAGTCTGGACTTTTGGGTGTTTCTGAAAAATCAAGTGACATGCGTGATGTTATGGCTGCAGTAAAAGCAGGAGACCATAATGCGACCTTGGCCTACGAGATGTATATTGACCGTATTCAAAAGCATATCGGTCAGTATTTGGCAGTCCTAAATGGTGCAGATGCGATCATTTTCACAGCAGGTGTTGGTGAGAATGCCTCAGATGTACGTGGAGATGTTATTTCAGGAATTTCTTGGTTTGGATGTGATGTGGATCCAGAAAAGAACGTCTTTGGCGTGACTGGAGACATCTCAACTGATGCAGCGAAAATCCGTGTCTTGGTAATCCCTACAGATGAGGAATTAGTGATTGCACGTGATGTTGAACGATTCAAAAAATAACTAAAATAAGAAATAATGTACATGTAAAAAGAGTTGGAGAGTTTGCTCTCCAGCTTTTTTGCTTGGAAAAATCTCGAAAACCTTGCTGTTATTGGCTTTTTCGAAAAATATGGTATAATAGTAGTAATTTAATAGATGGAGTTGAGTTTTGAAGAAAAACTTTCGTGTAAAAAGAGAGAAAGATTTTAAGGAGATTTTTCAATATGGGACAAGTTTTGCCAATCGAAAATTTGTTGTCTACCAATTGGAAAACCAGCAAAACCACTTTCGAGTAGGACTGTCCGTCAGCAAAAAGCTGGGGAATGCGGTTACCCGAAATCAGATTAAGAGGCGAATCCGACACATTTTGCTAAATGTAAGGGAGCATTTGGCTGATAACGTTGATTTTGTCGTGATTGCTCGAAAAGGGGTTGAAAGCTTGGATTATGCAGAGATGGAGAAAAATCTACTCCACGTATTAAAGTTATCAAAGATTTACCGGGAAGGAATTAGGAGTGAAAGAAACTAAAGTTGACTAGTCTACTGGGCTTGTCCCTATTTGTCATGGCAGCTTGTGGGACAGGCGATGTTACAGCGGATACTACAGATATATGGAGCAAATTTGTCTATTTTTTTGCTGAAATCATCCGTTTTTTGTCCTTTGACATTAGTATCGGAGTGGGGATTATCCTTTTTACGATCCTGATTCGTACGATTCTATTACCAGTCTTTCAGACTCAAATGGTTGCCTCTAGAAAAATGCAAGAAACCCAACCACGCATCAAGGCTTTGCGAGAGCAATATTCGGGTCGTGATATGGAAAGTAGAACCAAGCTAGACCAGGAGATGCGTAAGGTCTATAAAGAGTTAGGGATCAAGCATTCATCCTCTCTCTGGCCAATTTTAATACAAATGCCGGTCCTCTTGGCTTTGTTCCAAGCCTTGACTCGAGTAGACTTTTTGAAAACAGGGCACTTTTTGTGGGTGAACCTTGGGGGAGTAGACACAAGCTTTATCCTTCCGATTTTGGCGGCAGCCTTTACTTTCTTGAGCAGTTGGTTATCAAATAAGGCTTTACCTGAAAGAAGTGGAGCAATGACAGGGATGATGTACGGGATGCCGGTACTGATCTTTATCTTTGCCATCTCTGCGCCTAGTGGAGTTGCCCTGTACTGGGCAGTATCCAATGCTTATCAAGTTTTGCAAACCTATTTCTTGAATAATCCTTTCAAGATGATTGCAGCGCGCGAGGCGGAATTACAAGCTAAAAAAGATTTAGAAAATAGAAAAAGAAAAGCCAAGAAAAAGGCTCAGAAAATGAAGTAATAAGGAGGAATCTGGTTATGGTGTTATATACGGGTTCAACAGTTGAAGAAGCAATTCAAAAGGGATTGAAAGAATTAGGTCTTCCTCGAATGAAGACTCATATAAAGGTTGTGTCCAAAGAGAAGAAAGGTTTTTTAGGCTTATTTGGGAAAAAACCAGCTCAAGTTGATATTGAGGCGATTAGTGAGACGACTGTGATTAAGGCCAATCAACAAGCCGTAAAAGGTGTTCCGAAAGAAATCAATGAACAAAACGAACCTGTTAAGACAGTAACAGAGGCGACAGTTGATCTCGGCCATGTTGTTGAGGCGATTAAAAAAATCGAAGAGGAAGGTCAGGGTGTTTCTGATGAAATCAAGGCTGAAATCTTGAAAAATGAGAAACATGCTAGCACTATTCTTGAAGAGACTGGGCATATTGAAATTTTAAATGAGTTGCAAATAGAAGAAGCTAGAACAGAAGCGTCAACAGAGGCCAAAGAACTTGTAGATGAGCAAGAGAAGAAAAAAAGTCAGTCCCTAGAAGATTTAGGTTTAAAAGTTGAACAGAGCTATGATATTGAACAAGTAGCGACAGAAGTAACTGATTATGTTCAAACAATTTTGGATGATATAGATGTTGAAGGTATCATTTCAAGCGATTATAATCGCCGCATTATCAACCTGCAAATTGATACCAATGAACCAGGTCGTATTATCGGCTATCATGGAAAAGTTTTAAAGGCCCTTCAACTCTTGGCACAAAATTATCTTTATAATCGCTATTCAAGAACTTTCTACATTACGATTAACGTCAATGATTATGTTGAACACCGTGCAGAAGTCTTGCAAACCTACGCTCAAATTGGCGACTCGTGCATTGGAGGAAGGTCGTAGCCAACAAACCGATCCGATGTCAAATAGTGAACGCAAGATTATCCATCGCATTATTTCACGCATGGATGGCGTGACTAGCTATTCTGAGGGTGATGAGCCAAATCGCTATGTTGTTGTGGATACGGAATAAACAAAATCAGGCTTGACCTGATTTTTTGTTAGAAAAAAGGAGAAGAGACAGATGATGGAAACCATCAAAAACTACCTATCTTACGTGGGAATCCAGTATCGTAATCCAGATAAGGCTGGAGATGAACGAGAGAAGATGCTGGAATTGCGCCACAAAGGCCAGGAGGCTCGTAAGGCTTTTACAAATCTAGCCAAGGCCTTCCAAGCAAGTCATCCAGAATGGCAACTACAACAGACTAGTCAGTGGATGAATCAAGCGCAACGCTTGCGACCACATTTCTGGGTCTATCTACAGAGAGAGGGGCGGGTAACAGAACCCATGTTGGCGCTGCGTTTGTATGGAGCACCCGCTGACTTTGGAATTTCCTTAGAAGTCAGTTTCATCGAGCGCAAGAAGGATGAGCAGACACTGAGCAAACAAGCCAAGATTTTAGATATTCCACCAGTAGAAGGTGTTTATTACTTAGTCTACTCAAATGGGGAAAGTCATAAGATGGAGGCTACTGAGGAGAATCGTTGTACTTTACGCGAGAAGGTGAGAAGTCAGGAAGTCCGAAAAGTTTTGGTTAAGGTAGATGTTTCCCTCATTGAAAATCAGTCAGTAGAAGCAATATTGGAGAAGCTAGAAGATGCTTATGAGCGCTTGCTTCCCTATTATCAGGCGACTAGAGATTAGAAAATAGGAGACTTATCGAGCATCGAATTGTTTGATTGCTATTCTATGCATTTTTTCATATAATAGTAAAATAGGATGTGTGATTCATTAATCACCTCAAAGAGAAAGGAAATTCTATGTCAAATCTATCTGTTAATGCAATTCGTTTCCTAGGAATTGATGCTATCAACAAAGCCAACTCAGGTCACCCAGGGGTGGTTATGGGAGCAGCTCCGATGGCTTATAGCCTCTTTACAAAACAACTTCGCATCAATCCAGCACAACCAAACTGGATTAACCGTGATCGTTTTATTCTTTCAGCAGGCCATGGTTCAATGCTTCTTTATGCCCTTCTTCACCTTTCTGGTTTTGAAGATGTCAGCATGGATGAGGTCAAGAACTTCCGTCAATGGGGTTCCAAAACACCAGGTCACCCAGAATTTGGGCATACAGCAGGGGTTGATGCTACAACAGGTCCTCTAGGACAAGGAATTTCTACTGCCACAGGTTTTGCCCAAGCAGAACGTTTCCTAGCAGCAAAATACAATCGCGAAGGCTACAATATCTTTGACCACTATACTTATGTAATCTGTGGGGATGGAGACTTGATGGAAGGTGTCTCAAGCGAGGCGGCTTCATACGCAGGCTTGCAAAAACTTGACAAGTTGGTTGTCCTTTATGATTCAAATGACATCAACTTGGATGGTGAGACAAAGGATTCCTTTACTGAAAGTGTTCGTGACCGTTACAATGCCTACGGTTGGCATACAGCCTTGGTTGAAGATGGAACAGACTTGGAAGCAATCCATTCTGCTATCGAAGCAGCTAAAGCTTCAGGCAAACCATCTTTGATTGAAGTGAAGACTGTTATTGGATACGGTTCTCCAAATAAACAAGGAACCAATGCGGTACACGGTGCTCCTCTTGGGGCAGATGAAACTGCGGCTACTCGCCAAGCTCTTGGTTGGGACTACGAGCCATTTGAAATTCCAGAGCAAGTATATGCTGATTTCAAGGAAAATGTAGCAGACCGTGGCGCATCAGCTTATCAAGCTTGGACTAAATTAGTTACTGACTATAAAGAGGCTCATCCAGAACTGGCTGCAGAAGTAGAAGCCATCATCGACGGCCGTGACCCAGTTGAGGTGACTCCAGCAGACTTCCCAGCCTTAGAAAATGGATTTTCTCAAGCAACTCGTAACTCGAGTCAGGATGCCTTGAATGTTGTAGCAGCTAAGCTACCAACCTTCCTAGGTGGGTCAGCTGACCTCGCTCACTCAAACATGACTTATATCAATACTGATGGACTTCAAGACGATGCCAATCGCTTGAACCGCAACATTCAGTTTGGTGTTCGTGAATTTGCCATGGGAACCATCTTGAACGGAATGGCTCTTCATGGTGGACTTCGTGTTTATGGTGGAACTTTCTTTGTCTTCTCTGACTATGTGAAGGCAGCTGTCCGCTTGTCAGCCTTGCAAGGACTTCCTGTGACGTATGTCTTTACTCACGATTCAATCGCAGTTGGGGAGGATGGTCCAACTCACGAGCCAGTCGAACACTTAGCAGGTCTTCGTGCTATGCCAAATCTCAATGTTTTCCGTCCAGCAGATGCGCGTGAAACTCAAGCAGCTTGGTACCTTGCTGTGACAAGCGAAAAAACACCAACTGCCCTTGTCTTGACACGTCAAAACTTGACTGTTGAAGAAGGGACAGACTTTGACAAAGTTGCAAAAGGTGCCTATGTTGTCTATGAAAATGCAGCTGACTTTGATACGATCTTGATTGCAACAGGTTCAGAGGTGAATTTGGCGGTCGCAGCTGCCAAAGAATTGGCTAGTCAAGGCGCAAAAGTCCGTGTAGTTAGCATGCCATCTACAGATGTCTTTGACGCACAAGATGCAGCTTACAAGGAAGAAATCCTTCCAAATGCAGTCCGCCGTCGTGTTGCAGTCGAAATGGGTGCAACTCAAAACTGGTACAAATATGTTGGTCTTGATGGTGCAGTTCTCGGTATTGATACCTTTGGAGCATCTGCCCCAGCACCAAAAGTATTGGCAGAGTATGGATTTACTGTGGAAAATCTAGTCAAAATCGTTCAAAACTTGAAATAATCGCAGAAATCAGAGTGAAGACTCTGATTTTTTATTGGCATAAAAGCAAGGCACAACCTTGTAAAAGTAGTTGAAATTTGATATAGTAGTCCTATGTAAAATACAAAGGAGAAAACAATGAATCCAAATATTACTTTTTTAATCATGTTAGTAGCAATGATGGGCTTGATGTTCTTTATGCAACGTTCTCAAAAGAAACAAGCCCAAAAGCGTATGGAAAGCTTGAACAAGCTTCAAAAAGGCTATGAAGTGATCACAATCGGCGGACTTTACGGAACAGTGGATGAAGTAAATACTGAGAAGCAAACAATCGTACTGGACGTAGATGGTGTTTATTTGACTTTTGAATTAGCTGCTATCAAGACAGTGTTGCCCCTTAAAGAAGCAGTGACACCAGAAGGAACAGTTGTTGACGAAGGCGGAGCAATTGAAGAATAAAACGGGATCCTATCACTCCCGTTTTTCTATGATATGAGAGGAAAAGGGATGAAAAAAATAGTATTTGTGTGCTTAGGAAATATTTGCCGCAGCCCTATGGCAGAGTTTGTGATGAAGTCCATGACGAGCGATTACCAAGTCGAGAGTCGTGCAACTTCATCTTGGGAGCACGGCAATCCGATTCATAAGGGAACGCAAGGGATTTTCCAGCAGTATCAGATTCCTTATGACAAAGACAAAACATCGCTTCAGATTGGCAGAGAAGACTTTGAGTCGTTTGATTATATTATCGGTATGGATGCTTCAAACGTTTCAGATTTGCGTCAAATGTGTCCTCAGGAATTCCAGCATAAAATCTACTCTTTTGCATCTGAAAGTGTTCCAGATCCTTGGTATACAGGAGATTTTGAGGAAACCTATGCTCGTATCACAAGTGGATGTCAAAGCTGGCTAGATCGATTAGAAAATGAGAGTGACAATGGAAAAGCTTAAAGAAATCTTTGAAAAATATCGAGTTTATCTAACTCGCCCGCGTATAGAGATTGCAACAGTCCTTCTAATCGCTATCTGTGCCGTGTCAGTTTTTCTATTAAACACACCAAAAAAGGGTGTCCTGACACTTGATAATGGAGCGCTTGTTTATGATGGAACCTTGGTAAGAGGAAAGATGAATGGTCAGGGGACCATGACTTTTGAAAATGGAGACCAATATACAGGTGATTTCAATAATGGAGCCTTTAATGGAAAAGGGACTTTCCAATCAAAATCTGGCTGGAAATACGAAGGCGATTTTGTAAACGGCCAGGCTGAAGGTCAAGGGAAGTTGACGACAGAACAAGAAGTTGTCTATGAAGGAACCTTTAAACAAGGCGTATTTCAACAAAAACAGTAGCCTCCTGATTAGGAGGTTTCGTTAGAACAATTAAGTAAGCGCTTACTTGCAAGTTTATCTATTTCCAAGAGCTTCTTACAAGGAATTTGTGAAATAAAAAATATTTGATGGAAAAATCACAATCTTCCGACAAGAAAGCCTGCACATAAAGAATATAAAAAAATTTCACAAGAAATCAAAAAAACTTTGTGAAATGTATATGAAACTGTTTACAAAAACAGAAAGAATGCGTTATAATAAACTTGTGAAAAAAATTAACAAAGGATTAAATCCTTGAAAGCTATGGAGGAAAATATGGCTGATAAAAAAACTGTAACACCTGAGGAAAAGAAACTCGCAGCTGAAAAGCACGTTGATGAGTTGGTACAAAAAGCCTTGGTCGCGCTCGAAGAAATGCGCAAGTTAGACCAAGAGCAAGTAGACTACATCGTAGCGAAAGCTTCTGTTGCAGCTCTAGATGCTCACGGAGAGTTGGCGCTTCATGCTCATGAAGAAACAGGCCGTGGAGTTTTTGAGGACAAGGCGACTAAAAACCTATTTGCCTGTGAGCACGTGGTAAACAACATGCGTCATACCAAGACTGTTGGTGTCATTGAAGAAGATGATGTAACAGGTTTGACGCTTATCGCTGAACCAGTTGGTGTTGTTTGTGGGATTACTCCGACAACAAACCCTACTTCAACTGCAATCTTTAAATCCTTGATTTCATTGAAGACTCGTAACCCTATCGTCTTTGCCTTCCACCCATCAGCTCAAGAATCATCAGCTCATGCAGCTCAAATCGTGCGCGATGCAGCAATTGCAGCAGGTGCTCCTGAGAACTGTGTCCAATGGATTACTCAACCATCTATGGAAGCAACTAGCGCTCTTATGAATCACGAGGGCATTGCGACAATCCTTGCAACTGGTGGTAATGCCATGGTTAAGGCGGCTTACTCATGTGGGAAGCCAGCACTTGGGGTAGGTGCCGGAAACGTACCAGCTTATGTTGAAAAATCAGCAAATATCCGCCAGGCTGCTCACGATATCGTAATGTCTAAATCATTTGATAACGGTATGGTCTGTGCATCTGAACAAGCTGTAATTATTGATAAAGAAATTTACGATGAATTTGTAGAAGAATTCAAGTCTTACCACACTTACTTTGTAAACAAAAAAGAAAAAGCCCTTCTTGAAGAGTTCTGCTTTGGAGTAAAAGCCAACAGCAAAAACTGTGCTGGTGCAAAATTGAATGCTGACATCGTTGGAAAACCAGCGGCTTGGATTGCAGAACAAGCAGGATTTACAGTTCCAGAAGGGACAAACATTCTTGCTGCGGAATGTAAAGAAGTTGGTGAAAAAGAACCATTGACTCGTGAGAAATTATCACCAGTTATTGCAGTTTTGAAATCTGAAAGCCGTGAAGACGGAATTAACAAAGCACGCCAAATGGTTGAATTCAACGGTCTTGGTCACTCAGCAGCTATCCATACAGCTGACGAAGAATTGACTAAAGAATTTGGTAAAGCTGTTAAAGCTATTCGTGTTATCTGTAACTCACCTTCTACTTTTGGAGGTATTGGGGACGTTTATAACGCCTTCTTACCATCGTTGACACTTGGATGTGGTTCTTACGGACGCAACTCAGTTGGGGATAACGTCAGCGCCATCAACCTCTTAAACATCAAAAAAGTCGGAAGACGGAGAAATAACATGCAATGGATGAAACTTCCTTCAAAAACATACTTTGAACGTGATTCAATTCAATACCTTCAAAAATGTCGTGACGTTGAACGTGTCATGATCGTTACAGACCACGCTATGGTGGAACTTGGTTTCCTAGATCGTATCATCGAACAACTCGATCTTCGTCGTAATAAGGTTGTTTACCAAATCTTTGCAGATGTAGAACCAGATCCAGATATCACAACCGTTGAGCGTGGTACTGAAATCATGCGTGCCTTTAAGCCAGATACAATCATCGCTCTTGGTGGTGGCTCACCAATGGATGCTGCGAAAGTAATGTGGCTCTTCTATGAGCAACCAGAAGTAGACTTCCGTGACCTTGTTCAAATTCATGGATATCCGTAAACGTGCCTTCAAGTTCCCATTGCTTGGTAAGAAGACTAAGTTTATCGCAATTCCTACGACATCTGGTACAGGTTCAGAAGTAACACCATTTGCCGTTATCTCTGATAAAGCCAACAACCGTAAATACCCAATCGCTGACTACTCATTGACACCAACTGTGGCAATCGTAGACCCTGCTTTGGTATTGACAGTTCCAGGATTTGTTGCTGCTGATACTGGTATGGATGTATTGACTCACGCAACTGAAGCATATGTGTCACAAATGGCTAGCGACTACACCGACGGACTTGCTCTTCAAGCAATCAAACTTGTATTCGAAAATCTTGAAAGCTCAGTTAAGAATGCAGATTTCCATTCACGTGAAAAGATGCATAATGCTTCAACTATTGCTGGTATGGCCTTTGCCAATGCCTTCCTAGGTATTTCTCACTCAATGGCTCATAAGATTGGTGCGCAATTCCACACTATCCACGGTCGTACCAATGCTATCTTGCTTCCATACGTAATCCGCTACAATGGTACACGTCCAGCTAAGACAGCGACATGGCCTAAATACAACTACTACCGTGCTGATGAAAAATACCAAGATATTGCTCGTATGCTTGGCTTACCAGCTTCTACTCCAGAAGAAGGTGTAGAATCTTACGCAAAAGCTGTTTATGAACTTGGTGAGCGCGTAGGTATCCAAATGAACTTCAAAGCTCAAGGAATCGACGAAAAAGAATGGAAGAAACATTCACGTGAATTAGCCTTCCTTGCCTATGAAGACCAATGTTCACCTGCTAACCCACGCCTTCCAATGGTTGACCATATGCAAGAAATTATTTGAAGATTCTTACTACGGTTACAAAGAACGTCCAGGACGTCGTAAATAATCGTTTATCAGCCTAGAGACAGGAAATATCCTGTCTCTTTTTATAGTCCTATTTCTGAAGTCAGAGTTGAACTATGAGAAGAGAAGGTTATGCGGATAGGATAGAAGAACCTAGAAATAAAAGTCTAGGGGAATGAAGGAACTTGAAAAGTAGAAAAGCAAGAGAGAAAATCAACGCCCATACTTGCAATTCTACTTAAATAGTTATATAATAATAATGTTGAAAGGTGATTTGTAGTGATTCAAGTTACTCTTTTCACAATAAAAATTTCATGATTTTCATAAGGAGGAAATCACTAATGGTAGTTAAAGTTGGTATTAACGGTTTCGGACGTATCGGTCGTCTTGCTTTCCGCCGTATCCAAACGTAGAAGGTGTTGAAGTTACTCGCATCAACGACCTTACAGATCCAGTTATGCTTGCACACTTGTTGAAATACGACACAACTCAAGGTCGTTTCGACGGTACTGTAGAAGTTAAAGAAGGTGGATTCGAAGTTAACGGTAAATTCGTTAAAGTTTCTGCTGAACGTGATCCAGAACAAATCGACTGGGCTACTGACGGTGTAGAAATCGTTCTTGAAGCAACTGGTTTCTTTGCTAAGAAAGATGCAGCTGAAAAACACCTTAAAGGTGGAGCTAAGAAAGTTGTTATCACTGCTCCTGGTGGAAACGATGTTAAAACAATCGTATTTAACACTAACCACGACGTTCTTGACGGTACTGAAACAGTTATTTCAGGTGCTTCATGTACTACAAACTGCTTGGCTCCAATGGCTAAAGCTCTTCAAGACAACTTCGGTGTTGTAGAAGGATTGATGACTACTATCCACGCTTACACTGGTGACCAAATGATCCTTGACGGACCACACCGTGGTGGTGACCTTCGCCGTGCTCGCGCTGGTGCTGCAAACATCGTTCCTAACTCAACTGGTGCTGCTAAAGCTATCGGTCTTGTAATCCCAGAATTGAACGGTAAACTTGACGGATCTGCACAACGCGTTCCAACTCCAACTGGATCAGTTACTGAATTGGTAGCTGTTCTTGAAAAGAACGTTACTGTTGATGAAGTGAACGCAGCTATGAAAGCAGCTTCAAACGAATCATACGGTTACACAGAAGATCCAATCGTATCTTCAGATATCGTAGGTATGTCTTACGGTTCATTGTTTGACGCAACTCAAACTAAAGTTCTTGACGTTGACGGTAAACAATTGGTTAAAGTTGTATCATGGTATGACAACGAAATGTCATACACTGCACAACTTGTTCGTACTCTTGAATACTTTGCAAAAATCGCTAAATAATTCATGAGTTTATAAAGGCAAGACCTATTGGTCTTGCTTTTTTCTATTTTTAGATAAAACAAAATGGATGATTTAGAGGTCATCCATTCTTTTTTAATTCTCTTTCAAATGTATCAGAAAGGGCAGTGAAACTTAACTTTTCTAAAGTAAGTGGATGGGTAAGGGACAGTCGAAAAGCGTGAAGCATGAGCCGGCTTGCCTTTGATTTACTATTATAGAGAGGGTCGCCTAGGATAGGGAAGTTATGGTGAGAAAGGTGAACACGGATTTGATGGGTTCGGCCTGTCTTTAGTTTGCAACGAACAAGGGAAGTCTTATTTGGAAATTGCTTTAATCGACTTACCTGTGTTTCAGCATGTTGTCCATTTTTGGGCTCTACCACTCGTTTTCTGCGATCGTGTCGATCGCGGCCAATTTTATCTCGGAAGATAAGTTCTTTACTCTCTACTCGTCCTTCTACGAGTGCCCAGTACTCACGAGCGATTTCCTTTTTCTCCAACAAACGATTAAGAATAGGAAGGATAAAAGGATTTTTGGCGAAAAGCACTAAACCGCTTGTTTCCATATCCAGGCGATGAACAACATAGCAAGTTTGCCCGACGTAGGCAGAGACATGGTTGAGTAGGGCAATTTCATCTGGTTGATTACCGTGCGTTTTCATCCCTTCCGGTTTGTTAACAACAATGAGATGTTGGTCTTGATAAACTTCTTTAACGAGGTCTGGGTTGCCCCAAAGGATTTCCTTGGGGGGATAATCTTCCTCGTCGAAATTCAACTGACAAATGTCACCTGGTTTGACTATCTCGTTCCAGTGAACTTCTTCGTGGTTAATTAAGATGTTCTTCTTTATTCTCAAAAAATGACGGACTTTTCTAGGGATGAGGAGTTGTTCCTCTAGATATTGTTTGACCGTCATTTGAGGCAGGGGTGATGGTAATGTAAATGTGAATTGCATACAGATATTGTAACAAAAAAAGCTCTATTTGGATAGGAAATAGCTAAATTCTTGAGTTCCTATGGTGAAGATGATAAAATAAACGCATGAAATTAGATAAATTATTTGAGAAGTTTCTTTCTCTCTTTAAAGAAGAAACGAGTGAATCGACTGAGTCGGATTCAACTAGCATGCGTCGTTCACGGAGCGATAGAAAAAAATTGTCCCAAGTAGGCCCAATTCGGAAATTTTGGCGTCGATATCATCTGACAAAGATTGTCATCATTTTAGGACTGAGTGCTGGTTTGCTAGTGGGAACCTACCTATTTGCAATAGCCAAGTCCACTAATGTCAATGACCTGCAGAATGCTTTGAAAACAAGAACTCTGATTTTTGACCGCGAAGAAAAAGAGGCAGGTGCCCTGTCCGGTCAAAAGGGAACCTATGTTGAGCTGACAGATATCAGTAAAGACTTGCAGAACGCTGTCGTCGCGACAGAGGATCGTTCCTTCTATAAAAATGATGGGATTAACTATGGTCGTTTCTTTCTAGCTATTGTCACAGCAGGTCGTTCTGGAGGCGGTTCTACTATCACCCAACAGTTGGCGAAAAATGCCTATCTATCTCAAGATCAAACTGTTGAACGGAAGGCCAAGGAGTTTTTCCTAGCTTTAGAATTGACAAAAAAATACAGCAAGGAGCAAATCCTTACTATGTACCTCAATAACGCCTACTTTGGAAATGGCGTCTGGGGTGTAGAGGATGCAAGTAAGAAATATTTCGGTGTATCGGCTTCACAACTAACGCTTGATCAGGCGGCCACTCTAGCTGGGATGCTCAAGGGGCCAGAGTTATATAATCCTTTGAATTCCATTGAAGATTCAACTAACCGCAGGGATACGGTGCTACAAAATATGGTTGCAGCAGGCTATATTGATAAAAATCAAGAAACTGAAGCAGCTGGAGTAGATATGGCTTCTCAACTCCAAGATAAGTATGAAGGTAAGATTTCTGATTATCGTTATCCATCCTATTTTGACGCGGTTGTCAACGAGGCAGTCTCTAAGTACAATCTAACAGAAGAAGAGATTGTCAACAACGGTTATCGAATCTATACAGAACTTGACCAAAACTATCAAGCAAATATGCAGGTTATTTACGAAAATACTTCGCTATTTCCAACGGCAGAAGACGGGACGCATGCTGAATCAGGTAGTGTTGCTCTAGAGCCTAAAACAGGTGGAGTGCGTGGAGTTGTCGGACGCGTAGCTGGTGATGACAAAACAGGCTTCCGTAATTTTAACTATGCAACTCAGTCTAAACGCAGTCCAGGCTCGACGATTAAGCCTTTGGTCGTTTATACTCCAGCTGTGGAAGCTGGCTGGGCTCTGAACAAGCAACTGGACAACCACACCATGCAGTATGACAGTTATCAAGTAGATAACTATGCGGGTATTAAGACATCTCCTGAAGTACCTATGTATCAAGCCTTGGCAGAGTCACTCAACCTCCCAGCGGTTGCGACTGTAAACGATTTGGGGATCAATAAGGCTTTTGAAGCTGGGACGAGATTTGGTTTGAATATGGATAAAGTTGATCGTGTTCTTGGAGTTGCCCTAGGTGGGGGTGTAGAGACGAATCCTCTCCAAATGGCACAAGCCTATGCAGCCTTTGCTAATGAAGGACTGATGCCTGAAGCGCATTTCATCACTCGTATCGAAAATGCCAGTGGACAGGTCATCAAGAGCCATAAAAATTCCCAAAAACGAGTGATCGATAAGTCGGTAGCCGATAAAATGACCAGTATGATGCTAGGAACATTTACCAATGGGACAGGGATTAGTTCTTCACCTGCTGATTATGTTATGGCTGGGAAAACAGGTACTACTGAGGCTGCTTTTAATCCTGAATATACTAGTGACCAGTGGGTGATTGGCTATACTCCAGATGTGGTAATTAGCCACTGGCTCGGTTTTCCGACGACGGATGAGAACCATTATCTAGCAGGTTCGACTTCTAATGGCGCTGCCCATATCTTTAGAAGCATGGCCAACACCATCTTGCCTTATACTCCAGGTAGTACCTTTACGGTTGAGAATGCCTATAAACAAAATGGTATTGAACCAGAAAATACGAAAAAGCAGGTTGTTGAAAATGAGACGAACCAGTCCGAGGATCCGCTAGGAGATATTCGTAGTCGTGCTCAAAATCTTGTAGACGAAGCGGGACGAGCGATTTCGGATGCAAAGATAAAGGAAAAAGCCCAGACAATCTGGGACTCGATCGTCAATCTCTTTCGTTAAGAGACTTGTCAAAGCCTAGGTTTCTTGTTATAATAGATAAGATGGAGGCGTTATGGCACTAAAAAAAGCAAGCCTAGCATGTGCAGTTTGCGGTTCAAGAAATTACTCAATCAAAATTAGTGGGAACCCCAAACCGACACGACTAGAAGTAAATAAATTTTGTAAACATTGTGGAAAATATACGACACATAGAGAGACGAGGTAGGAGAGAACGATGGGTTTTATTAAGGATATCTTCAAACTTCTTAAGGAAACAACATGGCCGACTCGCAAAGAAAGCTGGAGAGATTTTCGCTCCATTATGGAATATACAGCCTTCTTTGTGGTCATCATTTATATTTTTGACCAGTTGATTGTTTCAGGTTTGATTCGATTTATTAACATTTTTTAGAAGAAAAGCGGAGAACTTCTGCTAGCTTTCTTCTATTATGAAAGGAAATATCATGGATAGTTTTGACAAGGGATGGTTTGTTCTGCAAACTTATTCTGGCTATGAAAATAAGGTAAAAGAAAATCTATTGCAACGTGCACAAACATATAACATGTTGGATAATATTCTACGTGTTGAGATTCCAACACAAACTGTGCAAGTTGAGAAAAAAATGGAAAGAAAAAAAGAAATTGAAGAGAATCGCTTTCCAGGTTATGTCCTTGTAGAAATGGTCATGACAGATGAAGCATGGTTCGTTGTTCGAAACACACCTAACGTAACAGGGTTCGTTGGATCACACGGTAACAGATCAAAAGCCAACTCCACTATTGGAACAAGAAATCCGTGATATTCTGGTTTCTATGGGACAAACTGTTCAAGAATTGATATTGATGTTGAAGTTGGGTCAGACTGTCCGAATCATTGATGGTGCTTTTGCAGACTACACAGGTAAAATTACTGAAATTGATAACAACAAAGTGAAGATGATGATCTCCATGTTTGGTAATGATACGATTGCAGAAGTGAATCTCAACCAAATTGCAGAATTATAACCCCAGAGAGGCTTTGCCTCTCTTTTTGTGTGCCGTTTAGAGTGGAAAGTATATAGAAGAGGAGAAGAGGATCAAAAGTTTTCTGCATTTTGTTAAACTAAATGCAGAAAGGAGAGACCTATGAATTTAAAAGAATTATATGAAGAAAGCAAGGGGATTGTCCATAAGTGTCGGAAAGATTATCATCTCCATCTGTGGGAGAAAGAGGACTGGGACCAGGAGGGTATGATGTGCCTGTATGAACTGATCAGTCACCACCCAGGGTTACTAGAGGGAGAACGTCACCGACTATATGTCTGCTTCAAAACCAAATTCCGCAATCGCATCCTGGACTCCATCCGTAAACAGGAAAGTCACAAGCGCCGTTTCGACAAAGAGCCCTATGAGGAGGTGAGCGAAATTAGTCATCGCTTAGGCGAAAAAGGGCTGAGACTAGATGATTATTATCTCTTTCACGAACTTCTAAGAAATTACAGAGCAAGTCAGAGTAAAGAAAAACAAGAACAACTTGATCGTCTCATGGGAGGAGAATGTTTCAAAGGACGCAAGGCACTCCTAGGAGAATTAAGAGTGGTATTGAGTGATTTTAGATAAAATGAAAATAGCCCAAAAAAGTTCTTGACAAAGGCAAAAAAGTAGGTATAATAGAAAGAGTTGAAAAGCTCAGGTCCGTTGGTCAAGGGGTTAAGACACCGCCTTTTCACGGCGGTAACACGGGTTCGAATCCCGTACGGACTATGAGTGTATCGCAGGGTTGAAAAAAGTAAAAAAAGTTTCAAAAAAGTGTTGACATAGGTCAGCAGCTGTGATATACTAATATAGTTGTCGCTTGAGAGAGAAAGAGTGACAAAGACCTTTGAAAACTGAACAAGACGAACCAATGTGCAGGGCACTACAACTTTAGTTGTAGTACTGAACAATGAAAAAACAATAAATCTGTCAGTGACAGAAATGAGTGAGAACTCAAACTTTTAATGAGAGTTTGATCCTGGCTCAGGACGAACGCTGGCGGCGTGCCTAATACATGCAAGTAGAACGCTGAAGGAGGAGCTTGCTTCTCTGGATGAGTTGCGAACGGGTGAGTAACGCGTAGGTAACCTGCCTGGTAGCGGGGGATAACTATTGGAAACGATAGCTAATACCGCATAATATTGACTATTGCATGATAGTTGATTAAAAGGTGCAATTGCACCACTACCAGATGGACCTGCGTTGTATTAGCTAGTTGGTGAGGTAACGGCTCACCAAGGCGACGATACATAGCCGACCTGAGAGGGTGATCGGCCACACTGGGACTGAGACACGGCCCAGACTCCTACGGGAGGCAGCAGTAGGGAATCTTCGGCAATGGACGGAAGTCTGACCGAGCAACGCCGCGTGAGTGAAGAAGGTTTTCGGATCGTAAAGCTCTGTTGTAAGAGAAGAACGAGTGTGAGAGTGGAAAGTTCACACTGTGACGGTATCTTACCAGAAAGGGACGGCTAACTACGTGCCAGCAGCCGCGGTAATACGTAGGTCCCGAGCGTTGTCCGGATTTATTGGGCGTAAAGCGAGCGCAGGCGGTTAGATAAGTCTGAAGTTAAAGGCTGTGGCTTAACCATAGTACGCTTTGGAAACTGTTTAACTTGAGTGCAAGAGGGGAGAGTGGAATTCCATGTGTAGCGGTGAAATGCGTAGATATATGGAGGAACACCGGTGGCGAAAGCGGCTCTCTGGCTTGTAACTGACGCTGAGGCTCGAAAGCGTGGGGAGCAAACAGGATTAGATACCCTGGTAGTCCACGCCGTAAACGATGAGTGCTAGGTGTTAGACCCTTTCCGGGGTTTAGTGCCGCAGCTAACGCATTAAGCACTCCGCCTGGGGAGTACGACCGCAAGGTTGAAACTCAAAGGAATTGACGGGGGCCCGCACAAGCGGTGGAGCATGTGGTTTAATTCGAAGCAACGCGAAGAACCTTACCAGGTCTTGACATCCCTCTGACCGCTCTAGAGATAGAGTTTTCCTTCGGGACAGAGGTGACAGGTGGTGCATGGTTGTCGTCAGCTCGTGTCGTGAGATGTTGGGTTAAGTCCCGCAACGAGCGCAACCCCTATTGTTAGTTGCCATCATTTAGTTGGGCACTCTAGCGAGACTGCCGGTAATAAACCGGAGGAAGGTGGGGATGACGTCAAATCATCATGCCCCTTATGACCTGGGCTACACACGTGCTACAATGGCTGGTACAACGAGTCGCAAGCCGGTGACGGCAAGCTAATCTCTTAAAGCCAGTCTCAGTTCGGATTGTAGGCTGCAACTCGCCTACATGAAGTCGGAATCGCTAGTAATCGCGGATCAGCACGCCGCGGTGAATACGTTCCCGGGCCTTGTACACACCGCCCGTCACACCACGAGAGTTTGTAACACCCGAAGTCGGTGAGGTAACCTTTTAGGAGCCAGCCGCCTAAGGTGGGATAGATGATTGGGGTGAAGTCGTAACAAGGTAGCCGTATCGGAAGGTGCGGCTGGATCACCTCCTTTCTAAGGAAAAGGAACTGCGCATTGGTCTTGTTTAGTCTTGAGAGGTCTTGTGGGGCCTTAGCTCAGCTGGGAGAGCGCCTGCTTTGCACGCAGGAGGTCAGCGGTTCGATCCCGCTAGGCTCCATTGGTGAGAGATCACCAAGTAATGCACATTGAAAATTGAATATCTATATCAAATAGTAACAAGAAAATAAACCGAAACGCTGTAAGTATTTAATGAGTTTTCTAATTTTTGAAAAAATTAGGTTAATAAGGTTAAGTTAATAAGGGCGCACGGTGGATGCCTTGGCACTAGGAGCCGAAGAAGGACGTGACAAACGACGATATGCCTTGGGTAGCTGTAAGTAAGCGATGATCCAGGGATTTCCGAATGGGGGAACCCAACAGGTACTACCTGTTACCCATATCTGTTAAGGATATGAGGAGGAAGACGCAGTGAACTGAAACATCTAAGTAGCTGCAGGAAGAGAAAGCAAAAGCGATTGCCTTAGTAGCGGCGAGCGAAACGGCAGGAGGGCAAACCGAAGAGTTTACTCTTCGGGGTTGTAGGACTGCAAAGTGGACTCAAAGATTATAGAAGAATGATTTGGGAAGATCAGCCAAAGAGAGTAAAAGCCTCGTATTTAAAATAGTCTTTGTACCTAGCAGAATCCTGAGTACGGCGGGACACGAGAAATCCCGTCGGAATCTGGGAGGACCATCTCCCAACCCTAAATACTCCCTAGTGACCGATAGTGAACCAGTACCGTGAGGGAAAGGTGAAAAGCACCCCGGGAGGGAGTGAAATAGAACCTGAAACCGTGTGCCTACAACAAGTTCGAGCCCGTTAATGGGTGAGAGCGTGCCTTTTGTAGAATGAACCGGCGAGTTACGATATGATGCGAGGTTAAGTTGAAGAGACGGAGCCGCAGGGAAACCGAGTCTGAATAGGGCGCTTTAGTATTATGTCGTAGACCCGAAACCATGTGACCTACCCATGAGCAGGTTGAAGGTGCGGTAAGACGCACTGGAGGACCGAACCAGGGCACGTTGAAAAAGTGCTTGGATGACTTGTGGGTAGCGGAGAAATTCCAAACGAACTTGGAGATAGCTGGTTCTCTCCGAAATAGCTTTTAGGGCTAGCGTCGACATTAGAGATTCTTGGAGGTAGAGCACTGTTTGGGTGAGGGGTCCATCCCGGATTACCAATCTCAGATAAACTCCGAATGCCAAAGAATTATGGTCGGCAGTCAGACTGCGAGTGCTAAGATCCGTAGTCGAAAGGGAAACAGCCCAGACCACCAGCTAAGGTCCCAAAAATAATTGTTAAGTGGAAAAAGGATGTGGGGTTGCACAGACAACTAGGATGTTAGCTTAGAAGCAGCTATTCATTCAAAGAGTGCGTAATAGCTCACTAGTCGAGTGACCCTGCGCCGAAAAATGTACCGGGGCTAAAAACAATTTACTGAAGCTGTGGATACCTTTATAGGTATGGTAGGAGAGCGTTCTATGTGTGAAGAAGGTATACCGTGAGGAGTGCTGGAACGCATAGAAGTGAGAATGCCGGTATGAGTAGCGAAAGACAGGTGAGAATCCTGTCCACCGTAAGACTAAGGTTTCCAGGGGAAGGCTCGTCCGCCCTGGGTTAGTCGGGACCCTAAGGAGAGACCGAAAGGTGTATCCGATGGACAACAGGTTGATATTCCTGTACTAGAGTATGTAGTGATGGAGGGACGCAGTAGGCTAACTAAAAGCAGACGATTGGAAGTGTCTGTCTAAGCAGTGAGGTGTGAATTGAGTCAAATGCTTAGTTCTATAACATTGAGCTGTGATGGGGAGCGAAGTTTAGTAGCGAAGTTAGTGACGTCACACTGCCAAGAAAAGCTTCTAGCGTTAAACATACTCTACCCGTACCGCAAACCGACACAGGTAGTCGAGGCGAGTAGCCTCAGGTGAGCGAGAGAACTCTCGTTAAGGAACTCGGCAAAATGACCCCGTAACTTCGGGAGAAGGGGTGCTGACTTTAAGTCAGCCGCAGTGAATAGGCCCAAGCAACTGTTTATCAAAAAAACACAGCTCTCTGCTAAATCGTAAGATGATGTATAGGGGGTGACGCCTGCCCGGTGCTGGAAGGTTAAGAGGAGTGCTTAGCGTAAGCGAAGGTATGAATTGAAGCCCCAGTAAACGGCGGCCGTAACTATAACGGTCCTAAGGTAGCGAAATTCCTTGTCGGGTAAGTTCCGACCCGCACGAAAAGGCGTAATGATTTGGGCACTGTCTCAACGAGAGACTCGGTGAAATTTTTAGTACCTGTGAAGATGCAGGTTACCCGCGACAGGACGGAAAGACCCCATGGAGCTTTTACTGCAGTTTGATATTGAGTGTCTGTACCACATGTACAGGATAGGTAGGAGTCTATGAGATCGGGACGCCAGTTTCGAAGGAGACGTTGTTGGGATACTACCCTTGTGTTATGGCCACTCTAACCCGGATAGGTGATCCCTATCGGAGACAGTGTCTGACGGGCAGTTTGACTGGGGCGGTCGCCTCCCTAAAAGGTAACGGAGGCGCCCAAAGGTTCCCTCAGAATGGTTGGAAATCATTCGCAGAGTGTAAAGGTATAAGGGAGCTTGACTGCGAGAGCAACAACTCGAGCAGGGACGAAAGTCGGGCTTAGTGATCCGGTGGTTCCGTATGGAAGGGCCATCGCTCAACGGATAAAAGCTACCCTGGGGATAACAGGCTTATCTCCCCCAAGAGTTCACATCGACGGGGAGGTTTGGCACCTCGATGTCGGCTCGTCGCATCCTGGGGCTGTAGTCGGTCCCAAGGGGTTGGGCTGTTCGCCCATTAAAGCGGCACGCGAGCTGGGTTCAGAACGTCGTGAGACAGTTCGGTCCCTATCCGTCGCGGGCGTAGGAAATTTGAGAGGATCTGCTCCTAGTACGAGAGGACCAGAGTGGACTTACCGCTGGTGTACCAGTTGTCTTGCCAAAGGCATCGCTGGGTAGCTATGTAGGGAAGGGATAAACGCTGAAAGCATCTAAGTGTGAAACCCACCTCAAGATGAGATTTCCCATGATTATATATCAGTAAGAGCCCTGAGAGATGATCAGGTAGATAGGTTAGAAGTGGAAGTGTGGCGACACATGTAGCGGACTAATACTAATAGCTCGAGGACTTATCCAAAGTAACTGAGGATACGAAGCGCGAGGTTTACTTGACATTTGATAGATATTCAATTTTGAGTAGGTATTACTCAGAGTTAAGTGACGATAGCCTAGGAGATACACCTGTACCCATGCCGAACACAGCAGTTAAGCCCTAGAACGCCGGAAGTAGTTGGGGGTTGCCCCCTGTGAGATATGGAAGTCGCTTAGCTTTTGGGAGTTTAGCTCAGCTGGGAGAGCATCTGCCTTACAAGCAGAGGGTCAGCGGTTCGATCCCGTTAACTCCCATAGGTCCCGTAGTGTAGCGGTTATCACGTCGCCCTGTCACGGCGAAGATCGCGGGTTCGATTCCCGTCGGGACCGTTTAAGATAACGGAAGTTATTTTAGACTCGTTAGCTCAGTTGGTAGAGCAATTGACTTTTAATCAATGGGTCACTGGTTCGAGCCCAGTACGGGTCATATTTGCGGGTTTGGCGGAATTGGCAGACGCACCAGATTTAGGATCTGGCGCTTAACGGCGTGGGGGTTCAAGTCCCTTAACCCGCATAGTAGAGAATTTAGCCGGCTTAGCTCAGTTGGTAGAGCATCTGATTTGTAATCAGAGGGTCGCGTGTTCAAGTCATGTAGCCGGCATTTTTAATAGAATAAGAGTCGATGCGAACGTAGTTCAGTGGTAGAACACCACCTTGCCAAGGTGGGGGTCGCGGGTTCGAATCCCGTCGTTCGCTTAGAGAGGCCGGGGTGGCGGAACTGGCAGACGCACAGGACTTAAAAATCCTGCGATTGGTAACGATCGTACCGGTTCGATTCCGGTCCTCGGCATATACATAATGGGCACCCTTAGCTCAACTGGATAGAGTACCTGACTACGAATCAGGCGGTTAGAGGTTCGACTCCTCTAGGGTGCATTTTTTTTATAAAACGGGAAGTAGCTCAGCTTGGTAGAGTACTTGGTTTGGGACCAAGGTGTCGCAGGTTCGAATCCTGTCTTCCCGATCATATTCTTCTTCAGAAGATGTGTCATTGTATTTCTATGAGTCTTTAACAACTATTAGTTGTAAATTGAGACTATACTCAGGAGAGAACCTTGTTGGTTCTCTCCTTTTTGGGCTCTTTGTCAACTGTAGTGGGTTACCAAAAAGTCATATTCTGGAGAGGACTAAATCAGTTCTCTCCTTTTTGATATTCAAAGCGATGAGGATTCTAGTTTTAAAATTGTCAAAGTTCCGAAAGCCGAAAGCGTTGCGCTTGATGACTTTGATGAGGTTGTTAGTAGCTTCTAGTTTTGCGTTTGAGTAGTGCAGTTCCAGTGCGTTCATGATCTCGTCCTTAACTTTCAAAAAGGTCTTAAAAACAGTTTGAAAGATAGGCTTCACACACGAAATGGTATCTTCAATGAGTTCAAAGAAATGGTCAGCCTGTTTCTCTTGGAAATGAAAGAGTAAGAGTTGGTAGAGCTCGTAATGTTCTCGTAGTTCTTGAGAGTAAGAGAGAAGTTTTTCTAGAATCTCTTGATTTGTCAAGTGCATACGAAAAGTAGGACGATAAAATCTCTTATCGCCCAGTTTACGGCTATCCTGTTGAATGAGCTTCCAATAACGCTTGATAGCCTTGTATTCATGAGATTTTCGCTCAAACTGATTCATGATTTGGACACGCAAACGACTCATAGCACGACTTAAGTGTTAGAGTAAAACAGTCCAGTGGACTGTTTTAGCCTGAGTTCAGAAATATAATAACGAAGGGTGAAAGCGATCCAGAACGATTTTAGCGTTTGGAAAAAGTTGTCTAGCTAAGTCATAATAAGGACTAAACATATCCATAGTAATGATTTTCACCTGACAACGAATAACTCTATCGTAGCGCAGAAAGTGATTTCGAATGATAGTTTGTGTTCTGCCTTCAAGAACAGTGATGATATTGAGCTTATCAAAATCTTGCGCAATGAAACTCATCTTCATCTCCCGATTGAAACAGTCACTCCCCTGACTGTTTCAACGTCCCAAGACATAATCTTTGGTAGACGAGAAAAATCATGCTCAAAGTGAAAGCCATTGAGCTTGCGAATGACAGTTGAAGTTGAGATGGAAAGTTGATGGGCAATGTCGGTCATAGAAGTCTTCTCAATCAACTTTTGAGCAATCTTTTGATTGATGATACGAGGGATTTGGTGATTCTTCTTGACGAGAGAAGTTTCAGCGACCATCATTTTTGAGCACTGATAGCATTTGAAACGACGCTTTTTCAGGAGAATTTTAGTAGGCATACCAGTCGTTTCAAGGTAAGGAACCTTAGAAGTTTTTTGAAAGTCATATTCTTCATTTGCTTTCGGGTCTGTTTAGAATATCTGTTGAGATCATATTAGTGGTCAATGTAGTCAACAATTTGCATGTTCTAATTGCTTAAATGAATGAAATGTCTTCTCATATCCTCAGACTTAAGAATGCTAAATAAGGATTTCATGATGTTGTTGTCTGGGTTATTTCTTTTGCAAGGCATGGTGGCTTGAATAACCTTACTCTCTTAAAAATTGTTGGAGAGTAGTAGCTGTATTTCCTCTTTTTTGTGATGATAAATTGTAAATATAGTGCAACAAAAAAACTCATAGCGTTTCATTGGTGTAAACTGTAAGTAACCACACAAACAGAATTCCGAGGAAAAACTATGAGCTACTTCCATCTTACCATAAGCGACCGAATAAAGATAGAAACCTACTTGGAATTAGGTTTGAAACCTTGCCAAATTGCAAGTAAACTTGGCGTCCATAAGTCTACTATTTCAAGAGAGTTAAGACGATGCCAAAATGGTTACTCCGCAGCCCTAGCACAGGAACAGTACGACCACAGGGCTAAGCAAAAAGGTAGGAAGTCTCGTTTGACACCAACGTTGAAAAAGGAAATTGAGGACGATTTAAAATCCTCTTGGTCGCCTGAACAGATTTGTGGCCGCTATCAGCTTGAACAAAAGCCAATGGTAGCTTTTAAAACCATCTATAACTGGCTCTATGCTGGTTTGATTGATCTGGATTTGAGTGTCCTTCGTCGTAAAGGAAAAACTCGGCAACCTAAAGAAACACGTGGAAGATTTAGGATTGGCACGTCAATTACCAAACGTCCTAAAGAGGTCCGGAATCGTGAAACTTTTGGTCACTGGGAGCTTGATACTGTGGTGTCTTCCAGAGGTAAAAGCAAGGGGTGTTTAGCGACCTTTCTAGAGAGAAAAACTCGTTTTTACTTAGCTTTCAAGATACCAGACAGGACAGTCAAATCCATGTTTTCAGCCATCGAACAACTTTGTAGGCTATTTCCAAAAGAGGCTCTTAAAACCTTCACTTCAGACAGGGGAAAAGAGTTTGCCTGCTATCCTATGGTAGAAAACTTAGGAATTTCCTTTTTCTTTGCGGACGCCTATTCATCCTGGCAGAGAGGAAGCAATGAAAACGCCAATGGCTTACTAAGAGAATATTTCCCAAAGAAAACAGATTTAGCCACTATCTCTGATGAGGCTTTAAACAAGGCTTTATATGATATTAATCACCGGCCACGAAAATGTTTAGCTTACAGAACTGCTTGTGAAGCTCTAGTGGATGAGTTCAAGTAAATGTTGCACTTATTCTTGCAATTTATTAATATAAAAAAATCAACTGGAAATATGGAATTTTCTTGTTTAGAAAGATAGACCTAAATTTCTACTAATCAAAACAAGTAGGGCTAATAAGCTAAAAGCGATACCATTAACGATCATATGAAGTAAGATCGACATCTCTAGACGTTCTGTCTTATAGGCTGTCCAAGTCAGAACCGTAGACATCCCTCCATAAATAATCACAGAGGGTAGGTTGGTTGGTGTATGGAGTAAGGCAAAGACAATTGCCCCAACAACAAAGCCAATTTTTTCCTTACCACGGAAGATTTTTTTAGGAATAATCCCCCGACACAAGATTTCCTCACAAATAGGAGCAATCAAGACTAGCAAGAAAAAAGTTGAAATCAAGGAACTGTTTTGAACAAAACCATTAATGGCTGATTGATTGCTGGTTGTCGTCTCATTCATCATGCGAAGCAAAGATGAACCAAACAAGTTGGTAGCAAAAATTACTAGATAACTCAACACCAGGCGAGCCAAGTCTTTTGCTTTGAAAAAGGATAGATTAAAAGTGGCAAGTTTTGTTTTTCGTGCACCAATAATGAATACAATCAAAACGACAATGGATAGGGCGGCAACGAAAAGTCCTGACTGTAAAAGTGGAAATTCCTTAACTGCAAGCCAAGCAGCTAGTCCTATGGGAATTTGTGATAGAACAAAAGCCACCAAAAGGATGAGCACCCATTTCCCTCTGTTCAAAACCTCTTGCCAAATCGTCTTATCTTTCATGATGTACCTCCTTATAATTAAAAAGGGGAGACTCCCCTTTTTCTATTATACCATTTATAGCGCCATACTGATATAGTTAAGGATAAACAAGGCATCCAAATCCAAATCATCATGTGCACATCCTTGGCTTGACCTTTGACAACTTTTGTCAAGGTGTATGTCAAGAAACCAACTGCAATCCCTTGAGTGATTGAGTAGCTGAAGCCCATAAAGATAGATGTAAAGAAGGCAGGAACAGCCTCAGACATATCATCCCAAGGAATATTTTTCAAGTTAGAAAGCATCATGATTCCGACGATGATTAAAATCGGCGCTGTTGCAGCTGTCGGAACAATCGCTAGAAGTGGGCTAAAGAAGCTAGAGAGAGCAAAACAGATTGCAACAACTAGGGCTGTCAAACCAGTACGTCCACCAGCACCGATACCCGCCGCAGACTCAACATAGGTCGTAACATTTGAAGTACCTGCAATGGCACCTACTGAAGTTGCCACCAAGTCAGAGTATAGAGCCTTGTCCAATTTAGCAGACTCATGGTTTTCCCCACTTGTCGCAACGATACCAACTTTTTCACCAGTACCGATAAGAGTACCAATTGTGTCAAAAATATCCGTTAGTGAGAAGGCAAGAATAGCCATCAAGGTTTCTGGTAAACGTGAAGTGTTTGAAATCAAAGATCCTAAACCTTCTGAACCAAGAGCAGCACCAAACAAAGTTCCTAGATCATTAATCGCTGATGAAAGATTGTTGCTAGCGAAGTCAATCCCTGACAATTTCACAACACCAACAGCGATGGCAAGAACAGTCGTTGTAAGGATAGATAGAATGATTCCACCTTTGATGCCTTAACAACAAAGAAGATGGTAATAGCTAGACCTGCAAGAGCCACCAATACTGCTGGAGTATTGAAGTCTACCAAACCTGGAACGGCTGCTGAGTTTGCAGTAAGTGCAGCTTGAGCTTTGTCTGCTCCTTCACCTGCTACAGTATAAGTACCTGGATCGATTGAGAATTTCAAGAGACCAGCATTCTTAATCCCTACATAGGCAAGGAAAACACCAATACCAGCTGAAATGGCAGAACGGAGTGTTGTAGGAATAGATTCGATGATCATTTTACGAACATTTGTCAAGGTAATAATCAGTGAAATAATTCCACAAATGAAGACCATACCAAGAGCTTCTTTCCAAGTATAGCCCATCCCAAATACAACTGTAAAGGTAAAGAAGGCGTTCAATCCCATACCTGGTGCTTGTGCATACGGCAAATTAGCATAGAAAGCCATCATCAAGGTACCGACTACAGAACCGATAATCGTTGCCAGAAAGACACCTTGGGCAGGCATGTTTGTCTGCGCAAGCATTTGTGGGTTTACAAAGAGAATGTAACTCATTGCAAAGAAAGTTGTTAAACCAGCAAGCACCTCTGTACGGACATCTGTCCCGTGCTCTTTTAGTTTAAATAGTTTGTCCATCTTTAATCTCCTTTTGTTTTTTTGCGAACAATATGAGTATTATATCATTTATCATTCACCTTTTCAATATGTTTGTTTGATTTATTTAATAAATCAAAGCAACTGAGTTTTTTGTTCTTGTCTGCTTTTCTTCTTTCTTTTTGATATAATAGTAGACATCTTATCTGGAAACGACTAGGAAGGTTTATATGACTAAAAAAATTATTGCAGTCGATTTGGACGGAACCCTGCTGAATAATGAAAGCAAGCTCTCTGATTTTACCAAAAAGACAATCAAAAAAATTACTGAAAAGGGACACCATGTTGTTATCACAACAGGCCGTCCGTATCGTATGGCAAAAGACTTCTACCGTGAACTCGAGTTGCATACTCCCATGATTAACTTTAATGGTTCCCTCACCCATTTACCCGGGCAGACTTGGGCGCATGAGAAGTGCTTGACCTTGGACAAAAAATACCTCTTGGATATGGTCAAACGCAAAGAGGATATCCAAGCAGACTTTATTGCAGGAGAATACCGTAAGAAATTTTATATCACAGCTCCTAATGAAGAAATCGCAGATCCCAAATTATTTGGTGTGGAAAATTTCCAACCCGAAAATCAATTCAAGCCTGAACTGGTGACCAAGGACCCCAACTGCATCCTCTTACAAACAAGAGCTGAGAACAAATACGCCCTAGCTGACGAGATGAATCGCTTTTACCAGCACCAACTAGCGATCAATACCTGGGGAGGCCCCCTCAATATCCTCGAGTGTACTCCAAAAGGGGTAAATAAGGCCTTTGCCCTCGAATATTTGCTCAACGTGATGAATCGTGATAAAAAAGACTTAATTGCCTTCGGCGATGAGCAAAATGATAGAGAAATGCTGGCTTTTGCAGGCAAGGGATATGCCATGAAAAATGCCAATTCTGATCTTTTACCCTATGCAGATGAACAAATTTCATTGACAAATGACCAAGATGGAGTTGCAAAAACTCTCCGAGCTTTATTTTTGTAATACATGCTGGGAGTTGAGGAAGATTCAATTTGAAAAGACAATCCAGTAAATTTTTTTAAGACAAAACGCTTAATATCTAGCTCTTTAAATGCTTAACATTAGGCGCTTTTATAATTATGAAGATTTTCTACCAATAGTATTTGTGTTTTTTTCACAGTCTAGTCAACCAGTTAATCGATTGTTTGAGAATTCACATTCAAATGCTTGGAAAAGGCTTTCATTTGTGATATAATACACATAGAATAAACAAGAGAGCTCAGCAATTTGACTCTATTTGACGCAAAAATCAATCCAGTCTATTTATCTCTGTTCTCAGAAAATATCAAGGAGGATAGCTATGAAAGCTGTTGTTGTAAATCCAGAAAGCACTGGTGTTGTCATTGAAGAAAAAGTACTCCGCCCACTTAAAACTGGGGAAGCGCTTGTTGAAGTGGAATATTGTGGGGTTTGTCACACGGATCTTCACGTTGCTCATGGGGACTTCGGTCAAGTGCCTGGTCGTGTTCTAGGACATGAAGGTATTGGTATCGTTAAGGAAGTTGCTCCAGATGTCCAAAGCCTTAAAGTTGGTGACCGTGTCAGCATTGCTTGGTTCTTCGAAGGCTGCGGTACTTGCGAATACTGTACAACTGGTCGCGAAACTCTCTGCCGTACGGTGAAAAATGCTGGATATTCAGTAGACGGTGGTATGGCAGAACAATGTATCGTAACAGCGGATTATGCTGTTAAAGTTCCAGATGGACTTGATCCAGCCCAAGCTTCTTCAATCACATGTGCTGGTGTAACAACCTATAAAGCTATTAAAGAAGCAAAAGTTGAACCAGGACAATGGGTAGTCCTCTATGGTGCTGGTGGCCTTGGTAACTTAGCCGTTCAATACGCCAAGAAAGTATTCAACGCTCATGTTATCGCAGTTGATATCAACAACGACAAACTGGCTCTTGCAAAAGAAGTAGGTGCAGACATCATTATCAATGGACTAGAAGTTGAAGATGTTCCAGGACTTATCAAAGAAAAAACAAATGGAGGAGCTCACTCAGCTGTCGTAACTGCTGTGTCTAAAGTTGCCTTCAACCAAGCCGTTGATTCCGTTCGTGCTGGTGGTCGCGTAGTAGCTGTTGGTCTTCCTTCTGAAATGATGGATCTTAGCATCGTAAAAACTGTTCTAGATGGAATTCAAGTGATTGGTTCTCTTGTTGGAACTCGTAAAGACTTGGAAGAAGCCTTCCAATTCGGGGCAGAAGGTCTGATAGTACCCGTAGTTCAAAAACGTCCAGTAGAAGATGCTGTAGCTATTTTCGATGAAATGGAAAAAGGTCAAATCCAAGGACGTATGGTACTGGATTTTACACACTAAGTTAATGATAAAATTGGGAAACGAAAGATTGCTCACTTGCAGTCTTTCGTTTTGTTTTCAATTCATTTTCAAAAAAAGACAGCCCGTTTTCATTGTTTTTTTATATTAAATTTTAGTTCTTTATTTGAATACATCTTTAAAAAAATTCTTTATATATTAACATTTTGTAAATGGATTTTTCATTGAAAATTAACACATATCTATAAGAAATGGTTGCTTTTTGTTTGAAAACGGTTTATACTTAAAGTTAGGCTTAAAGTTTTCTTAAACATACAGTCAAACATTTTATAAGGAGGAATGACAATAATGAGTATCGGAATCATTATTGCAAGCCACGGCGAATTTGCTGCGGGTATTCATCAGTCTGGATCTATGATCTTTGGTGAACAAGAAAAGGTTCAAGTTGTAACCTTTATGCCAAATGAAGGTCCAGATGATCTTTACGCTAAATTCAACAACGCTGTGGCTGCATTTGACGCAGAAGATGAGATTCTAGTATTGGCTGACCTTTGGAGTGGATCTCCATTCAACCAAGCTAGCCGCGTGATGGGAGAAAATCCTGAGCGTAAATTTGCCATCATCACAGGACTGAACTTACCGATGTTGATCCAAGCCTACACAGAGCGCCTGATGGACGCGAATGCAGGTGTGGATAAAGTCGCTGCAAATATCATTAAAGAAGCCAAAGATGGCATCAAAGCTCTTCCAGAAGAGCTTAACCCAGTTGAGGAAGTTGCAAGTGCTGCAGCTGCTCCAGTTGCCCAAGCTGCTATTCCAGAAGGAACTGTTATCGGTGACGGTAAACTAAAAATCAACCTTGCTCGTCTAGACACTCGTCTCCTTCACGGTCAGGTTGCCACTGCTTGGACTCCAGATTCAAAAGCAGATCGTATTATCGTTGCTTCAGATAACGTTGCAAACGACGAATTGCGTAAAGAATTGATCAAGCAAGCAGCTCCTAACGGAGTAAAAGCCAACGTTGTACCAATCAAAAAATTGATTGAGGTTGCAAAAGATCCTCGTTTTGGTAACACACATGCTCTTATCTTGTTTGAAACACCTCAAGATGCCCTTCGTGCCATCGAAGGTGGCGTGCCAATCAAGACCCTTAACGTTGGTTCTATGGCTCACTCAACAGGTAAAACAATGATTAACAACGTTTTGTCTATGGATAAAGATGATGTTGCAACATTTGAAAAAATGCGCGACCTCGGTGTTGAATTTGACGTACGTAAAGTACCAAATGACACGAAAAAAGACTTGTTTGACTTGATTAACAAAGCGAACGTTCAATAATTAGAATCTTCTTCTCTTGAACTCTTGGAAGAAAGATTTTAAACTTTATTATAATTAATATAGAAAAGGAATAAAACCATGTCAGATATTTCAATCATTTCTGCTATTTTGGTTGTAGTTGTTGCCTTCCTTGCAGGTCTTGAAGGTATCCTCGACCAATTCCAATTCCATCAACCAATCGTCGCATGTACCCTTATCGGACTTGCAACTGGTAACCTCGAAGCAGGTGTTATGCTTGGTGGATCTCTTCAAATGATCGCCCTTGGTTGGGCTAACATCGGAGCTGCCGTAGCTCCTGACGCTGCTCTTGCATCTGTTGCTGCAGCGATTATCTTGATCAAAGGTGGTAACTTTACTACTGAAGGTATCGCCGTTGCAACAGCAACAGCTATCCCTCTTGCCGTAGCTGGACTTTTCTTGACTATGATTGTTCGTACAATCTCAGTTGGTTTGGTTCACACTGCAGATGCTGCCGCTAAAGAAGGAAATATTGCAGCTGTTGAACGTGCTCACTTTATCGCACTTCTTCTTCAAGGTCTTCGTATTGCAATCCCTGCAGCCTTCCTTATCGCTATCCCAGCTTCTGCCGTTCAAGATGCTCTTAAATTGATGCCAGAATGGTTGAATGGTGGTATGGCTGTTGGTGGTGCTATGGTCGTTGCCGTTGGTTACGCTATGGTTATCAACATGATGGCAACTCGTGAAGTATGGCCATTCTTCGCTATCGGCTTCGCTCTTGCAGCAATTTCTCAATTGACTTTGATTGCCCTTGGTGTCATCGGTGTTGCCCTTGCCTTCATCTACCTCAACCTTTCAAAACAAGGTGGAAACGGTGGCGGCGGAGCTGCAACTTCTAACGACCCAATCGGTGATATCCTAGAAGACTACTAGAAAGGGGAACAATCATGGCTGAAAAAATTCAATTATCAAAATCAGATCGTCAAAAAGTTTGGTGGCGTTCACAATTTCTTCAAGGTTCTTGGAACTACGAACGTATGCAAAACTTGGGTTGGGCTTACTCTTTGATCCCAGCTATCAAAAAATTGTACACTAAAAAGAAGACCAAGCGGCTGCTCTTGAGCGTCACCTTGAGTTCTTCAACACTCACCCATACGTCGCTGCTCCAATCATGGGGGTTACTCTTGCACTTGAAGAAGAACGCGCTAACGGTGTTGAAATCGACGACGCGGCTATCCAAGGGGTTAAGATCGGTATGATGGGACCTCTTGCTGGTATCGGTGACCCAGTATTCTGGTTTACAGTTCGTCCTATTCTTGGAGCCCTTGGTGCATCACTTGCTGCATCTGGTAACCTTGTTGGTCCCCTTCTCTTCTTCTTTGGATGGAATGCCATCCGTATGGCCTTCCTATGGTATACACAAGAGTTCGGTTACAAAGCTGGATCTGAAATCACTAAAGACATGTCTGGTGGTATCTTGAAAGACATCACTAAAGGAGCGTCTATCCTTGGTATGTTCATCCTTGCCGTTCTTGTACAACGTTGGGTGTCTATCAACTTTACTGTTAACCTTCCAGGTAAACAATTGGCTGAAGGTGCTTACATCAACTTCCCAGAAGGTGCAGTAACAGGTTCAGAATTGAAAGGTATCCTTGGTCAAGCTCTTAGTGGTTTGAGCTTGGATAGCGTTCAACCACAAACTCTCCAAGGTCAGTTGAACTCATTAATTCCAGGATTGATGGGACTTCTCCTTACTTTCCTCTGCATGTGGTTGCTTAAGAAAAAAGTATCACCAATCACAATCATCCTTGCCCTTTTTGCAGTAGGTATCGCAGCTCGTTACTTCGGTATCATGTAATTTGGATTAATTTTCATTCAAAAGAGGAGTAACTGTTCTGTTTTTGGCGGACTGGCTTCCAGTAGCCAATAATAGAAGTAGAAAATTTCTGCATAGAGAGAACAATTATAGTTCTCTCTTTTTTGATGATAAACTATCAGGACTAGTAGTCCAAAAGCATGTTTAGTTATGGAATGTGGCATGGACCAGCTATTATTTTAGGATTCACTATATAAGTCTGATTTAGGATGATATTTATCCGTTCCTAAAAGAAAGATGAATACTAGCGTATCCATCTTTTTCTTTTTATGGTAAAATAGAGAAATAATGTGATGAAAAACCTTGAGGAGTGACCCTATGTCTAATAAAGCTAGTCAGGCAAAAACAGCCATTTGCGGAATTATCAATGTAACCCCAGATTCCTTTTCGGATGGTGGTCAGTTTTTTGCTGTTGAGCAGGCGCTCCAGCAAGCCCGTAAATTGATAGCTGAAGGAGCTAGTATGCTAGATATCGGAGGAGAATCGACTCGTCCGGGCAGCAGCTATGTAGAGATAGAAGAGGAAATCCAGCGTGTCCTTCCAGTTATCAAAGCTATTCGCAAGGAAAGTGATGTCCTCATTTCCATCGATACTTGGAAGAGTCAGGTAGCAGAGGCTGCTTTGGCTGCTGGTGCCAATCTGGTAAATGACATCACTGGCCTCATGGGTGATGAAAAAATGGCTCATGTGGTTGCCAAAGCGGGAGCACAAGTGGTCATCATGTTTAATCCAGTTATGGCTCGACCTCAACACCCTAGCTCGCAGATATTTCCTCGTTTTGGATTTGGACAAGCATTTACAGAGAAAGAGTTAGCTGACCTTGAACAACTACCAGTAGAAGATTTGATGACGGCTTTCTTTGAACGAGCTCTAGCGAGAGCGAATCAAGCTGGGATAGCAAGAGATAAGATCATGTTGGATCCGGGAATTGGATTTGGTCTGACCAAGAAGGAAAATCTGGTCCTTTTACGTGACCTGGATAAACTACACCAGCAAGGCTATCCAATCTTTCTTGGAGTTTCGCGCAAGCGATTTGTTATCAATATCCTTGAGGAGAATGGCTTCGAAGTCAATCCTGAGACAGAAGTCGGTTTCCGCAATCGGGACACGGCTTCGGCTCATGTAACGAGTATCGCTGCGAGACAGGGTGTAGAAGTGGTGCGCGTGCACGATGTAGCTAGTCACAAGATGGGAATTGAAATTGCCTCCGCCATTCGTTTGGCTGATGAAGCGGAAAATCTAGATTTAAAACAATACAAGTAAGATGAACGAAATTCAAAACAATCAGTGGATTGCTCACTATCGGACGGACCAACCGCATTTTGGTTTGGAACGAATGGTTGAACTCTTGGCACTAAGAGGTAATCCCCATCTCAAACTCAAGGTCATCCATATTGGAGGGACCAATGGCAAGGGCTCTACCATTACTTTTCTAAAAAACATGCTGGAAAAGATGGGGTTGAAAGTTGGAGTCTTTAGCTCGCCTTATCTCATTCATTACACAGACCAGATTAGCATCAATGGGAAATCCATCCCTGAGGCGAGGCTAGAAGCCATGATGGCAGACTATGAGTCTTTACTTGAGGGGGAGAAGGGCCTTGCTTTACAAGGAACGACCGAGTTTGAGATTATCACAGCCCTAGCCTATGATTATTTTGCAGCTGAAAAAGTTGATGTGGCCATTATGGAAGTCGGCATGGGTGGACTTCTGGATAGTACCAATGTCTGTCAGCCGATTCTGACAGGAATTACGACCATTGGCTTGGACCATGTGGCCCTACTGGTGATACTTTGGAAGCCATAGCAGAGCAGAAGGCTGGTATTATCAAACAAGGTATTCCCTTGGTGACAGGTCACATTGTTCCCGAAGCCTTGGCTGTTATTGACCGCATTGCGGAAGGGAAAGATGCGCCGAGAATTGCCTATGGGACAGATTATCAGGTTCGCCATCAAGAAAGTGTGGTAACGGGTGAGGTCTTTGACTATACAAGTGCTGTCAGACAAGCTTGCTTCCAGACAGGTTTGCTTGGTTTGCACCAAATAGAGAATGCTGGGATGGCCATAGCTTTACTTGATACTTTTTGTCAAGAAGATGGTCAAGCCTTACCAGCTAATACCTTGGTTGCTCAAGCTTTGGAAGAAACAAGATGGCCAGGGCGTTTGGAGGTCTTGTCTAGTGACCCCTTGCTGATTTTGGATGGGGCCCACAATCCCCACGCTATCAAGGCTTTATTGGGCACCCTGCAAGAACGCTTTGCGGATTATCACAAGGAAATCCTCTTTACTTGTATCAAAACCAAGGCCTTGGAGGATATGCTGGACTTGCTAGTGACAATGCCAGATACCGAGCTTACTCTGACACATTTTGATGATAGTCGGGCGACTGATGAGAGCGTATTGAAAGAGACAGCTAAGTCTAGAAATCTCAGCCTTCAAAGTTGGCAGGATTTTCTAGAGCAGAAATTGACAGATAAAAAAGAAGGGAAAAAAACAGTTAGGATTGTCACGGGTTCCTTGTATTTCTTGAGCCAAGTGAGAGCCTATCTGATGGAGAGGAAGAACGAGAATGGATAAACAAAAGATTGAAACGGCTGTAAAAATGATTATCGAGGCCGTTGGTGAGGATGCTAACCGCGAGGGATTACAGGAAACACCTGCTCGTGTAGCTCGTATGTACCAAGAGATTTTTTCAGGTCTTGGCCAAACTGCTGAGGAACATTTGTCAAAATCCTTTGAGATTATTGACGACAATATGGTAGTGGAGAAGGATATCTTTTTCCACACCATGTGTGAACACCACTTCTTGCCCTTCTATGGGAGAGCGCACATTGCCTACATTCCAGATGGTCGTGTGGCAGGCTTGTCCAAGCTAGCGCGTACAGTTGAAGTCTATTCTAAAAAACCACAGATTCAAGAACGTTTGAATATTGAAGTGGCTGATGCCTTGATGGAGTATCTAGGGGCTAAGGGAGCCTTTGTTGTCATTGAAGCAGAGCATATGTGTATGAGCATGCGTGGTGTTCGAAAACCAGGCACAGCAACTTTGACGACAGTAGCTCGTGGGCTATTTGAGACGGATAAGGATCTCCGAGACCAGGCTTATCGTCTAATGGGACTGTAAAAAAGAATCCGCTTGAAGCGGATTTTTCTAGAAAGGACTAGTTATGGATCAGCTAAAGATTAAAGATTTGGAAATATTTGCTTATCACGGTCTCTTTCCAAGTGAGAAGGAATTGGGGCAAAAGTTTGTTATTTCCGCAAACTTATCCTATGATATGACAAAGGCAGCGACAGAGTTAGATTTGGCTTCTTCTGTCCACTACGGAGAACTGTGTCAACAGTGGACGACTTGGTTTCAGGAAAGCACTGAGGATTTGATTGAAACAGTAGCCTACAAACTAGTTGAACGCACCTTTGAGGTCTATCCTCTTGTCCAAGAAATTGAGTTGGAACTCAAAAAACCTTGGGCTCCAGTGCATTTGCCGCTGGATACCTGCTCAGTGACCATTCATCGCTGTAAGCAACGTGCCTTTATCGCTCTAGGAAGCAATATGGGCGATAAGCAGGTGAACTTGGAACAAGCTATCGATAAACTGCGAGCTCGCGGCATCCATATTCTCAAAGAGTCCAGTGTCTTGACGACGGAGCCTTGGGGTGGTGTGGAGCAGGATAGTTTTGCTAATCAGGTGATTGAAGTGGAAACATGGCTACCAGCACCAGTCCTGTTAGAGACCTTGTTAAGTATTGAGTCAGAAATGGGACGGGTTCGAGAGGTGCATTGGGGGCCTCGTTTGATTGATTTGGACTTGCTCTTTGTGGAGGACCAGGTCATTTATACAGACGACCTCATCTTGCCTCATCCTTATATAGCAGAACGCCTCTTTGTCCTTGAACCATTAGTGGAAATAGCTCCCCATTTTATCCATCCGATCTTAAAGCAACCAATTCGTTACTTGCTTAATCAGTTGGAGCAAGGCGATGCCTAAACTTTCTGAGACCTATAGCAAGTGGAAGAGCATCGGGGAGGGACTGCTTGCTATTATTTTAGGGATTCTTTTGATTCGTTTTGGACAAGTTGTTCCACGGATGGGGTACCAGTTGCTGATGGGCTACTTTTCCTTGTCAGCGGTTTGGCACTTGTTGACTCGCTGGTTTCAGGATAAAAAACGTAGGGAAAACATCCTTGTAATCTTGGCTAAGCTGATGGTTGCGGCTCTCGTATTTGACTCTATCATTTTGCAAGACCTTGCCCTCTATCTCCTGGTCTTTATCATTGCGAGTTACCAGCTGTTTACGGGCGCCATTAGTCTTGTGACCTGGTCCCTCTATCGAAAAAATGCCATTCATCCTCGGCTTCATCATCTCTTTGATGCTGTATGGATGATAGGATTTGGTCTTTATAGCATCTCTCCTTTTCACGATGCGGCGAATTTTGAATTGCTCTTGCTTGGATTTTACTTGCTCATGCTAGGAGCCAGCAGTCTTCGGGACGGTTTCTTTTTTGAGAGGATAGAAAGCAATCCTAAGCTGAAACGGCGAATGCGAATGACCTTACCGATCTTTATGACGGCTCTGATCCCTATCAGTACCTTACGCAAATTGAATGAGTGGCTGTCAAATCATGAAAGCCAAGAAGGAGAAGTTCATTCAGAAAGAAAAAACGACCAGACGGTTGATCTGGAAGTTTTTGTCCATACTTCAGAAACCTCTTTTTTCCTTGCCATGGGACATGTGGATATTTGTTATCAGGAGAGGGTTATTTCCTATGGTTCGTATGATCCCCACTCAGAGCGTTTATTCGGCATGGTTGGAGACGGTGTTTTTGTTTAAAGCCGATCGGGAAAAAAATACATTGAACTTTGTAAGAGGGAAAGTCAGAAGACCTTGTTTGCTTATGGTCTGAGTTTGACAGACCGACAGAAAGCTGCTATCCAAGCTCGTTTGGCAGAGATAGAAGATTTGTTAATTCCTTGGGAGCCAAGCTCGCAGTTGATGAAAAAGAAGAGAGGGCGAGGTCAAGCATACCTACTCCTACCAACTGCAACAGGAAGCAGATGCGACCCTCTATAAATTTAGCTCATCTGAGTTTAAGACCTACTTTGTTCTCAGTACCAATTGTGTCTTGCTGGCAGACTCAATCGTGGGAAAAGCTGGGACTGATATATTAAGTCCCCAAGGTTTCATCGTACCAGGTACTTACCAGGATTACCTTGACTTAGAGTATACAAAACCCAATGGTCTGGTTGTTAGTCGCTCCATTTATTAGAAAAATAAAACTCTAGTTCCTCAGTAGTTTGCGCCGAGAAGCTAGAGTTTTTAAAAAAGGTCATTTTCTTCAGGAAGGAGGATGGTTTCTTTCCCGTCCATGTCTAAAACAAGAACCCGAGGAGGGTAAAGAGGGTCGAAGGGATGATTAAAATCAAAGTCGATACTAGTCGGCAGATGCTGACTAGAGAAATGGAAGGTGATGGTTCCCTCATTATTGAGCAGTTGAAATTCGAGTTCTTCTTCTAATTCAAAGACGTTTTTCAAAAAATGATCGATAATAAACCATAAAGAGTCAATGACATCATCAGGCAAGCTGGTCACAACGCCAAAACTGGCCGAACGTCTCTGGGTATTTGTAAAAGCCATAGCCTCTCCCTCCTTTTTTTTCTTATCATACAGCAAACTGATTTAAAAATCAAGAAAAGTTTCTTCCTTTTTATAAAATGTGAGTATCAAATGAAATTTTTTCAAAGTTTCTCTAAAAAATACTTGAAAGTGTTTACAATAAGTGATAAAATGGAGTAAACAGGTGCGTGAAAGCGAAATTTTCAATACAGAAAGGAAACGGAATGAACACAGACGATACAGTAACGATTTATGACGTTGCTCGTGAAGCGGGTGTTTCCATGGCAACTGTTAGCCGTGTAGTGAACGGAAATAAGAATGTCAAAGAGAATACTCGTAAAAAAGTTCTAGAGGTGATTGATCGTCTTGACTACCGTCCAAATGCGGTAGCGCGTGGATTGGCCAGCAAGAAAACCACTACAGTTGGTGTTGTGATTCCAAATATCACCAATGGCTATTTTTCAACCCTAGCCAAGGGGATTGATGATATTGCAGAGATGTATAAGTACAATATCGTCCTTGCCAACAGTGATGAAGACGATGAAAAAGAAGTTTCAGTAGTTAATACTCTCTTTTCAAAACAGGTTGACGGAATTATTTTTATGGGCTATCACTTGACTGAAAAGATTCGTTCAGAATTTTCCCGTTCTCGGACACCAGTTGTCCTTGCAGGGACAGTGGATATCGAACACCAGTTGCCAAGTGTTAATATTGACTACAAACAAGCGACGATTGACGCAGTGAGCTACCTTCTCAAAGAAAATGAGAAAATTGCTTTTGTGAGTGGACCACTTGTTGATGATATCAATGGCAAGGTTCGTTTGATTGGTTATAAGGAAGCGTTGAAGAAAGCAGGAATCTCTTATAGCGAGGGCTTGGTATTTGAGTCTAAATACAGCTATAATGATGGTTACACCTTGGCAGAACGCTTGATTTCATCACAAGCCACAGCTGCAGTTGTGACTGGTGATGAATTGGCAGCAGGTGTGTTGAATGGTTTGGCTGACCATGGTGTATCTGTGCCAGAAGAGTTTGAAATCATTACGACGGATGACTCTCAAATTGCACGGTACACTCGTCCAAACTTGACAACTATTGCCCAACCTCTTTATGACCTAGGCGCTATCAGCATGCGTATGTTGACTAAGATTATGCATAAGGAAGAGTTGGAAGAACGTGAAGTTTTCTTGCCTCATGGTTTGACAGAACGTCGCTCTACACGAAAACGTAAATAGAAAAAATCAGGAAATCTTCACGATTTCCTGATTTTTTGTTCTAGAGAAGAGGATTAGCCTTCCATATAGTCTTTTAAGGCCTGTCCTTTTAGTTCAGCATTAAGGGCAATTAATAATTTGAGTCGAGCTTTTTGAGCATTGAGTTCTTTGACAAAGAGAACGCCAGACTCTTGCAATTGAACCCCTCCTCCTTGGTAAGCGTAGACGGGCTCGGCAATACCATTAAAGCATCGTGAAACAAGGGCGACGGGGATCCCTTTTTGGAGGAGATTTTCCAACTTTTGAGCTGTTTCTTTGGGAACATTTCCAGCTCCAAAAGCTTGAATGACTAAGCCATCCAGTTGTTCTAAGTCTAACATATCAATTAGTTCGTCTGTCATACCTGCATAGGCTGAGATGATGGGAACCAGACCTTGTATACAATCAAGATCAAAGCGGACTCGTGGTTCGGCTGTTTTGAAGTAGAGGATTTCTTGCTTCATGATGAGACCAAGTGGTCCGTGTGTTGGGGTTTGAAAGGTGCTGACGTTGGTTGTATGAGTTTTGGTAACATACTTGGCTGCATGGATCTCATCGTTCATGACGACCAAAACGCCCTTGTCGGCTGCTTTATCATCGCTGGCAACCCGTAAAGCACTCAGATAGTTATATACACCGTCACTACCAAGTTCGTTAGAACTACGCATAGCTCCTGTTAGAACGATAGGCATGTGCGGGATTTCCATAGTATCAAGGAAGTAGGCAGTTTCCTCTAGCGTATCTGTCCCATGTGTGATGACAACCCCATCGTAGTTGTCTGCTTCCTCTTTAATCTTATGGTAGAGGGCTAGCATGTGTTTGGGTTTGATATGGGGGCTCGGAAGGTTTAAAAAATCGAGCGTATGGACTTCTATCCCTTTAAGAGGATTGGTGACGTGGTTCATGGGATTGTCCTGGCTGGTCACAACAGCGCCTGAAGCGTCTGCCTGCATAGAAATAGTCCCACCTGTATGTAAAACAAGGATTTTCTTAGTCATGATTTACTCACTCTTTCTGAAATGTGGTATAATTATTGTAACACAAAAGGGGGGAATGGGATAGGATGGAAGTCAAAGCTGTTTTTTTTGATATCGATGGAACGCTAGTCAACGATCGTAAGAGTGTTTTGAAATCCACTAAGGACGCGATTAAGATTGTCAAAGAACAAGGGGTGCTTGTTGGAGTGGCGACAGGACGAGGACCTTTCTTTGTCAAGGAATTGATGGATGATTTAGATTTGGATTTTGCAATAACTTATAATGGACAATACATCTTTAATAAAGAAAAAGTCTTATTTGCTAGCCCGATTGCCAAGTCAAGCTTGCGTCAATTGATTGCCTATGCTAAAAAGGAGCGTAAAGAAATTGCTCTTGGAACCGAGCATGCAGTTGTTGGCTCCAAAATTATGTCCTTTGGTCTCGGATCCTTTTCACAGCTGGTTAGCCGTTTTATCCCGACTGTCTTAACAAGAACCGTTAGCCGTTCCTTTAATCGAATGGTTAGCAAGGCAGTCCCTCAAAAGGAAGATGACCTGCTTCGTTTGATTAATGAGCCAATCTATCAAGTGTTAATGCTGATGACTCCTGAAGAATCTGAGAAAGTTGCAAGTGATTTTGAAGATTTGAAATTGACTCGAAGCAATCCCTTCGCTGCAGATATTATCAACCAAGGGAATTCGAAATTAGAAGGTATTCGCCTAGTTGGGAAAGAGTATGGTTTTGACCTCAACCAAGTCATGGCTTTCGGAGATTCGGACAATGACTTGGAAATGTTGGCAGGTGTCGGCATGTCTGTGGCTATGGGAAATGGCAGTAGCAGCGTCAAAGAAGTTGCCAAGCACATTACTGCAAGTAACCAACAAGATGGTATCCACAAGGCGCTCGAGCATTTTGGTGTTTTAGCAGCAGAAAAGGTATTTGTCAGTCGGGACTACCACTTCAATAAGGTCAAAACCTTCCACCACACGATGGATGAACGAACCCAAGAAGAGCCTAAGGCCTGGGATGTTGAAGGGGCAACCCACCGTGCAGACTTTAAAATTGAAGAATTAGTGGAGTTTGTTCGCGCAGCAAGTTCTTCGGAGGAAGAATTCCAAAACTCCCTTGCAAGCATGCATGCGGCACTTGATAAGGCGGCAGAGAAAGTGGCGAAAAAAACGCCTGCCCAAAAAGATCTAATCGGACAGGTTGATGCCTTAATCGATACACTGTATTTTACTTACGGCAGTTTTGCCTTGATGGGAGTGGATCCAGAACGCATCTTTGATATTGTGCATGAGGCAAACATGGGGAAGGTTTTTCCTGATGGAAAAGCCCATTTTGATCCAGTTACACATAAAATCTTAAAACCGGATGACTGGGACGAAAAATATGCTCCAGAACCTGCTATCAGAAAGGAACTGCAGCGTCAGCTCAAGGCTTATGAACGACATAAAGAGAAAAAAGCAAGTAAATAAGCAAACAAAAAGAGAGCCTTAACAGGCTCCTTTTGTGCTCTTATAATGTTTTTTCTCTTTCTCTCACGACCAGCAAATCAACTTTTGCATGGCGGAGGATGTATTCAGATGAAGAGCCAACCAAGAGGCGTTCAAAGGCATTAAGACCTGTTGCACCGACGAGAATCAGGTCAACATTTTCTGCGTCTGGAATGGTACGGGCAAGGAGGGTTTTCGGATTTCCCATTTCGATGACGATGTGAATATCCGTCACGCCCGCATCTTTTGCACGTTTTTCGTACTCTTTCATCAAACTTTCAGCGTCGACTTGGAGTTCTTCGTAAACTTCAGCATCAAAGGTGGACACGCTTTGAAGAGCGCGTGTGTCAATAACATGAGCAATGGTGAGCTTGGATTCGTTGCGTAGAGCAGTGTAAACACCCTTGACGAAAGCCAAGTCCGCTTCTTTAGAACCATCAATTGCGACCATAACATTTTGGTAACGTTGTGCCATAATGAAACCTCCTGAAATTTTCTTACTGTTATTGTAACCCTTTTCACTAAAAAAGTAAAGTAAAAAATATAAACGCATTAAAAGGTTCGACTTTACTAAACTTGGATCTTTATGGAGTAATTTTATGGAAATAGAGTCTATGAAATGTAAAAAATGTATTTACATCTATCCCAGGATAATCTCTTTTAGGGCAAATGAGACTTTGTTAAATCTTGTTGTATTTCATTGGTATGATTTTTAGCAAGGTTTTACTATTTTCTGCACTCCTCTCTTTCAGGAAACTTGTCGCAACCTCATTCTAGTGGTATAATGTTACTATCTCGATGAATTGAGGAAACAAGATGAAAGAATATAACAAATCTAGTAAGTTAGAGCATGTGGCCTATGATATTCGTGGTCCTGTTTTGGAAGAAGCCATGCGGATGCGAGCAAACGGAGAAAAGATTCTACGTCTGAATACAGGAAATCCTGCTGAATTTGGTTTTACAGCGCCAGATGAGGTTATCCATGACTTGATAATGAATGCGCGTGATAGCGAAGGTTACTCTGACTCTAAGGGTATTTTTTCGGCGCGTAAGGCTATCATGCAGTATTGTCAACTGAAGAAATTCCCCAATGTGGACATTGATGATATCTACCTTGGAAATGGTGTCAGTGAGCTGATTGTTATGTCCATGCAGGGGTTGTTGGACAATGGTGATGAGGTCTTGGTACCAATGCCAGACTATCCTCTCTGGACAGCTGCTGTCAGCCTAGCTGGGGGAAATGCGGTTCACTATATCTGTGATGAAGCTGCAGAGTGGTACCCAGATATTGACGATATCAAGTCAAAAATCACTTCCAATACCAAGGCTATCGTCCTTATCAATCCGAACAACCCAACTGGAGCCCTTTATCCTAAAGAACTCCTGTTGGAGATTATTGAAATCGCTCGTCAAAACGATTTGATCATCTTTGCGGACGAAATCTATGACCGCATGGTGATGGATGGGCATGTGCATACGCCTGTGGCGAGCTTGGCACCAGATGTCTTCTGTGTCAGCATGAACGGTCTTTCGAAATCCCACCGTATCGCTGGTTTTCGTGTGGGATGGATGGTCTTGTCTGGACCTAAGACACATGTCAAGGGCTATATTGAAGGTCTTAATATGCTGTCCAATATGCGCCTTTGTTCCAACGTTTTAGCCCAGCAAGTCGTACAAACATCACTAGGTGGGCACCAGTCAGTGGATGAATTGCTTCTTCCTGGTGGACGGATCTACGAGCAAAGAAACTTTATCTATAATGCCATTCAAGATATTCCTGGTTTGTCTGCGGTCAAGCCGAAGGCGGGTCTTTATATCTTCCCTAAAATTGACCGCAATATGTACCGCATCGATGATGATGAGCAGTTTGTCCTCAATTTCTTGAAGCAAGAGAAGGTTCTCTTGGTTCATGGTCGAGGTTTCAACTGGCAAGAACCAGACCATTTCCGTATTGTTTATCTTCCTCGTGTAGATGAATTGGCGCAAATCCAAGAAAAGATGACTCGTTTCTTGAAACAGTATCGTAGATAGGGCTTTCATAGGAAAAGCTAGAAAACATTTGCTTGGAGCTATTGACAAAAGTGGCAGAATCAGATAGAATAGTAAAGTATGTTTAGTAACTGATCACTTTATAGCCGGCTAAACGAATACAAAATCTATGAGGAGGTATTCATCGTGAAACGTACTTATCAACCAAGTAAACTTCGTCGTGCGCGCAAACACGGATTCCGTAACCGTATGTCAACTAAAAACGGTCGTCGCGTATTGGCAGCTCGTCGTCGTAAAGGACGCAAAGTTTTGGCTGCATAATCCAAACGAATTCAACAAAGAAGTCAGTAGGAACTCGAGTCTACTGGCTTTTCTTTTTCCTATGATATCAGTCTGTAAATGCTTTATATTTTTGCTGAAATAGTGTATAATATTTCACATACTATAAAAAATGGAGAACAGTTATGAAGAAATCAAAAGCCCTCCTACTAGGGACTGGAATTTTGAGTGCAAGCTTCTTGATGGTGGCTTGCAGCTCAACGCAGTCAAATGCTGCAGATAAAACCTACTCTTATGTATTTGCAAGCAATCCAGATACATTAGACTATATCACTTCAACACGTGGCTCGACCTCTAGCATTACGACAAACTTGATCGATGGTTTGTTGGAAAATGATAAGTACGGGAACCTCGTTCCTTCTATGGCAGAGTCATGGACAGTATCAAAAGATGGTTTGACCTATACCTATAGAATCCGCCAAGGAGCTAAGTGGTATACCTCTGAGGGAGAAGAATATGCTGAAGTGACAGCTCATGACTTTGTGACCGGTCTCAAGTATGCAGCTGATAAAAAGGCTGAAAACTTGTACTTGGTCCAAGACTCAATCAAAGGTTTGGCAGACTATGTTGAGGGGAAAACATCTGACTTTGAGACTGTTGGAGTCAAGGCTGTGGATGATTATACTCTTCAATACACTTTGAACAAGCCGGAGTCTTATTGGAATTCGAAGACAACCGGGGGGGATTTTAAGCCCTGTGAATGAAGCCTTTTTGAAATCCAAGGGAGATGACTTTGGAAGTGTAACGCCTTCTAGCATCCTGTCCAATGGGCCATACTTGTTCAAGTCTTTCACTTCAAAATCTTTAATTGAGTTTGAAAAGAACCCTAATTACTGGGATAAGGACAATGTGAAGATTGAGAAGGTAAAACTTTCCTTCTATGATGGTTCAGACCAAGATAGTTTGGCTCGAGGATTCTTAGAAGGTAACTACACAGACGGACGTATCTTCCCGACAAGTTCTGTTTTTGACCAGCTGAAAAAAGGGAATGAAGATAAGATTACCTATACTCCTCAGAATGCTGTGACTTTCTACTATCTCTTCAATGTCAACCGTCAAAGTTACAATCAAACCATGAAACAGACGGATAAAGAAAAAACAGATTCGCGTCTAGCTATGCAAAATAAAGATTTCCGTCAGGCGATCAACTTTGCCTTTGACCGTCATGCCTACGCTGCACAGACAAATGGAGAAGATGGAGCTGACCGTATCCTTCGAAACACAGTCACACCAAGTAACTTTGTTCAAATCGGTGGAAAGAATTTGGGGATGCTGTCAATGAAAAGATGGTTAACTATGGTACAGAGTGGGCTAATGTCAATCTAAACGACGCTCAGCCTGCCTTCTTGAATGCTGATAAAGCCAAGGCAGAATTTGCTAAAGCCAAAGAAAGTTTGCAGGCAGAAGGTGTGACTTTCCCAATCCATTTAGACATGCCAGTGGACCAGACTGCTAAGTTGGACGTACAGCAAGCCAGTTCTTTCAAACAGACAGTTGAAGAGACACTTGGATCAGATAATATTGTTATCGATGTGATTCAGCTTTCTCCAGACGAGAAAGACAATGCAACCTTCTTTGCCAATACAGCCGAACAAAAGGACTATGACATCGACATCTCAGGCTGGAGCGGAGATTTCTCTGATCCTAAGACCTATCTTGACCTCTTGGATCCAGAATCTGGTTCTCAGTTAAAAAATCTTGGTTTGACCCCAGGAAAAGACAATGATGTCAAGGAAAAAATTGATCTATCTACCTATAAGAAGTTGTTGGATGTGGCAGAGAATGAGGTTGAAAATACTCAGGCTCGCTATGAAAAATTTGCTGAAGTGCAAGCTTGGCTAACAGATAGTGCTCTCTTCCTACCCGTTCAAAGTGGTGGAGCCAATCCAATCTTCCGTAAGACTGTGCCATTTACAGGAGCCTTCTCATTTGTCGGACACAAAGGGGATGCGGACAACTACAAGTATGTTGAGTTGCAAAAGGAGCCCGTAACTGCGAAACAGTACCAAGAACTTTATGAAAAATGGCAAAAAGAAAAAACTGAGTCCAATAAAAAAGCTCAAGAAGATTTAGCTAACCACATTCAATAATATTCCTAGTCATGCTTTTTAGTTAAGCATAGTGGCTGGATTCAGAAAAAGGCCCCACCAGACGCTTTTTGGTTCTGGTAGGGCCTTTTCTTTATTCTTTTAAGTGATAAGAGTAGCTAGCGACAACAACATCTTCGTGCCATCTGAGAGCGTATTTTAGTTTGAGGCTCATTTGATTGTGCAGGATATTTTGCCAAGGCTTGTTAGGGATGAACTGTGGTACAAGGACTGTAACGGTGTAGTTTTTTTGCTTAGCTTCTTGGGCGATTCGTTTAACATACTTGACGCTAGGGGTGATGATGTTTCGGTAGCTAGTGTTGATATTTCAGAGTGATATTTGGGAAGTAATCGGCAAATTCCTGAAGAATTTCTTGGTCTTTTTCTTCCGTTTCTTTAGTAGAAATGTGCATGGCCAACACTTCGTCACCGATACTTTGAGCGTAGTTAATGGCTCCTACGCTTACCCGAGTGACATTCCCTACTAGGACAAGGACAAGGTTGCCGTCATAAGTGCGTTTTTGGATTCCTTCGTAAAGTCGTAGTTGTTTTGCTACTTTTTGATAATGGCTGTGAATGGACAAAAATAGGAAGGTCAAGACTAGGATAATTGGGAAGAATGGCCAGATATCACCTAGTCTGAAGAGGAGTAAAATGAGGACAATGGCATAACAAATGATGGCCCCAAGGATATTAGCAAAGGCAGGTTTTAAGAAGTTTGCTCCTTTTTCCTTTTTCCAATGGCGAATCATCCCAGTTTGAGATAGGGCAAAGGGAACGAAGACCCCGATAGTATAAAGAGGGATCAAGCGTTCAGTATTCCCATTAAAAATGAGAAGAAGGATCATAGCTCCAAAAGCCAGAGTTAAGATGCCGTTGGAGTAGCCAAGGCGATCCCCTTTTTCCATAAAGAGATGAGGCATGTACTTGTTTTTTGCCATATTGTAGGCCAGCATAGGGAAGGCTGAAAATCCAGTATTTGCAGCTACAGCTAGAATCAAGGCTGTCGAGAACTGGAAGAGATAGTAGCTAGCATGACCAAGGAATGAATCTCCCAGAATGCCCCTGGCCATTTGCGAGAGAATGGTTTCTCCGTGTTGAGGTGTGATACCCATCCAGTAGTTTAGGAAGGTAATGCCTGCAAAAAGAAAACCTAGAATGAGTGACATGATGGTCAAGGTCTGAGCAGCATTCTTTTCTTTCGGAGTTTTGAAAAAAGGTACCGCATTTGAAATAGCCTCAACCCCAGTTAGAGAGGCAGAACCGCTAGTAAAGGCTCTCAATAGGAGAACGATGGAAAGGCTTGGAACAGTTTGCCCAATGGTTGAAGTCGCCTGGTAGTTTAGGGAGCCTGTAGATAGTTGAAAGAACCCATAAAGCAGGAGAAAGACGGTGCTGAAGATAAAGAGGTAGACGGGAATCATCAGAGAACTAGCAGATTCTTTTAAACCTCTTAAATTCAAGAGCATGAGCAGGCAGACTAGGAAAATAGAGATATGAAGATTATAGGGATGGAGGGTAGGGATGGCTGCAGTAATAGCATCAGCTCCAGACGCAACGGATACGGCTACTGTCAGCATATAGTCAACAAGGAGACTGCCTCCTGCAATCAAGCCCAGTTCAGGGGAGAGATTTTCCCGAGTGACCATATAAGCCCCTCCTCCTTGAGGATAGGCATGAATGATTTGACGATAGGAAATGGTCAAACTAACGAGGAGTAAAAGGACAAAAATACCGATAGGAAGACTCCACCAAATAGCGAGAGGAGAGAGGCTAACTAAAACGAGAATGACTTGTTCAGGTCCATAGGCAATAGAAGACAGGGCATCACTTGATAACATTGCAAGTGCCTGCATTTTTCCTAATAATCCCCCTTCGCCGTCTGTGAGAGACTTGAGTGGTCGACCGATAAAGGTATATTTTAATTTTCTAAACATTTTCTTTTCCTTTACTGAAAATTTCAATAAGTGTTATTATACTGCTTTGAAAAAAGGCAGTCAAGAGAGAATGACTGGTTTTTGGATATTTTTCCAAGCCGAGGGATGCTATTTTTGGTATAATAGATGGAAGAAAATGAGGTTAGAAGAGATGATTTTTGATACGCACACTTAGAGTGTTTGGCGTACAGTTTAAGGACTCATGACGTTATTAAGGCATAAATTAACCATAAAACTAACCAAAGGAAAGTTAAAGTAGCATACAAAAAGAGGAATTCATTGAGAGTTCCTCTTTTAATCTATATTTTTTACAATTTCATTGAACAAAGAAATGATTTTTAATTTTTTTGTGTGTGATAAATCTGAGATGTTATCAATCAATGTAGTGATAGGGACGGAATTATCTGAAAGCGGGAAATTAAAGAAGTCTTCTACGGTCATGTCTAAAGCTGTAAGAACCTTTTCAAGTGTGTGTATTTTAAAATCGTATTTCATATTCTCGATGTTTTGTATCGCTTTAACACCTAGTTCGGCTTTATTGGATAATTGTTCTTGGCTGAGATTCTGTTCTTTTCTACATTCTCTTATACGCTCTGCTATGTATTTTTGTAATTGATTAGCTTCCATACGTAATTTCCTCTTTTGTATTATTCTACTATCCTTTATATGATTTTTTAAGTACAATTGACTATCTAAAAATTAAATATAGTATAGCGTAGTGTACAATTTTGTGTTAAAATAGATAAAAAACAATACAATAGGAGTAGTGATATGACAGAAGAAATAGCTGTGTATAAATTACAAGAATGGGACATGGGAAATGGTGAGAAGAAATATTCTCAGTTAGGTAACTTAGAAGCTCATTATTATTTTGCAAAAAATAATGGTGGAAAAGTTTTATTTACGACAAAATCGGACTTGTACCAGAGAAATGTTAGTTATTTGTTACTAACATTACCAAATGGAGAATACGGATTTCTTTCTAAAATTATTGAAAAAGGAACCTATCCTAAACTTCCAGAAGATCCCTCGTATATGGTTCCCACAGAGTGGAAAAATATAAATGAAACAATAGAAAAACAGTCCAATTTTAAATGGATTGCCTTAGAAGTTGTTTCAAATATTATTGAAAAATATTGAGAATATACCTGAAATGCCTAGTCCACAGTACATGAAAAAAAGAGGAATTTCAAAAAAATATCTAAATAACATAGATTATTAAGAAATAAACTCAGGTTTTTGCTAATAGAATAGATACAAAAAAATCAAGGAGAATAAGATATATGAGAAAGAAGAAAAAAACGAAGAAGGTAAAAAGGATAATAAGAATGGCAAGAAAAACTAAAAAAATTTAGTTTAGTGAAAGTCATATTACTTACGATTGTTATGTTGGGAATCTTTGCTGCTGCAGGTATAAGTATATCTAATTATTTTTTTCCGAAAAATTCATCAAGTGATAATTTATTTGATAAGAAGTGGGGTTCAGTAGGGCTTAAAAACTAGTGTTTGGGAATTTTTCAGGTTCAGAAAAAAATTAAAAAAATTGATTATATGCTAAAAAAATAATGAAGTATTTAATTATGATGTAACTATTCATGATTCATATTCTGATTTTTAAAAAAATATCACAAAAAAACTAAACTTTCGGAAGAAGATATCGTCAAATCATTTAAGAAAAAAATTTCGAGATATTAAAAAAATAGTGATATCAAAAAAAGAAGATTTGAAGTTTATTTCATTACTTGATAATAAAGACCAAGAACGTTACGGAAGAATCCTGTATAAGATAGATCAACATAAGATGGTATATCTTGATATAATTGGTGAGAATACATCTGTACCATATGAGTTAGTACCATTAGTAAACACAAAAAAATTAGCGGAACTTATCGTGTTACGAAGGTTTATGGAACTAAAGGCTCTGTGGAAGAAGATCAAAAAAATATAGATAGATTACCTAATATTAAGTTTTCAAGTGATAGAATTATTGTAGGAGATAAGGTGATTTATTTAACTTCATATGAGTCATTTACTAATACTGTTAAGGATTTGAAAACAAAAAGAACAAATTATCACAATCATGGAAAGTAGAGGATATAAGATAAAGGATACAGAAAAAAATATATGTTGATTTAGATAGAGTGCAATTCTATATCCCGGTTGAAAATGGTAAGAAAGTATTCATAGGATTTTTGAAGAATGATACCTCAAATAAAGAAAATAACGCAGTAATGGAACTAGAAAAAGTAGAACTAAAAGAATAATTGAATAAAAAAAGACAAATAGCATATAGATTTGGCTCTAAAAATGCATAGCAGTTATACGATTTTGTATAACTGCTATTTTTTTATACATCTGACTGTTTCTATCTAAAATGACTACTAAGTTTTTTCCACTGGCGATAGCGTGAAGAGACAAACTCTGTATAGTTGGTAAACCCTAGCAGGAGGTACCAACATATGGTAGATTTAAAAAAAGTAGAACAACGTAGAGAAGAAGCGATTCAAAGAGCTGTACTTACTGACGATTGGAAAAAAAAGGTAGATAACTTATTAAACCAGTCTTATGAGAATTTATGTAGAAAAGATAGATCTTATGGTCTGTGTAGTTTAGACAGTAGTTCAATTGATAAAGGTTCTTTATTAGATACGATAGCAGATGATAGTGATGCATTATCTCTCTTAATTAAAAAAGAAGAAATTGCTATTATAAACGATGCTATTGAGAGATTGTTGAGTGATAGAGACAAAAAAATCTTGTTTGGAGTTGTTTTTGAGAATAAATCATTCTCGCATCTTGCAAAGGAAGTTAGACTTACTGACAAAACTGTAAAAAGACACTATGAGCGTATTGTAGAGATTCTACGAAAAGAATTAAAAAATTTATAATCTCCTCCGAATTCTGTTGAAATTTCTCCTAATAGATAAGGAGGTGTAAGTTTAAACGTTGTTATCTGTAATCGTCACAGTGTTTATTTGCTTAAAAGTAGACGATTTACTTTTAAGTTTAGAAAGAAGGTATTGAATTATGGCACTTAAGAACTTAACTTATTTTACAGAGTTTAATACGTCACTTTTCCTTTCTCGCAAAGAACTACGTTTTGTGTCCGCAACAAGGTGGATAGAAAAAAGTGAAACTGGTTCGGAAACGGAGAAAGGTGTAAAAGTTTGCGTGCTGGTCTTTGCGGATGAAAGTGACTATCCCAACGAAAAAAATAATACTGGGGAGCAGCTCACTGTAAAAGTTCCATTTGCATCTATGAAGGATTATGATACGTTTCAACCAATGCTGACATCTGTAGAAATTGTAGACATTGAGAAAGCAATTGTATACGGAGAATATCGTAACCAACTTAGTTTGACTGCAAAAGTCATTGAAGTTGTCGCACTTTAAAGGAGGCAAATATGCCATCGATTATCGAAGAATTACCTATGAAGATTTTTGAAGGTGCTAAGGAAGTTTATCATCTTTGTAGTAGAAAACTTCAGGAGTACCAGAGGAAAGTCCAGATAGAAGAAAAGCAAAAAAACTGGAATAGATTTCTAGATTCTACGCAAAATGTATTGGTAGAATTAGTGAAAGAAAATATTCAGGAAAATCAGTTTGTGTATAAACTAGTTCCAATTTACGAAGCTCAGGAAGTTGTTCAAGCCGATGGAAGCAAGTCAGTCCAGAGAGTGCACGTAGCAGATGAAAGGGTTCCTATATGTACAATGGATAACCATGGGATTCGAGAATTTGGAGCTAGGTGTGTGGTTTTTCGGTTTCAAATTTTTGGAGAGATAGATTTAGACGTTTTATTAAGAATAAAAGATACTTGGATCTTTTATTTGCACAAATATGCTCTTCATGGTCTCGCTGATCTATATGTAAAGGATGGGTTGCGCTATCTAGTATTCATCATATGTAATGAATCAGATAGACGAACGCTTAAAGGGGCGTTGTTCAAATTGAAACATCCGTGGTCTTAGATGGTTAAATTCTTTATGCCGTGAAAGTTGTTGATACTAGGCTAAGATAGATTAGACTGGTTGGGGCGGTGCGGTCGAACTTTGTTCGCCGTGCCGACACAATCAGTTTTATAATCTTAGGGTCCCTATTGTCAATAAATCATGGAATAAATCTGAATTTAATCATCGATAGTGCGACGCCTTAACTTGATAAGCGTCAAACAAAAGCACAAAAGCATATTTATATAGGTAAAAATATGAAGCGAATAGAACATGGTAAGATAGTAAAAAGTTACGTGTATGGTCATACGATCGAAATGACAACCGCTAACGGTCAACAAGAACAAACTATCAAAGTGATAGAAGGTAAGCGTTATGTAAATCTTGATACTGGAGAAATTCATGATATGGATACTTCAAACAACAGTAGGTTTGATAATCTTAAGTCAACAAAGCAAACCATGAAGAAGTTACGGCGAATAATAGCCCATAATTTTACTGGCGGAAAAAATCAGCTCTGGATTACGTTGACTTATCGCGAACACGTCATAAATCCTGAGGTGGTTTATAAGGATTTTAAAGCGTTTATACGTCGTATTCGTCATAGTTTCGGTCATGTAGAATATATTGCTGTTATTGAGCCACAAGCTAGTGGAAGGTGGCATTTGCATGTGTTATTAAAGAACGATTCCGAACTAACAATTCCTAACAATGACCTTGCTAAGATGTGGGTGAAAGGTTTCACAAAGACCAAAAGGCTACGGAGAGCTGATAAGGTTGGGAATTATTTGATTGCTTATTTATCTAATTTGCAGATAGGTGATGAGGGTTCAGAAAACAAAGCAATTATAAAAGGTGCTCGCCTACATATGTATCCCAAGGGTATCAGAATTTATCGAACTAGCAGAGGAATTGAAAAGCCTTTGGAAATTACAACAACAAAGGGTGAGCTTATGGAAACTTATAAAATTAACAATCCTCCGACATTTTCACGTACGACAAAACATGAAACTCCTCATGGTGTAAAAGAATATACTACGGAGTTTTACGATAATATAAAAAGCCTGTCAGATACTTTTAGCGGAGCAACTGACAAGCTAAGTAGGTAATAAAAGAAAATGTCTTTTACCAACCCTATTATATCAAATAGGAGAATTTTATGGAAAATATATATAAAAGCAAGAGAGGAATTACGGAATTATTTGATGTTCCGTTAAAAACCTTAAACAATGATCTAACAGAAATGCGGAGAAATGAAAAATTCCAAGGATACATTTTGAAGCCTTCTCATAAGAGAGTATATATAAACGTTGAAGGTTATAAGGAATTTTTGCTGTATAAACAAAATAAATATGAGGAAGCTATGTAGTTATGTTATAATTAAGCTATGCTACATAGCTTTCCTTTGCTTCAAAAGTACAAGGAGAAGAAATGTTTTTTAAAGAATTGGATAATGGGAAATACCGTTATTATGAGAAATTCTATCATGAACGAGAGGAAAAGTGGAAACAAGTTTCTGTGACTCTAAAATCAAAATCTAGAGTTTCTCAAGCAGAAGCAAAACGTCGCTTAGCGCTAAAAATTGAAAAACTTCTAACAGCCCCTACAAAAGAGGAAGTTGAAAAGAAACAGCTAGGAGAAATGGTTTTTAGTCAGCTATTAGAAGAATGGAAAACGATTCGTTCCAGTGAGATAAAATCCTCTAGTTATAGAAGTGAGATGAAAAGTTTAGAACTTTTCATGGAAACAGTAGGAAATTTGAGAATATCAGATTATACTACACAGTTAGTTCAAACATATTTAATGAATTTGAATGTTCAAAATTCAACAAGAAAAAATCGGAAGATATATTTGAATGGTCTCTTTAATTATGCTGTAAAGGTCGGATATATTTCTGATTCTCCAGTTAAAGGGGTGGTAATTCCAAAGCAGAAAGCGGACTATGAGAAGTTGCAAAAAGCTAAGGATAATTTCATTAGTAGAGAGGAACTAGGACAGGTTTTATCGTATTGTGAAAGTCACAATAAAGATAAGCGTTATGCTTTGGCAATGGAATTTATCTTTTTAACTGGTCTTCGTTTCGCAGAGTTTATAGGGGTTCGCTATCAAGATGTAAACTTCAAAGCAAATCTTTTAACAATTGATCATACAATAGATTATGTTGCTCATAGATATGATGAGAGAATCTTACAGACAACGAAAACAGTAGGTTCTGTTAGAACGATAGTACTAAGTGAACGTTGCTTAGAAATCATTGAGTACTTTCGTAGGAACTGTTTTGATGAGGAGTTCATTTTTGTGACTGAGCAAGGTAACATTATGAGGCAGCCTTTGTTATATAGATTTATCAAAAATATTTGTGAAGTAGTGTTAGGTGGGGACAGATCCTATAATATTCACATGCTTAGACATTCTCATATTAGTTTGTTGGCTGAACTAGGGATACCCATAAAGGCTATTATGGAGCGAGTTGGACATAGAGATGAATCTATCACTTTAAGGATCTATAGTCATGTAACAAAAAATATACAGGATGAATTGAGAGAGAAACTTAATCAAATTCATCTGTAGATGCTAACCATAGAACTAACCAAGTACTAACCAAAGTGAATAGAAACTAGAGGAAATATAGGGAAGTATAGAAGAAAGAAATTCTTTTATTCTGGTAGTTAAGGAATATTGAGGAAAGAGAGGGAAATATAGTATGGATATTTTTGATACGCACACACACTTAAATGTAGAGGAATTTGCAGGACGTGAGGCAGAAGAAATCTCCTTGGCTGCTGAGATGGGTGTGACACAGATGAATATTGTTGGTTTTGACAAGCCAACTATTGAACGAGCCTAGAGTTGGCAGATGAGTATGAGCAACTCTACGCAACGATTGGCTGGCATCCGACTGAAGCAGGGACATACACTGACGAGGTCGAAGCTTACCTGCTTGAAAAGTTTAAGCATCCCAAGGTTGTTGCCTTGGGTGAGATTGGATTGGACTATCACTGGATGACAGCATCTAAGGAAGTGCAGGAGCAGGTTTTTCGTCGTCAGATTCAGCTGTCTAAGGACTTGGATTTGCCTTTTGTGGTCCATACTCGCGATGCGTTAGAAGATACTTATGAGATTATCAAGAGCGAGGGCGTTGGTCCTCGTGGTGGCATCATGCATTCATTTTCAGGTTCTCTTGAGTGGGCAGAAAAGTTTGTCGAGCTTGGTATGACCATTTCTTTCTCAGGAGTGGTGACCTTTAAAAAAGCGACGGATATTCAAGAGGTTGCTAGGGAACTTCCTTTGGATAAAATCCTCGTTGAGACAGATGCCCCTTACCTGGCTCCTGTTCCTAAACGTGGCCGTGAAAACAAAACCGCCTACACACGCTATGTGGTAGATTTTATCGCGGATTTGCGTGGGATGACGACAGAAGAATTAGCTGCTGTGACAAGTGCCAATGCAGAGCGTATCTTTGGATTGGACAGCAAGTGATGAAAGAAAAAATTTCCCAAGTCATCGTGGTCGAAGGTCGCGATGATACGGTCAATCTCAAACGTTACTTTGATGTAGAGACCTATGAAACACGAGGTTCCGCAATAAATGACCAGGATATAGAACGCATTCAGCGCCTGCATGAATTGCATGGAGTGATTGTCTTTACAGATCCAGATTTTAACGGTGAGCGTATTCGTCGCATGATTATGACGACTATTCCGACTGTGCAGCATGCCTTTCTCAAGCGAAATGAGGCTGTTCCCAAATCCAAGTCCAAGGGACGTTCTCTGGGAATTGAACACGCCAGTTACGAAGACTTGAAAACAGCACTAGAACAAGTCACTGAGCAGTTTGAAGCAGAAAGTGACTTTGATATTAGCCGTAGTGACTTGATTCGTCTTGGTTTTCTAGCAGGAGCAGACAGTCGTAAGCGTCGGGAGTATCTGGGCGAACAGCTCCGCATCGGCTATTCCAACGGTAAGCAGCTCCTCAAGCGCCTAGAGTTGTTTGGAGTGACCTTGGCAGAAGTGGAAGAAGTGATGACTAAGTATTCAGTCTAAGGGAGTCAGAAATGAAAAGAGTGATTATTACGGGTGGCAATAGTGGTATTGGTTATCAGGTTGCTAAACAATTAGCTGAAAAGGGATGGTCGGTGACTCTCTTTTGTAGATGGGAAGAAGCTGCCGAGCAAGCTTGTGAGGAAATTCGTCAACAGACAGGAAATCGACATGTAGATTATATCTTGGTTGATCTATCTGATATGAAGAGTGTTAGGAAAGCAGTGGAACAGTATATTCAAAAAGAAGACGTTCTAGACGTTCTAATTAACAATGCAGCTGACTTTGATTTGTCAGTCAAAAAGCCCATCCTGACTAAGGATGGTTTAGAAAAGCAATTTGCGACCAATGTTGTCGCCCCTTTCTTGCTTTCTATCCTGTTGAAAAGTTTGTTAGAAAAGTCTGAGAGTGGTCGGATTATTAATATTTCTTCCCAAGGGCTGATGCTCTATCCTTTCATGCAGCTTGATTTTGAAAATTTATCTGGTCAAAAACGTTACAGTCCTGCCAAGACCTATTATCAAAGTAAACTGGCCTTGTTGATGCTGTCACTTTATACGCGAGAACATTGGAAAGGCATTAAGATTCAGGCAATTCGTGTGACCAATGTCAGAGTTGATATGCGCCGCTACAATCACCTCAACACTTTTATGAAAAATCTGTATAAAATTAAGTCAAGATTTTCGATTAGCCCTGAAGAAATGGCTAAAGTTTACACAGCCTTATCTACAGAAGATTGCTATAAAGGATTTTTGTATGACGAGAAATGCAGGGAAGTAAAAGCAAATGCACCTGCTTACGAAGAAGAGGAACAAGAAAAACTCTATTTCTTGCTTGAGCAATTGATTTTTTCAAGAGACAATTCCTAAAGAATTAGAAAAATAAATTTCATGGCTTACTTCAATAGTGGAATAAAGTTCAGATATCTAAATCTGTTTGGAGAACTCTGAAAAGTGATAACAATAACTAGATAACCCGAAAATATAAAGGGTAATGTGTTACAATAGTAGTAACAGATAATAGAGAAAGAG
>BNJV01000218.1_pt1 | contig 77676 bp, 122 predicted proteins | sample 8540591 | NCBI WGS metagenome assembly BNJV01 (sample SAMD00202457, study PRJDB9452) | human saliva metagenome | host: Homo sapiens | reverse complement strand
GGCAAACGCCTATAAAAGAGTTGAACTAAATTTCTTCATTTCCAACTAAACGCATTTTTTACCGCTGGAGCTCTCAAAAACGGCAATTTTTCCGAGTCCGTGAAAAATTTTGCGTATAAAATGCATGAAATATGCACTTGTGCATAACGGCCTCAATCCGTGCCTACAAACAGTATTCCTTTAGTGTTGGCGTCAGACTATGCCAAGCAAATACACTGAACTACGCGATTAGGGCTGATGTCCGTGAGTTGGCAGCAACAAAAGTGCTGCTCAACGTTAGCCGCTCAGATGCGAGGGAACCAGCGTGTCGAGAAAACCGCACGTCCATCGTTCAGATAAATCTCACGGTAGACCCATCAACAATAACGCGCAGGTCAAAAAAGCCCTTTAGCCTAATAGAGCGTTGAGTTCTGCCCTGCAGCGGTGTCCTCGTCAATGAATTTCAGGGTAAAAAGTGCCCTTTGGAGTAAGAAAGCACGCGTCGTTGAGAGTAAGAGTTCCGTCTCCGGATATGTCCGTAATCTCAATATCTGCAGATAGTTGATCTATTTTGACGACAGCGTCGGCGACAAATTCACACATTCTCGTCGCTTAGCATCAAGCTCTTTAACTGGATGTTGCAGGATAACACCATCACCAGACAACGAAAGTTCTCGAGGCAGAAGTAAGGTTGTGCAGAATTCAATGCCTTCAGGATAACTATGGTAAGTCGGATCGATGATGCCCATCCATCCAATCAAAATGGTTCGGCCAGAATCATCGACGAACGTTTGAGGTGCGTAGAAGTCAAAACCATGATCCCAGAGCACAAAGCTATCGGTGGAAACAGTTTCAACATTGATAAGCTTTTGGCCCTCTGGAAGCGGAAAATAGCCCGACTGCCAGATGCTGCCACTTGTCCGAGAGGCTCGCTTGAAGTATTCTCTGCGAGTTAGCGGAATCGCTCAAGCGCGATCCCTGACGCATCGGCGCTTGGTTCCGTACCAGCACTTGGTTCCGCATCGGCGTTTGACTCCGCACCAGCGCTTGGCTCCGTACCAGCGCCTTCACTTAGCCCTTGCGGACACACGGATAGAAACTCCTGGTCATCTAGCTGCACCAAAAAGGGCATTCCACATGTAGCCAAACGCCCTCACGATGACCCAGGTCGTTAGCCCCGCGTATAACCGAGTGGAGCGTCACGACTCGCCACAATCACTGGAGTCGTAAATCAACACCGCTCCCGAATCGCAGCGTTCATCTGCGGATTTCGCGGGACCAGCCGCAGTGTCCTCTCGCGAGCACCTAACAGCATGCGCAGAACCCCGTCTTGCTCCCCAAACCTTCGGGTCGCGCACGTGGTTTGTGCAGGTACCAGGGGTGAGTCGTTCGGTTTCAAAACAACGCACTTTGGCGAGAAATTCAGTCCATCTTCAGAGGTCACCATGACCTCATAGGCCTCTCGACCGACGTCAATGCCGTCGGCTTCTGGGTGTGTTTCGTCCATAACGTTGCCGGTGTAGAAGAGCTGCATGACCTCGCTGGCCGCCGCACCGTCGTGGGCACCGTCGTTGCCGTCGCCGGCTGCCACAACGCCGCCGTGACCGCAGTCGCCGGCCGCCACCTAGTCGTGACCACAGCCGCCTGTTGCGTCGTGTCTCAATCCAGGCCGAACCCGAAAACACACCGTCCTTATCGCAAGCTGCGTCTGGAGAAATCGCAATAGGTAGCGTCTCCCAAGAGAGCAAATCCTGCTCACAGCATGTCCCTCAGTAACGCAGCTCGTTGGCAGGCCACTCGGGAGTGTACTGGTAAAACGCGTGGTAGACGGACTTAAACAGACAAAGTCCGTTGGGATCATTCATCCAACCCTGAGGTGGGAAGGATGAAATTGTGGCATCCAAAAAGTCGTTTGTCATAGCGCTCCGTCTTTCGCATTTCTTGCAATTATTATGGCATGTGCGCGCAAAGTTCGTGCAGGTAGGTTTAATTCTTTTTGAGTTGCGGTACAGTAACTGCATACAACATTCAACGCACACAGCAAGGCTGGTTAACGCCCGCATCTGCCCGCCGGCGCTCGACTCACGTCGCCTTGCTCGAACCAGAAAGGATACCTATGTCTGAAAACCGCACCTAACCAGCTCCCCGACGTCGCAGAGCGCTTCGCGCGCTACGTGCAGGTTGACTCCCAGTCCAGCTGAGAACGACACCGTTACTCCTTCCACGCCTGCTCAGCACGAGATGGCTCGCTACCTGGGCAGAGGAGCTCAAGGCGCTCGGCTGCACCGACGTCACCGTCGACGAGCACGCCTACGTCAACCGGCACCTTCGCCGCATCCAAGGGCGCCGAGTCGCTCCCGCGCTGATGCTTTGCTCGCACCTGGACTCCGTCATCGATGCGCCTGCCTCGGGCATCAAGCCGCACGTCGTCCACTGCGAGGGCGGTGACCTGGTCGCCGGCGTTGTCAACGGCAAGACCATCGCAACCACCCAGGAGCAGGTCCCCTGACCTCAAGGATTTCGTGGGCATGGACATCATTTGCTCCGACGGCTCCACGCTGCTTCCGCTGACGATAAGGCCGGTGTGGCTGAGATCTGCGCGCTGCTCAGCGCTCAGGGCGACAACCCTGAGCTCGCTCATCCTACGCTCAAGATTGCGTTTGTCCCTGACGAGGAAATCGGTCACGGTGCAAGCCTGCTGACCTGGACAAACTTAGCGCTGCATACAGGCTACACCGTCGACGGAGGAGGCCCTCAGTGAGTTCAACTACGAGTGCTTCAACGCCGCCCACGCCGACGTCTACTTCAAGGGGCGTCATGGTTCACCCTGGCAGCGCCAAGGACGTCATGGTCGACGCAATCACCGTGGCATCCGGAGTTCCAGCAGATGATTCCCGCTTTCGAGGCGTCCTGAGCACACCGAGGGCTATGAGGGCTTCTACCGCCAATCGCCATCGAGGGTTCCGCGTCCGAGGTCAAGCTCAGCTACATCGTCCGCGACCATGACGCCCAGATTTTTGCCAACCGCCAGCAGGTCCTGCAGGATATCGCCGCGTTCTTGAACAAGCGCTATGGCGAGAATACCGATCCGTGTTGAGATTCACCAGGGTATCGCAATATGGCCGAGAAGTTCGAGGGCTACGAGTTCCTGATTGATTATGCGCTTGAGGCAAATCGTGAGGTTGGCATTGAGCCTATGCCTGTTGCTGCTCGTGGCGGCACCGATGGCGCTCAACTCACCTTCCGCGGCCTGCCATGCCCCAACATTGCTACCGGCGGATATAACGCCCACTCCGTGCGTGAGTTTGTCCCCGTGCCAAGCCTTGAGGGTTACCGTTGACCTTCTGGAGAAACTCGTCGCCAAGTTTGCTGCCCGCGGCTAGTGCTCTGCGCTGACCGCGCCGCTCGCAGCTAGCGCCGTCGCACCTGCATAGCACGCGAGCCGCGCTGCCCGCATCGTGCCGCGTTCGCACTGCCCGCGATCTGCGCCGCCGCGCCGCACGCAACCGTTTGACGTGCGACTTTGCCACTCATAGCTAGATTTCTACCGTCTACGCCCCCGCTCAACCTTGTCAACAAAAATGGTGAGTGGGGCGTAGCATAATTATGAAGGGTCATTGTTCTTTTTCACGGAGTAAGGGAGGTCGCAATGCTCGCAGTATTTTTGGAATTGTTGTCGTTGCGGCACCCGTCATAGCTGCGTTTTTAGAGCACCCGGGAAACGTGGGCATTTCCGAGCGTCGCCACAGCCATCACGATACCTACGTGACTCCCGCCGCGCTTACACGTTCGCTCATTATTGACATGGCATTTGTCAGTGCCATTGCAGTTATTCTCGGCTGGCTTTGCTACGTTAACGTGTTTACGCCAAATCCAGACATTGTTATGGCGTTTTTGCGTCCTTCTCGGTTGTCATGTTTATGGCGTGGTACATCTTGAGTCGTTATAAGGTCTCGCTTTTTGATGACGAGATGGTTGCAGTGCCCTTTGTAGGCTCTGAAATTTCCATCAACTACCAGGACATTAAGCGCATGGAGTGGGTTGGCGGCCGTCGGGGTTCCGGGTTTAGGAGATCTTCTAATTTTGACTTCGAATGCGTCAAAGGGTGCGTCTCGGGTATGATTGGACTAGACCAAGTGTTGCTCAAGATTGATCGCTTTGACGTCTTGGCACATAGTTCAACTAGATAGAAGTACAATGCCGCAGCTTAGAGTCGTGCCGACCTGGAGCTTTCCGGCTCAAGCTGCTTCGGCGTAGAGCTGCGTCCGCTTGGGCTGCGACGCGTCGCGTTTGCCCAGCTACGCAGCATGCAGTAACGGGGGACGTTTGTGATTAAGCTTGTTTTATCTGATATGGATAACACGCTGGTGCCTTTTTGGCAACAGACGCGTGTCGGACTTCACACGCAAGGCTATTCACACGCTCCTGGAAGAAACGGACATCGCGTTTGGTCCCTGTACCGGCCGAGATTACGTTGAGTTGATGCGTCTCTTCAGTCTTGATGAGGCGTGCATGCAAACGGGCGTCATGTCCACGGGCAAGCGCGTGCTGTACAAGGGCAAGACTATCTTGCTCTCCATCTTTGACCACAAAACGTTGCAGGGCGTCGCAGATGCTCTTGCTGACGAGAAGAACATGTTCTTGGTCTGCTATCCAGAGAAGACTAACCTTTTAACCCGGCCTATGTTGTCGGCCCGCTGGACAAAGATATTCTTGCCGATTATGAGCGTAAGCTGGTGTTTGTCTCGGGCATTGTTGACCAAGTCCCCGATGACGTCGATTTTGTCGCCGCAACAATTGCTTGTCCGGGAACAGAAGAGGATATGGAGCCCTGCCGCCAGAAAGTGGCCGCAGCCTGCCCTGACGTGTACACCATGTCGGTAGTTCCTCAGTGGTTTGACGTGCTCCCTAAGGGTGTGTCCAAGCTGACTGGCTTTGAAACGCTCCTGGAAAGAACAGGCATTTCCAGAAGAGGTGCTTGTTTTTGGAGACGGCGAGAATGACGTTGAGATTTTTAAGCAAAGTTCCGCACTCGGTGGCGGTGGCAAACGCAATTCCAGAGGTCAAGCAGGTAGCAAAACACCACGTAGGCGCATCTGCAGACGATGAGTGTTGCACATGCCCTGCTCGAGCTTGTGCGCGCAACAAAAGCAGGGAGACTCCCGTTTTATGATGGAGAACTAGCATGATTAAACTCATTGCATCGGACATGGACGGTACGCTGCTGGACCAGAATTCCGAGGTTCCGCCAGAGACATTTGAGCTGATCGAAGAGCTATACAAGCGTGGCGTTCACTTTGTCGCAAGCTCTGGTCGTCGCTATGATACGCTGCGTTGGTTGTTTGAGCCGGTTGCAGACAAGATCGATTACGTAGCCTCTCTGGCACGCAGGTCTATGTAGAGAACGAGGTCATCGACCGCGAGGTTTTCTCGTCAGCTTCTATTCGTAAGCTGTTTGAGTTAACGTCCGAGTTTGACTGCATTCACCTGGTTGTTTATGACCGCACGCACACGTATCTGCTGGACGATCAGAGTTCGTTTGTGCGCGAGCTGGACAAAGACCTGCCAAACGCCGAGCGCGTGTTTCGATCCGCCTTCACCTGACGTCAGCATCATCAAGGCTGCTATTTGCTGCGATTCCAGGGCCCGCTCCATGGATATGGCTATGATTCTTGAGCGTGAGATGGGTGATAGGCTTTCGTTCATGCCTTCTGGTGAGACGTGGATTGACGTGGTTCCTCGTGGCGTGAATAAGGCTACGGGACTTGAGCAGATTCGCAGGTACTATGGCATTTCTCGCGACGAGATTGCTGTCTTTGGCGACCCATGAATGATTACGCCATGCTGCGTTATGCAGGCACTGCGTACGTTATGGACAATGCTCGCTACGCACTTAAGACGATTGCCTCCAAGGTCATTGCACCTAACACCGAGCAGGGCGTTCAGAAAGAAAATGCGTCGAATTCTGGAAGAGCTGGCGTAGGATTTGTGCAAAGGTCGTGCAATGAAGGTGCAGAATTCATAATTGCCGCCGAAGAATTGTGGAAGCTGTGATAAACTTCTACAGTCACGGGCGATTGGCGCAGCGGCTAGCGCAGGTGCTTTACACGCACAAGGCCGGGAGTTCAAATCTCATCGCCCACCATGGAACCTCACGCGGCGCCCTCGGGTGTCGCGTTTTTCAGGGAGTGCAATGAATAACCAGGTAGAAAGCGCGTTTTTCTGGCGAGAAACCCGCGCAGGCCGACGCCGTTACGCAGTCCGGAGCCGCCGCCCAGGCCGACGCCGTCGTGCAGGCCGGAGCCGTCACGGAGCCCGCGCGCTCGTTCGACCGCGCGTGGGACCAGATGCGTCCCGTCACTCTCGAGCGCAACGTTATGAAGAACGCCGACGGATCGTGCTTGGTTACGTTTGGCGACACACGCGTCCTGTGCACCGCTACCGTTGAGGAGGGCGTTCCCGCATGGCGACGCAGTTCTCGCGCGGGTTGGGTCACAGCAGAATACGCTATGCTACCCGCGTCAACCAACCGTCGCACCAAGCGAGAGCGCGCCAACCGCAAAGGCCGCTCCATGGAGATTGAGCGCCTGATCGGTCGCTCGCTGCGCTCCGTTGTTGACCCTCAACCGCCTGGGCGAGTACACCATCACGCTGGACTGCGATGTCCTCCAGGCAGACGGCGGCACTAGAACCGCCAGCATCACGGGTGCTTGGGTGGCACTCCACGACGCCCTCTACTCACTTGTCGAGAAGGACATTCTCCCCAGACTCCCTCTTACAGGTCAGGTAGCTGCGATTTCTATGGGCTATGTGAATGGTAAGCCGCTGCTGGACCTTGACTATCCCGAGGATTCTCACGCTGACATTGACATGAACCTTGTTGAACAGAAACTGGACAGATAATTGAAGTACAAGGAACAGGCGAGGGAGGTCCGTTTGATCGCGAGCAACTCAACCAGCTGCTCGACCTTGGTCAAGCTGGCATCGCTCACCCTTGTTGACCTCGCAGAATCAAGTGACTGGATTTAGGAGTAACCATGAGTCAAAACAGTGAAAAATCAGGGTTCTAACGCTGTGACCTTGATCCAAATACAACCGTGGTAGTTGCAACAGGCAACGCTCACAAACTTGTTGGAGATCGAAGCTATCCTCTCTAAGGTAATGCCTGGTATAAGCTTTTGTAGCGCTTGGTCAGCTGGGCGATTTCCCGATCCAGAGGAGAACGGTCAGACGTTCCGCGATAACGCTCTGATCAAGGCAATGGCTGCGCTTGACGAGGTAGATTGCGTGGCAGCTATCGCAAGACGACCCGGCATTTGCGTTGACGCTCTGGGACGGAGCTCCTGGAATCTATTCTGCTCGTTATGCTGGCGAGCATGGCAATCGATGCGCAAACAATCAGAAACTTTTGGCTGAGCTTGCCAACGTTGCTGATGAGGACCGGCACTGCTCGCTTCCACTCCACCGTTGCTTTGGTCTACAGAGGCGGATCTGTGCTGGTAGGAGAGGGTGACTGCGAGGGCGTTATTGGCCACGTGTCAGAGGGTCACAACGGCTTTGGCTACGACCCACTCTTCTGGCCAGAGGATGCTCCAGGCGACCATGGCAGAGCTTGAGCTCTGACGAGAGAGAACGCCATATCGCATCGTTTCCACGCCTGCAGCGATCTTTCCGCGCAGATTCTGGGATAGGCGGCGTAGGTTTCGCGTCAGATTTGCGCCAGGGTCATGTCAGAATCGCAAACAGAGTCGCGGACAGATTCCCTGACAGATTCCAGACAGAAAAACTACTGTCGCGTCAGACTTGCGTCGGCTTCACGTCAGAAACACGTCAGAATAGCGACAGAATAGCGACAGAAACACGCCATATAATAGAAAGCAAAACCGGTCAGCGAGATATTTGTTCTTCTCGCCGACCGGTTACTTTTTGCTTTGCTTCAAATGTTAAACTAAATGTAACTGTGACTTCTGTCTTGGAGGTAGACATGAGGATTGTTCGCACCAGCGATTACGAGGACATGAGCAGAAAAGCTGCAAACGTCATCTCTGCACAAAATTATTCTGAAGCCAAATTGTGTTCTTGGTCTGGCAACTGGTTCAACGCCACTGGTACCTATGCTCAGCTCGCTGATTGGTGCAAGAGGAGACCTGGACTTCTCGCAGGTTTCCTACGTATAACCTGACGAGTACCGCGGTCTTTCTCACGACGATCCTCAGAGCTATCACTATTTCATGCGCAAAAACCCTCTTTGACCTGGTAAATATTGATCTCGAGAACACTCATGTGCCCGACGGCTCTAATCCTGACGTCGAGGCAGCTTGCGCCGAGTACGATAGGCTTGTTGCTAAGGCTGGCTATCCTGACCTGCAGCTTTCTGGTATTGGTCACAATGGCCACATTGGCTTCAACGAGCCCTCGACGACCATTTCTCCAAGGGTACGCACTCGCGTTGACCTCACCGAGAGCACCATTCAGGCGAACAGCCGCCTGTTTGAGCGCATGGAGGACGTCCCTCGTCAGGCTTACACCATGGGCACGCAGACCATCAGCGTTCGCGCGCAGCATTCTGATTGTGGCTAGCGGCGAGGACAAGGCTAAGGCTGTTTACGACATGTGCTTCGGGCAACGTTTCGCCCTCAGTGCCCAGCTTTCTATCCTGCAGCTTCACACTAACTGCACCGTTATTGCTGACGAGGCCGCCCTCTCGCTCTGCCCAGCTGAATAAAGTCTGGTTGACCCAAAGCTTCTTAAAGTCTCCAAAAAGCCTCGAAAAGCATCTGCCGAGAAAATAAAACTCCCATTCATGTGAATGGGAGTTTTTGTTGCGGCTTATTTTTGCGCGTTCAGCGACACATGGTCAGTTGTACCCTTTATTGGAATACCAAAAATTACTTATAGTCCTTGAAGTAACGACTGAGAGCAAAAGGACCTGGTAGTTAAGGCCAAGCACATAGTCGCCGTTATTGGTATGAACCGTGCGAAGCGTAAACTCAAGATTGTCACCAAACGTGATTTTATCGCCATCTTTTTTGCCAGCACGAGACATATCACCAGTTGAAAGTGGGAAAACTCTACCAGCTGGATTGACTGAAGAAACAAAGATTATAAAAGGCTCGACGGCGTTTTCACCAAGGGTTAATGTGCAACTGTTTGAAAATCTGACTGTTTGTTGACACATAGACTACTTGTTTTTTTGTCGAGCAGCTTCTTCAGTTCAGGAAGAGTCGCTACCTGCTGTGATCATGATGAACAAAGGATTGTCGCTCGCGAGCGACTGCGCGATATGGCGAGCCGTACTGATAGACATAAACCATCTTGTTGTAGAGCTCGTTGACGTCATTAACAGAGGTCTGAGCTGGTGCGGCCTGGTTTGCCTGAACAAGCTCGATGAGGTTCATGGAATTGAGCTGGTCAGATGAAGCGCCTTTGGACTGTGCTTCAGAAACAGTCAACCCACCAAATGCGAACGACCTCTACGCCAAATACCAGGCAAAGCGCTGATAAAGCAACAAGAACTTTAGATGACTTTCTTTTTGGAAAGGAATGCAATTCCGACAGCAAGAGCAACAAAAATAAGCACGATATACCAGGTCTTACTAATGGCATATCCTAGAGTCTCAGTCATTGGGCCTCCTTGTGTTGTGTTAGTTACTAATTTTATCAGAGGACCCCTATTTGTCATAAATTTGTTGGGGTTCTGACGCGTTGTCGTTGCAAAACCCTGACACGTTCTTCTCGCGAGCCTCGACGCAAACCCTGACCGACCGACTGATGTTATTCCCGTGACATTTGTCGTAAAACTTGAGATTTCATTTTTAAAACGCATAGTGGAGTTTCGGAAATTTGACTATTGTTTGTCGACCGGTACATATCTCCGACACATCAACGTGTCGCACCGCAAACGTACTGATTGACTTGGAGGATTGATGGAAAACGAGATTCCACCAGTTAATCGTGTAGACGAGATTCACGAGAAGCTCAGTGCACTTCAGGGTCAAAAACTCAAGGTCAAGGCCAACATGGGTCGTTCTCGTATTGTTGAGCGCACAGGCACTCTGGTCATGGCCCATCCATCTCTTTTTTATCGTTGAGGTTGGCGAGCGTCGCGGTCGCACCGCCCGCCAGTCCTACCAGTACGTTGACGTTCTGACCGGCACCGTTGAGCTTTTTGACTACGAGACCGGCGAGCGTTTGTTTGATTTTTGAGTTTGAAGAGTAGTTTAGAAGCACACGCATTACTGACTAGGCTCACACTCATGGCTGCCTCTTCGTCCAAGTTTGGACGCCAAACCATCAAAATTCCTTGCAAGGTCAACCTTCACCTGGGTATTCACACCCAGAAGGACCAGCGAGGATACCATAAAGTAGATTCACTCATGGTTCCTGTTGCCTTGTACGACACAGTTGTTGTTGACGACGCGCCGGAGCTCACGGTCTACGCATGAGCCGCAGCTCTGCGTGTTGCCCGAACGCACTACAACCTGGAAGGCCGCGGTTCTTCTCGCCAATAAGCTGGGCATTTCTCCAGATGTTTCCATTGATGTTCAAGTGCATATTCCGGAGAAGGCCGGTCTGCGGATCGTCCGCCGACGCTGCCGCGACGCTCTATTTGCTTGCCCAGCGTTGGAGTGTTGACCCGCCAGACTCGCTGGTAGTTGAGGTAGCCAAGGCTGTCGGAGCAGACGTTGCGTTCTTCTTAGACCCACGGCCATCGCTTATGCTTGGCGCCGGGGATACGCTGGTAGAAACCCATACGTCTACTGTTGACGCTCCGCTTGCCATTGTTTTACCAGCAGAAACAGGTGTAGTTACCAAAGAGGCATACGATCAGTTTGATGCGTCTCCAGTTGCTCCGGAGTCTTACGAGCAACTATCTGCACTTCTTCGCGCTGCTGGCCAGGTCGTTTCAGACAACTCAGCTTATCCAGCAGGTGGCAAACTTCTCTTCAATAATCTTGCTCCCTGCAGCAAAGTCACTAAAGCCACAGGTGGCCGAGGTAGAGGAGGGCTGCGCACAACCTGGCGTTCTTGGTGCTCAGGTTTCTGGCTCTGGTAGCAGCTCGTTTGCACTTTGCTGAATCCCAAGAAGCTGCCGATGCAATTGCTGCTGCAGCTCAGCAAAAGGTTGGCGAGGCTTCTCCACTACCCGCAAGTTGTAGTGGTAACATAGAGCGGCAAACTGTTTGATGGGTTATCCCGCCGGACAAGGCAAAACATAACGGGTCAGGGCTCAGCTTGTAGAGCGCTCGGTTCGGGGACCGAGAGGTCGCTGGTTCAAATCCAGTCAACCTGACCATTTTTCTCCTAAATCGCGAATCCATACCGTTTTTGCCGTGAAATGGGCACTTTGCTGTCAAAGTGGTAAAAATGCGTTTAGTTGGAATATACAAAAATCAGACGAATTCTATGCAGGTCATCTATCAGCGTAAACCTTCGGTCAAATTTGATTGAAACTTTTATGAGAAAACCCAACTGGGAAAAACGCAAGTGCCAAAACGCCGAACTAGAAAAATAAATTTCCAACTAAACGGATTTTTACCCAAATCAGACACTCGCTTTCCGTCATATCAATTTCTTGATTAGTTTTCGTGCATATCCAAGGCTGTTTATACGTTTTTGGTTTGGCGGACACATAATCGCCCGGACCTTGCGTCAACCGTTCCTCAAAAAGTCTACAAGACAGCTCCATGAGAACACTTCCTCACTGTTTTGAGCTTCATTTTTGCAATCAAATGAACATTATGAACGTTTAGGGCTCACAAAAACATAAACAACATGACACAAAATAAAACACAATTAGGGCTACAATCAGACGAAAGAGCACTACGTTTAAGGCAACGCGCGCACTGTCGTGTCTACGCGCTTGCACACACAGCGTTTTGTTGAAAGGGTTTTGTATGCCTGTTGTTGAGTTTTTGTAAACGTGTTATCAACACCAGCCATCCTAGTTGGTCTTGTTGCCCTGCTGGGTTTGGCGCTTCAGGGAAAGCCAATTGAGGATCTCATCAGAGGCACCCTCAAGACCATCGTTGGCTTCCTCGTTCTTTCTGCAGGTGCAGGTTTCTTGCAAACTGGTCTCCTCCTGCCTTTGGCGAGATTTTCAACTTTGCTTTTGACATGCAGGGTGTCGTCCCAAACAACGAGGGCTGTCGTCTCGCTCGCACTTGGCGAGTTTGGTCAAAGCAACCGCAATCATCATGTGCATCGGCATGGTCCTGAACATTGTCCTCGCACGTTTTTCTCGCTTTAACCACATCTTTTCCTTACCGGCCACCACACTCTCTACATGGCAGCTATGTCTCGCCATCATCCCGCACGTCGGCGGCCTTCCGGTTGGATGCTCTACATCTCCGGCGCATGCCTGCTTTGCTCTGATTATGGTTCTGTCTCCCGCATACTGCCAGCCAACCATGCGCAAGGTTACCGGCAGCGATTCCGTTGCACTTGGCCACTTCGGCGGCGCTGGTTACTGGCTTGCTGGTATGGTCGGTAAGCTCTTTGCTTCCGATCGCGAGAATAGCACCGAGAATATCAAGTCTCTGGGCGCCTCATCTTCCCTGCGCGACAACACCGTTTCCATCGGCCCTGACCATGATCGTCATGTTTTTGGTTATCACCGGCGTTGCCGTCGGCCGTGGCCTTCAACCCTGGTACCTGCAGGAACTACCGCTGCAGAGTTTGCCTCAACCCACAGTATGCGGGCCTTCAGCACCTCGGCGACCTGCTGAACATTGGTACCGAGACCACCACTAACTGGATTGTCTGGGCGTTTACCCGCGGCCTCTCCCTTCGCTGGCGGCGTTTACATCATTCTGTCCGGTGTCCGTCTGATCATTGGCGAGATTGTTCCTGCATTCTAGGGTATTGCTCAGAAGCTTGTCCCTGGTGCAAAGCCTGCAATCGACTGCCCAATCGCATTCACCTATGCTCCAAACGCCGTTATCATCGGCTTCCTGAGTTCCTTCGTTGGCGGCATCCTGGGCCTGCTTATCCTGGGTGTCATTAACGCACAGGTTGCAGCTATTGCCCTGATTCTTCCAGGCGTTGTTCCTCACTTCTTTCTGCGGCGCAACCGCAGGAGTCTTTTGGTAACGCAGAGGGCGGCATCAAGGGCTGCATTGCTGGCTCTTTTGTCCATGGCCTGCTCATTACCTTCTTGCCTGCACTGTGCATGCCAGTCTTTACTCTCATGGGCTTCACCTCTGCTACCTTCTCCGACGCTGACTTCTCCATCATGGCGCTGATCTTTGGTAACGTTGCTTTGAACGTCCAGGGCGCAGTTCTCACGGGCATCTGCGTTGTCTGCTTCAGCCTCCCAATTCTCTTCAACCTTGTTGCTCTAAGAAGGCAGAAGAGAAGAAGGCCGAGTAGCATCCGCTCACAGAATTGCAGCTAAACATCGCAGTTGCTGCAGAAAATGCGAGTAGAATCTAGGTATCTAGGTCGGGCTTCGTCCTTGGATGGGACTCGGACTTTTAACTCAGAAAAATCCCACGTAAATCCACAGGTTACGCGTGGTGAAATGAAAGGAGTTCTTATGGCTATCCAGAAGATTCTTTGTTGTTGCGGAAGTGGACTTGGCTCCAGCCTTATGGTTGAGATGCAGATCCAGGACGTCCTGAACGAACTGGGCGTGAGCGGCGTCGAGGTTGAGCACTCAACCGTTTCTGACGTTACTCCCTGGCGCAGCCGACCTCTTTATTGTTGCTCGCGACCTTGAGGATTTTATCGCCGGCATTCCAGAAGACGAGAAGATCGTTCTCTCCAACATCCTTGATAAGGATGAAATGAAAGAAAAGCTTACCGAGAAGTTCGGTCTGTAAGCGCTGACTCGCATGCAGTTCCGCACGCGCGCACCAGCATCCGCGCGCAGCTCCGACTTGCGCGTGGCGCCGACCCAGCTGCGGTTTCTCGCACGCAATACGTGAAAGGAAAATTACATGGACGTCGACCTTAAACAGGTTGCTCGTGAGGTGCGCAAAAGCATTCTCACGCAGGTCTTTACGGCCAAATCCGGCCATCCCGGTGGCTCGCTTTCTGCAACAGAAACCTGACGTATCTCTACCAAGGAGATGCACGAGACCCCACCAAGCCTCAACTGCCCCTGCAGGGATCGCTTTTGTGCTCTCAAAGGGTCACGTTACTCCTGCACTTTACGGCGTTTTGGCTGAGCGCGGTTTCTTCCCCAAGGGAGGAACTCAAGACTTTCCGCGCGCTCAACTCGCGCCTTCAGGGTCACCCAAACATGAACGATACCCCCGGCGTTGACATGAGCACCGGCTCCCTGGGTCAGGGCGTTTCCACCGCAGTTGGCATGGCGCTGGCTGGCAAGAAGTTCAACAAGGACTACCGCGTCTACGCGCTTCTGGGCGACGGCGAGATTGAAGAGGGCCAGGTCTGGGAGGCTGCTATGTTTGCTGGGCAACCATCAGCTTGATAACCTCACACTTATTGTTGACAACAATAACCTGCAGCTCGACGGGCTCACTCGAGCAGATCAACACACGCAAACCAATTGACGAGAAGTTCAAGGCGTTCAAATTCCACGTCATCGAGGTGGCAGATGGACACGACTTTGACCAGCTTGCATCTGCATTTGCTGAGGCTCGCACCGTCAAGGGTCAGCCAACCGTTATCATTGCCCACACCGTAAAAGGGGCAAGGGCGTCTCTTCATGGAGAACCAGGTAGGCTGGCACGGCAAGGCTCCCAACCAGGAGCAATACGAGCAGGCTATGAAAGAGCTTGAGGAGAGGTGGCATAACATGGCAGATGTACAGAAAATTGCCACCAGAGAGGCTTACGGAAAAAGCCCTGGTAGAGCTTTGGTAAAGAGCACGACGATCTTCCTCGTCTTTGATGCTGACTTGGCAGAGGCAACTCGTTCCGGCAAGTATGGCGAGGAGTATCCTGAGCGCTTCGTGGACTGCGTGAATTGCTGAGGCCAATATGATTGGCATGGCAGCCGGCGTTGCGGCTACAGGGTCACAAGGTCTTTGCAACCTCGTTTGCAATGTTTCACGTCTGGTCGTGCGTTTGAACAGATTAGAAACTCGGTGGGTTATCCGCACCTAAACGTGTCAAGATTGGCGCTACGCACGGAGGCCTCTCGGTAGGGAGAGGATCGGCGCCACTCACCAGTGCAATGAGGATATTGCTGTTATGCGTACCATTCCCTGGTATCGACGGTCATTATCCCATCTGACGCTGTTGAGGCTGAGGCCGCCGTTAAGGCCGCCACGACCATGACGGTCCTGTTTACATGCGCTTTGGCTGCCTCCCTGTTCCTGTGTTTCAACACCAACCCTGACTATCACTTTGAGCTGGGCAAGGGCATTGTCCTTAAGGAAGGTGACTGACGTTACGTTGGTAGCCTGCGGACTTATGGGTTCCTGTGGCTCTTGAGGTTGCAGAACAGCTAGCAGCAGAGGGTGTCAATGCTGAGGTTATCAACATCCACACCATCAAGCCTCTGGATACTGAGCTGATTACCGCTTCTGCAGCAAAGACCGGCAAGGTTGTGACTATTGAGGAACACTCCGTTATCGGTGGTCTGGGCAGTGCGTTTGCCAGGCTCTTGCAGAGAACGCTCCTGTTCCTGTCAAGGTCATTGGCGTTCAGGACACCTATGGTGAGTCCGGACCCGCACTTCAGGTTCTTGCTAAATACGGCCTGGATACCTCAAGCGTTCTCGCATCCGTCAAGGACTTCTTGAAGTAAGCTCTTCGAGCTTCTTCGTCCTCTGACGCGTATCTGCGCGCAAACCGCGCATCACTGCACGTCAACGCCAGTATTAGAACAAAGCCCTCTCGTCATCTGGCGAGGAAGGGCTTTTGAATCACAGCGACTTGCAGGTTTGACCATCCCCAAATGATCTGCCGAACAACTGCAACTACTGCCCGACCTGTGAAGGACGGAGGAACCGCAAAGGACAAGTCTAGCTGAATCTCATCTACTGAGTTGTCAGAGCTGCCAGGCTGGGGCCACGCATAAGACACGCGGCCCCAGCCACTGCGGCATAAAGTGCCCAAGCGCCTACGCAGAAGAGCAGGCTTTCAGCCAGTCCCCAACGAAAAATCTCGTGTGTGCAGCACTGCGATAGAACGAGTTCGTGACAGCAGTAGTACTGCTGCCCCGCTTGACAAGAGTCGTGTCCACAGTGCTCTCACTCTCCGTTGTGGCCATCGTGGGGGTCAACAATCAAAAGAACCAGGCCGGTGAGAAACGCTCCATAAAGTGGAAATACCATCAAAAGAGTGCCAGCTGCGGCGAGCCCTCGTGGCGGGGATATAGAAAAATCCCGAAGAAGATTCCAATCCATGTCGTGTACGTACGGATCGCATCCCCTGTTCGTGAAAGTAGGCGTGGCAAATCGGGCTGAGCCTCCTCATGAGCATCCGTCCTGCCATGACCGTGAAGGCAATCCAGCCGAGACCGAGAGATAGGAGCGTCTCACCCAATGTTGAGATCCATACTGGGTGGAAGCAACTGCATCAAAAGCGACTAACGCGATGGCCGCAACCCCTGTACCCAATACGCGGATCAGTAATGCTCGACAGAGCGGCGTCTCCCATGTTGATGGCCTATCAATGATAAAAAAATAGCAGTCCTGCTAGAGGGGCAAGCCACAATGGGGTGCTCACCAGGGGCGACTCCACCGATGAAGAGCAGGGAACCGGGCACTATCGCAAAGCCGAGGATGAGCTCTCACCCAATACGTGTAGGTCCGAACGAATAGTTTGAAAGACTCAACCATTCACGCCTCCCATGGACTTCAGCACCGAAACTATAACAATTCTACGGCGGGAGGCGACTCATGGCCAGACACACTTCAAAACCCGCCACACTTCAAAAACCCGCCTGAAATGTGCAAAGAATCTGTATTTGAGCCACCGATTCTTTTGCAAAAATCAGGCAAATCCACAGTATCTTTTGACGTTTTCAGGCAAAATTTACAGATTCTTTTGCAGAAATCAGGCGCCCGCTAGGCGCCCTAGGCGCACGCTCGTTTCCCGCCGAGCTCGCGTCCAGCTCCCGCCGCCAACCCTGGCGAGAAAGCCCCGTCCACTAGCAGCGCTTTGCTGCAAGAAACCCGGCATCCACACGAAATGGATGCCGGGTAGAAATCGCTTTCAACCTGTACGCGCCACGCGCCACTGACCTGCGGTGTTGCGCGAGTGGTTGCGACCTGCGTGTACCTGCGCGCCCCACGTGCCCGCGCGCCGCGCCCTCACTTGTACTCGTAGAAGCCCTTACCAGCGGCAACGCCGGTCTCGCCCTTGTCAATCTTCTCCTTTGAGCAGGGCAACAATGCGACCCTGTACGGACTCTGGATCCTTCGCTGCAGGGTTCATCAGAGCAACGTTGTATGCGGTGACCAGGCCAATGATGTCCAGGATCTGAACGGACCCTTTTGGCGAGCCGGTGCCAATGCGCCAAGCCCCTGTCGATGTCCTCGACGTCACCGACGCCGTTAGCCCAGAGCTGCTCAGCGGAGACCAGAAGAGGCACCAGCATAGAGTTCAGCAGGTAGCCAGGCTGCTCCTTCAGAACCTTGACCGGAATCATGCGGATGTTTGCCGCAAAAGCGACGACCATGTCAAAGTTCTCCTGAGCGGTACTGCGTGACCCATAACCTCGCCGATTGGGTTGCGCCAAATCTCGTTAGCAAAGTGGAGTGCCAGGTACTTCTCGGGACGACCAGTAGCTGCAGCAAACATGCTTGGAATCATGGTTGAGCTGTTAGTTGCAACAATAGTCTTCTCGGGCAGGTGCTTAGCCAGCTCGGTGTAGAACTCAATCTTCTGTTCTGGATTCTCAGCGACGGACTCGATAACAAAGTCAGCGTCACCAAAAGCCTCATCCCAATCGGAAGTGAGCTTGAGGTTGCTGTATGCGCGCTCTACCTGCTCCTTTTAGCTGGTCGAGCTTCTCTGGAGTAATCTCGTCTTGAGCAATGAGGCCGTAAGCGTATGCCCTTAGGATCGCTCTTCATAGCCTCCAGGGTGTTCAGATATACCTCTGAGGTGCTCAATCTTTGGACGAGCGCGCTCAATTGAAGCCTCGGTCCTCAGCCAAAATGGTGGTCTCGTAGCCGCGATACGAGGTCTGGAAATGCAATCTGGCTGCCCAAAACGCCGCCGCCAGCAACTACAACTTTCTTAACCTGTGAAATGTCCATAGGACGTTCCTTTCTACAAGCGTGGCAAGAAGTGCCGCGCGATTTATCTACCGTCCCTATACCCCAGAAACTCTCCGTCAAACATTCGTTCGGAAAAATTTCCAACTTTCATTTAATTCCTACAAATCACCCCTTGGCGAGAAAACCACATCTATCCCTCACCGTTCTTGGGTAGAATAGAGGCGTACAACAAGCAGCTGGTTTTAGCGCAGCTCGGCGGCTGTCTCTAACGCGATCACCCGATCGAGCTCCCTGCAGAACCATTGGCTGCAACCCAACAAAACACCAGGTACAACGACTGGACAGAATAGAGGCATCATGATCGACGGAACATACAAGATTCAAAATGGATTCTCCTGTTGGGGCCAAAGAGGAACTGCTGTCCTCATTACCTCTGGCGAGAAAACTCACGGGCTCACTGACCGCTATGGGTGTCCAGATTGATATTGAGAATGGTAAGGTTACCGACAACTCGTTTACCTTTTGGCGGCAAGCTTGAGTCTTTTTGTGGGTCCCGTTATCTTTGCCGTCGGTGGTTCCGTTGAGGGTGACACTATTCAAGGAATTGCCCACATTGCTAACCGAGACTTTTGTGTTTACAGGCACAAGAGAGAGTTAAGGTAGCTGCACTTGTATTTTTGATTAATTATTCTGCAGTAATAAGTGCTACTTATAACTGGAAATACGTAGCCTAATACAATGCAATTTTTTTACAATTAGTTAGTGTTGAATTAGCTAATTTGAACAATCGTTTGAGAGTGAGCAGATATGCCTTGTGATAAGAAAGAGCTTATAGAATTTTGTCTCCCGCTGGCAAGGCAGAGGCTATGAAAAGGGAGATACTCAGCAATTCTGGCTACAACTCTTACGCACTATTGGCTATCCCAAGGTAGATGACGTTCTCTTTGAATATCATGTCTCATCTGGTGGGTTCATCGATGTATGGATACCTGACGCTGGTGTTTTAATTGAACAAAAAGCTCTCGGGATTGATTTAGATAAAGAAGAACTCCGTCAAGGTAAACAAAAAGACACCTCTAACTCAAGCACTTGATTACGTTGATGAGCTTCCTAGATTAGAGCAGCCTCGCTTCGTCATTACGTGTAACTTCTCAACTTTTTAGAGTGTATGACCGTGATGCGAATGGAAGGTCACAACTTCCTAATAACGCATTCGAGTTCACCCTTGATGAACTTGCAAATCATCCAGAGTATCTTGCTTTTTATTAATGACCCCACTAACAGTCGGCTTGAAAAAGAAAAGACCGTATCAATTAAAGCAGGAGAGCTCATTGGAAAGCTCTCATGACAAACTGCGTGAAGGATATATAGATCCTGATTCAGAAGAATCAATGCATGCACTAAACGTACTTTTGCGTCCGCTTGGTATTTTGTCTTTATTGCGAAGATGCGGGACTTTTTGGAAAAAGATGCTTTCTATAACTATTTGAAAGATGTTCCAGCAAACAGAATCAGAACAGCATTGAAGAATTTATTCCGTGCATTAGATACCAATTTGTCTGAGCGAGATCCGTACGATCTTGAAGTAAAAAGCATTTCCGTATGTAAACGGTGGACTCTTTAGGGACGAATCTGAAGTTCCTAATTTTACAGATGAAACAAAGAGCTTCCTGTTGGATGAAGTTTCTTCCCATATCGACTGGTCACAGATTAGCCCTACTATCTTTGGTGGAATTTTTGAGTCGACCTTGAATCCAGAGACTAGACGCTCTGGCGGCATGCACTACACCTCACCAGAAAACATTCATAAGGTAATTGATCCACTCTTTTTAGATGGCCTTAAAGAAGAGCTTAAGTCCATCTGTACAGAAGAGGGAGTAACTCCTCGTAAACGCGAAAATGCTCTTAAGCGTTTCCACGAGAAGATCTGTTCTCTTTACCTTTTTGATCCTGCTTGCGGCTCAGGCAACTTCCTTACCGAGACCTACACTTGCCTTCGTAAACTTGAAGATACGGTTCTTAACGAGCTTAGAAAAGGACAGACTGGCTTTAGCCTTGGAGATGAGGAAGAGACAGGAAAGCGCGTTTCTTTTGAATCAGTTCTATGGCATTGAGATTAATGATTTTGCTGTAACGGTTGCTGAGACTGCCCTTTGGATTAGCCGCCTTAAGGCAAACGGTGAAACATCAATGTTTTATGACGCTGGTGGAGATGATTTCCCCTAAGTGAAAAAGGCTCATATTGTTGAAGGTAATGCTCTACGCATTGACTGGAATAGCGTATTACCAGCAAGTGAATGCAATTACATTATGGGCAATCCTCCTTTTGTTGGAATGAAATATCAATCAACTTTCCAAAAAGCAGACATGAATATAGTCTTTGGAAAGGTTAAAAATTATAAAAGTCTTGATTATGTTGCTTCTTGGTTTTTATAAAGCAGCTAAATACCTGGAAAAATAGTAGTACTAAGGTTGCGTTTGTCTCTACTAATTCAATTTATCAAGGAGAGCAGGCATCATATTTATGGACTGCGATGAAAAATATTGATATATACATTATCTTTGCACATAGAAGCTTTATTTGGAACAATGAAGCTTCTGGACAGGCACATGTTCATGTAGCTATATGTGATTTTCTAAATCAAATGAAGGTAAAAATTTCTCATCAAAATGGTAGTTTTAAAAAGAAGTAAGTAATATAAATTGTTATTTAATGCCTGCGCCAAATATATATATTGAACCTAGACCAAAGCCACTTTCAAATGTTCCTAAACTTGTTGCTGGAAATAAACCGGTTGATGGGGATTGTTTAAAAATAGAAAATAGCGATTACGACGAGTTTATTCGCTTAGAACCTAAGGCAACGAAATATATAAAGCAATTAATTGGAGGACGTGAATTTCTTTATAATGAGCAAAGGTATGTGCTTTGGCTACCAAATGTCTCCATGGATGAAATTAAGCAAATGCCATTAGTTGCAGAGAGGTTGAAAAATGCCGTCAAGCACGATTAAATATGAAAGATGCAGGTGCAGTTGCGCTTGCTGATAAGCCATCGATATTCCGCGATACAATGAATCCAACTCATTATGTTGCAATTCCTATTGTAACTTCTGAGCGGAGAACTTATATACCGATAGGCTTTCTTGATGAAAAATTCAATACCGACTAATCAAGTTCAAGTATTACCCGATGCTGAAATGTATCATTTTGGAATTTTGATGTCTGAATTTCACAATATTTGGATGCGTGCTGTTGCAGGGAAGATTAGAAAGTCGTTATCGATATACAGGTAAAATTGTCTATAACAATTTTTGTTTGGCCAGAAGCTACTTCTGAGCAAAAGGAAACAATTGCGAAAACTGCAAAAACAATTTTGGATATAAGATCTAAATACCCAAATCTATCATTAGCTGATTTGTACGATCCAGATAGAATGCCAGTTGATTTGCTTGCCGCACATAAAGCCAATGATAGTTCGGTTGAAGCAGCTTATGGAGTCGACTTCAATGGTGATGAAGAAAAAGATAGTTGCACATCTTTTTAAGTTATATGCTGAAAAAAACAAAAAGAAAAAGTAGATTTATGATAGTTCTATCAATAAAAATCAATATATTTATTGATAGAAATAATGTATTAAAATGAATGTAGTAGTGATGATGTCTAGGGAGACAAAAATGAAGAGAATTTTTATTAGCTTTGCAATTGAAGATGCTCATTTAAGAGATTTTCTAAAAGGACAAACTAAAAATACGTATTGCCCTTTCGAGTTCGTAGATATGTCAGTGAAAAAACCTTGGGATTCAGAGTGGAAAACAAATTGTAAGAAAAGAATTAAGGGCTGTGATGGTGTGATTTCTATCATTACGAAAAATACTAAAAGCGCTGATGGACAAATATGGGAGATGAAGTGCGCAAAAGATCAAGACCTGCCAATAATTGGAATTTACGGAAATGTAGATCATTTAGGAATTAGGATGCCAAATGAGTGTGAATATATCAGAGTAATGGATTGGACATGGCCAAATATTTCAAATTGGATTGACAGTATATAAAAGGGGTATTTTAGAATGAACAGAAAAAGCGCTTGTTGTCGGTATTGATGATTATCTGTGTATGCCTTTAAATGGATGTGTAAATGATGCAACAGATATAAAAAGATTTACTTGAAACAAACGGAGACGGTTCTCCGAATTTTGAAGTTAAGTTTGCTCCAAATATTCAGACAAAGTCTGAGCTTTTGGATAATCTGAATGCTCTTTTTTGTGAAGGTGATTCGGACATCTCATTGTTTTTATTTTTTTCAGGTCATGGATCAGATGAAAATACGGGAAGTATAGTTACACCTGATTTTAAAGGTCTTGATCTGGGAGTATCAATGCCAGAAATTTTTGGCTTTAATGAATAAGTCAAAAAGTAAAAATAAAATCGCTATATTGGATTGCTGTTTTTCCGGCAGATTAGGGGAAATGGGGAGCATTTCATCTAATGAAACAGCAATAGGTGAAGGCGTGACAATAATGACCGCCAGTAGCAGAGATCAATCCGCTAAAGAAAATAGAGCTTCTGCTCATGGAGTATTTACTGAATTGCTAATTCAGGGTTTATTGGGCAGCGCTGCTGATGTTGGCGGAAATATCACACCAGCAAGTTTATATTCATTTGTGGATCAATCGTTGGGAGCTTGGGAACAACGACCCCTTTTTTAAAGACGAAATATTTCCAGATTTCTTCCCGATTAGAAAAGATAAAACCTAAAGTCCCTATTGAAGTCTTTAAGGAAAGCTAAGTGAATATTTTCAAGAACCTGATGACGAATATCCTTTAGATCCCATCGTTTTGAATTTACTAATAATCCAGAGCATGAAAATTGAAATTAAAGAACCATATGCAAAAAGATGAAAATATAAATAAGTTTAAAGAACTACAGTTGTATGAAAGCGTTGGATTTGATTGAACCAGTTGATGAAGAACATATGTATTTTGCAGCGATGAATAGCAAGGCATGCAGACTAACTCCTTTAGGACTACATTATTGGAAAATGTCAAAAGACAGAAGATTCTAGGGAATATGTATGATTTTAACATATGAGTATTTAAAAAAAGAATCTGATAAATAGAGATATTAATGAAGCTTCTGAGAAAAAGGATTTATGAATAGAAATAATACATTATATTCGGAAAAAGAGAAGCGTTTGACTTATGTTTTTGTCACATAGCTATTTAGATAAAAAAACTAATATTGACTTTAATTGATTTATTTAATAATGCAGGTTATTCGGTATATGTAGATTGGATTAATGACAGAAATTTAAATAGAAATAATGTATCTCCTAAAAACGGCTAGCATTATACAGAATGTCTTTATTTGTAAAGGCTTATCTTATATTGCCACTAGAAATATTGGTAATTCAAAAATGGTGTCCTTGGGAATTGGGCTTAGCAGATGGTATGTTAAATGGAAAATCATGCATCTTGCCAGTTATGGAAGAATCTAACGCCTTTATAGGTCGTGAATATTTAGGCCTTTACCCTTACATAGAATATGAAAAATAAGGGAAGAAAAAGTTTACGATTTTTGGGTTAAAAGACCAAAAATGCTAATAGATATACTTCGCTTAGGAATTGGTTAAATGGAGGAGCACTTGAAATTCATTAAAAATATAATAAATAGTTGATGTTATCAAAAGCATTCTTAAGGCACTCGTTAGCGGGTGCCTTTTTGTTGCCTGCATGTTGCTCAATCCGTCTCCACCCACCGATAAAACGACACCGTTTATGTGAACCCCTATCTGTTTGGACAGGTGGGGTTTCTCGTCAGTCGTATAGTCAAAGTGGTGCGGGTTTGACGTGCGGGTTCATTGACGTGCGAGACCGTTGGACGTGCGGAACCACTGGACGAGCGTGGACCTTTGACCGAAGGATTGTTGGACGTGCAAGATCGGCAGAAACGGGGCGAGAAATGCAAAAGTTACAGAAACGTTTTACGACGGTCTTGAACGTGTTTATGACGTTGGTGCTCTCGTTCTCGCTGGTTGGGTGCAACGTATTTCCGTTCCTGCAGAACAACTCCTGCTCAGCAGACAACGCAGTCGTCAATCACAACGGGGGAAATCGAGGCAATGCACGAACACAAGTTTGGCGGCTGCTACCTGGACATCACCATCGACGAGTTCAATAACCTGGGCTTTGAGTACGGTGACAGCGTGGACGTTACGTTTAGCAATGGATACAAGCTCTCCGATATTCCGTACTACAACGGCTATTACACCAAAAACCAACGAGTTCTGGTTGTCGCATATCCGGGCTATCCTTACATCGACGTGTGCGTAAATAATGGCGAGCCACTGTGGGAAACCGCTGGTCTGAAGGCTGGAGATACGGCTACGGTGACGCTTCACGAGAAGCAAAAGTACGCAACGGTTCAGAAGGCCTTGGATGCAACGTACACCAATAATCGCTCCGACTACGCAAGTGACGAGGTCTTTGCCAACTTCCGTCCCATGAAGGGTGGAAATCTTTGCCGAGGGCGTGGCGTATCGCTCGGCGTCGCCTATTGATAACCAGAACAATCGCGCACCTTACGCGGCAGATCTTGCCCAGAGGTGTGGCGTGCAGTTTATCTTGGACCTCGCGGACACCAACGAAGAGATTCAGGTTATTACCAGAATGCGGACTACGACATTACGTGGCACAAAAGCCTGTATGACGCAGGGAATGTTGCGGCTCTTAACCTCAACGCCAATTACCGTGGCGGTCAATATGCTTATCGCCCTGGTAGCGGGTCTACGCGAGATCATCCCTGCATAAGTACCTCACCCTATTCACTGCACCGAGGGTAAGGATCGCACGGGCTTTGTCTGCGCCCTTCTTGAGGCACTTTGCGGCGCATCCTACGATGAGATGCGGGACGACTACATGATTACCTACGACAACTATTACGGCATTAACGAGAAGGACGACAAGGCTCGTTACGACGCCGTTGTTGACGTGAAGTTCGACGACATCGCTCGCTGCATTGCAGGTCTGCCTACGTACGGTTCGCTCGACGGCGCGGATTACGCAGTTGGAGCTCGCAAGTATCTGACCGACGTAGGCATGACCGAATGGGAAATCAACAAGCTCATCGAGCGTCTGACGAGCAAGTAGCGCGTGCGGGTCGCGGCGCGCGGCGGGCTGCGGCAAGAACTGACAGGTTAGTCGCCTGGCGAGAGGAGTGATCTTCTCGCCAGGTTTTTAATAACAAATTTAAATAATGTTATGTGAAGTTGATTTCCTTTTACCGTTGGCGGAATTGGAAATGGAAACGTCAGTCTCTTTTTATAATTTTTCTATAAGGAGGGTGCGTCATGGATGACAAACTTGTTCGTCTCATAACGTGCTTGGCAAAAACAGGAAGATGTTTCTACATCAACGCTGTCTGAGTCCTTATGTCTCTGAGCGCACGGTGCGTGCATATATTAAGCGAGCAAAAGAATTACTAGAAGGTATTGTTGAAATTACAACAATAAAAGGTCAGGGCTATCATCTTGAAGTTCTTAATCCTGAGCTCTTGGATTGTTGGCTTAATAAGGAAGATCAGCTACCTCAGACTTCTAATGAGCGTGTGGCATATATATTGGACGATCTGCTTAATCGAAGCGATTGGGTTACGGTAGACGAGTTATCAGAGATTCTTTACGTTTCTCGTAAGACTATCTCGAGCTGATTTAAAAACAAGCTGAAGAGTTTCTCGCCAGATTTGACCTGCGCATAATGCGTAAATCGCATTATGGAATTCAGATTGGAGGCACTGAATTTAATAAGCGACTCTGCCTGGCAAGTCTGGTAACAAACGAAGCATATTCGGGTAGTTGTCACGCCACGGTAGAAAATAATGAACTTATTGCTGATGTGACAAAGCTGGTAGTTGAGTGCGTTGAACATCATGATGTCAGCTTGAATGATTTTTGCAATTAGAAATCTTGTCATTCATGTTGTGGTTGCAATTAATCGTATTAAGCAGCAGCGCTATGTTGTAGGACAGGAAGACTCGCTTAAGAGAATTCAGTGCTCGTATGAATATAGCGTGGCACAAAAGCTGGTAAATTGCCTGTCGTCTGAGTTTGATGTTGAGTTTCCTCAGACAGAAGTTGCCTATATTGCAATTCATTTGGCATCTAAGAAGATGTTTAAAGATATCTCTGAGTCTCCAAATCTAGTAATTACCGATGACGTATTTGCAGTTACGCGTCAGATGATTGATTTAGTGTGGAGTAGCTTCAGATTTGATTTTAGGAATGATCTTGAACTACATATGAGTTTAGCCAGACACATTGTGCCACTTTCCGTTCGATTGCACTATAACCTGCAGATAGAAAATCCACTGCTTACTGACATCCAGTATCGAATGCCTTTGGCATACTTGATGGCCATGGAGTCGTCAACAATCTTGGCCAAAGAGTACGAAGCAACTCTAAGTGAGCATGAAGTAGCTTATCTGGCCCTGGCATTTGCATTAGCTTTGGAGCGTAAACGTACTGAACTGCCAAAAAAGAATGTACTTTGTGTATGCGCAACAGGTCTAGGGTACTTCAAAGATTTTGGGAATTCGTATCAAAGAGGAGTTTGGACCTTATATCGGGTCAATTACTACGTGTAATTTGAGTCAGATTTCTCAGATTGATTTTTCATATATTGACTACGTGTTCTCTACTGTTGAGATTGAATCTCCTTTGCCAGTTCCTGTGTGTTATTCGGGATTTTTGCTCGATGACATTAATAAAGACTTGTTAGTTAAAGACTTGCTTCGTCGAGATGAACAAGAGGAGTTTGCTAAACACTTTAGCGAGCATCTTTTCTTCTCACATCTTGCGTACAGAAGTAAGGAGGAAGTACTTAACTTTTTGGTCAGTCAATTATGCAACATTGAGAAATCAAACATCTCTGTTTCTGAAGATGAGTTTAGAGTCTAGTTTTTTTGACCGCGAAACTTTAGCAATGACTGCTTTTGGAAACTTAGTTGCACTTCCGCATCCTTCGCGCCCGGTATCTGAACGTACTTGTGTAGCAGTCGGCTTATTAGACAACCCAATTGACTGGGACGGTCATGACGTAGCTGCTGTGTTTTTTTGATTTCAGTTTCTTGTTCAGAAGACGAGAAGACCCGTTTATTTAACAAGAACATGGCGTCCCTTCTTATGGATAAAAAGGCAATTTGTTCGCTTGTAAAGCATCAAAGTTTTTCTCATTTTGTTGATCAAATTACGTTGTCAGGTGATGGTTTAAGAAAGAGGAGATAGGAATGGATGAAAGAGAGGTAGAGGCTATTGTCACCAACTTGGTTGTGCATGGTGGGGATGCAAAAAGCTATGCAATACAAGCAATCAAGTGCGCTCGTTTGGGAAAGTTTGACCAGGCAGATGAGTTGTTGAAACAGAGTTCAGAATCGTTAAATCGAGCGCATGAGTTTCAGATGGAACGGATTCAGCAGGAAATTATTGGACAGGATAACAAACCACTATCTTTGCTGATGGTCCACGGACAAGATCATTTGATGTGTGCTCTTACCACACACGATTTAGCAGTGCAAATTGTTGAGCTTTGTAAGCAAGTAACTACGAGCAGTGGTGAGTGAAAGGAAGTAGGTATGAAAAAGATTGATTTGTTTTGTAGTGCGGGTATGTCCACAAGTATGCTTGCAAACAAGATGCAAGAGGGTTGCTGATGCCCATGGAATTCAAGTAAAGGTTGAAGCATTTTCTTCTACCTCAATTGATTTCCAGGTAGAGCACGACACCCTGACTGCATTTTACTGGGACCTCAGGTTCGTTTTTAGCTTTTGACGATGTTAACGCAAAAATACGGAGCAAAAAATTCCTGTTGGCGTCATTGAGTCAGCGGATTATGGCAACTTGAACGGCGAGCGCGTGCTTAAGATGGCCATTTCTTTGATTAAGCGTGGTGCTACTGCATAGGGTTTCTCGCTATACGTTTTACCTGTGATTTTATAAAAAAATGGAGAGATGTTAGTTTGGAGGGTTCTATGAAAACGATGGATGTATTTGAAAAAGCGACTTATGCCGCTGGCAGAAATGATTGGTAAAAAAATAAATACCTTTTGACCATGCGAGATTCGTTTGCAATGGTCATGCCAATCCTGATTATTGGTCTATGTTTACGTTGCTTCGCAACTTTCCAATTCCTGCGTGGATTGATTTTTGAAGACTACGATGGTTCAGCCAGATAAATCGCTATTTGCTCTGCTGGCTATTCCTTCTGCATGTACTGTTTCGCTCATGGCAATCTTCCTGGCCTTTTAACATTGGCTATAACTTTGCCGAGCACATTGGTATTAAAGACCGTGCGTCAGCAGGGCATTGTTTCTTTGGTAGGTTGGTTCATCCTTATGCCCTCAGGTAACTGAGTTTTTCACCTGAAGAAGGCGTAGAGCCATTCTTGGTAGACAGTATTCCTCTTGCATGGACGGGCGCAAAAAGGTGTCTTTATTGCCATGATCGTAGGCTTTTTTGCAGTAGGTGTATTTGGTTACGTCATCAAAAAGACTGGACCATTAAGATGCCAGAGGGCGTTCCTCCTACTGTTGCCCGTGCATTTAGTGCTCTTATTCCTATGACTGTTGCATTTACCGCCGTATGGCTGGTTGGTATTGTCTTTATCATTTCCCATGGGGCAATGCCTTTAACTTCATTTATGCAATTCTACAGGCTCCTCTGACTTCACTTGGTGGAACTGTTTGTACTTGGCATTTAGTTATGTCTTGGCAAGTGGATTCTGGTTTATTGGTATCCACGGCTCCAGCGTTACTGGTTCAATTTACACACCAATTCTTACGGCACTTTCGCTTGAGAATCAGGCTGCATTTGCTGCTGGTGCTGCACTTCCTAACATTGTTAACCGCGAGTTCGAGACCTTCTTTTGCAACCTTTTTGGCGGCGGCGGTTCCACGCCTTCTGCTGATTGCAATGCTTCTGTTCTGCAACCCAAGCGCATTAAGGATCTGGCAAAGATTTCTGCTGCTCCTGGTATCTTTGGTATTAACGAGCCCTATTATCTTTGGCCTTCCTATTGTTCTTAACCCTGTTATGTTGATCCCCTTTATTCTTACTCCAGTGGTCAACATCATCATTGCGTACTTCATCATGGATCTTGGTTTAGTACCTCTGTGCAACGGCGTTATGCTTCCTTGGACTACTCCTCCTCTGGTTTCTGGATTCCTGCTGAGTGGTTGGCAAGGCGCTGTTCTGCAGCTCTTCTTGATTATTTTGGGCATCTTTTATTTACCTGCCTTTCATCAAGACATTGGATAAGGAATACCTGAAGGAAGAAGCCGCAGCTTCCGAGGAATCTTCTACAGAGCTCGAAGACTTTGACTCCATCGACCTTGATTCTGTCGTGCTGTAAAAACTTTTTGTATTGAGCTGTACCTGGTGCAACGCTGAGGCGCTGTACCAGGTACTAGCCTGTACGCTTGATTGAGGAAGTGATGCATAGGCTTGGAATTTCTCTTTATCCAGAGCATTCAACACCTGAGGCCGATGACGCTTACATGGCATTAGCAAGTAAGTATGGTTTCTCGCGCATTTTTTTACATGCTTACTTTCTGTGGATAAGTCGCCAGAGGAGACAGTAGCTGAGTTTTCAGAGTTTATGGACCGTGCTCATGGGTATGGATTTACCGTTGCGGTAGATACCAACCCGCGCGTATTCCAGCACTTTAGGGCAACGGCAACTGATATTTCTGTTTTTGCGAAGATGGGCGTAGATATTATTCGCCTTGATGGGCATTTGGGGAGACCGTCAGGACATTGCTCTGACAAGAAACTTTATGGTATTGCGGTTGAGTTCAACGCAAGCCAGATGCTGTCGCTTGATCTACTTATTGAGCGTGGCGCATATCGTCGCAATATGTGCGTTTGTCACAATTTTTATCCACAGAGATTTTTCTGGCTTGAGCGAGAAACGCTTTATTGAATTCTCCGAGCATTATTTTGGTATGGGTTTAACTCAGACAGCATTTGTGACAAGTCAGCAGGATAACACGTTTGGTCCATGGCCGGTTTATGACGGTCTTCCTACCTGTGAAGACGATCGTACCTGTTCTATTGATTTACAAGCGAGACACCTGTTGGCAACTGGCCTTATTGACGACATTATGATTGGCAATTGCTTTGCTTCTGAAGAGGAACTTGCCGCATTAGCCGCTGTTGATACTACTAAGGTAACGTTCAAGGTTGAATTTGATTCTGGTGCAACTGAGGTCGAGAAGAACGTTTTGTATCAGTTCAACCACGTAACGCGTGGCGATGCATCTGAGTATTATCTGCGTTCTTCAGTACCTAGGATGTTTGAGTATTCCACTTCAATTCCTGCTCGTGAGCGCACAGATTGTCAAATTAAACGCGGAGACGTATTAGTAGTGAATGACAATCTATCTCATTACCTGGGAGAAGTCGAAGTTGCTCTAAGAGATTTTGAGGACGACGGAACCCGTAATATTGTAGGACGTATCCCAGAAGACGAGCTTTTCTTGTTAGATTATGTGAAACCTGAATTCCCGTTTGGATTTGTTAGAGACTAGCGGGGTTGTTTGGTTGTTACATCAATGCTGAAAATGGAAAATTAGTCGTCTGGCGAGAGGAGTAATCTTCTGCCAGGTTTTAGATTAGGGTTAAATAAAATGAAGGAGGATTCACGATGACAAGTGCTTTTGTGACAAAACATCGCTTTTCCAAAAATTTCTAGAGGAAGTGATGTTCTATCTCGATGAGGTTGGATGTTTTGATGTTGAAAAAGTTTTAGTTGAAAATCATACAGAATGGACTGCCCCAAAAGATTGTTGTATTGGTGAAGACGTCTACTTATGTTTTCAAAGACTTCAATCGATACAATCAGACGTTTAAAGTGTCAGCTGAAAAAATATTTCAGAAGATGATGAATTATACGAGGCTAAAGAGTTGTTGGCTGTGGGACTTAATAGAGGAGAAATGCTTTTATAAAGAATACGGCGGATGTATTCTTGCAAAAAGGCGTTGTATCTGGGGATGTGATTGTAGATTCATACGCCGTAGAAAATGATCTCATTGGAGAAGCAGGTATTTTGTCTCGATTGATGACATGATAGTTTTTGATAAACCAATTCATATCAGCGATTTTAGAGACTTTATTACAATCTCTAGAACTGGTGCGATTACGAAACTTACTCCAGAACAGAACCAACAGTTAAAAATAAATTGAACTTTTGATTGCAATCGAAACTGCGCCTTTAAATTTTGTATGGTCAGTTTCGATTAGATTTTCTTATTTGTAAATTGTGACTCTGTATCTCTAACCAACGTATTTCTTGTTAATTTGAAGAACAGCGAAGTCCTATCAATAAAGGCAATACATTGCTTTTACTATATGATTCTATCCTGTGATTCACATCGTTATTTTAGAGATACGTCGGGGACTGTATAGAATGTAGCGGAATGCCCTAGAGAAGAAGCTTTATGCCAATGGCAGAGTTGGTGAGTAAGAATAAATATCTTCTTACTATGCGCCGACTCTTTTGCCATGCTCATGCCAATCCTTATCATCGGATCAATGTTTACGTTGGTAGGCAACTTGCCAATTCCCTGCGTGGGTTGATTTCGAAGTCCACTACGATTCAGGGCAAGTCGCTTTTTCTCGCTGTTGGCCATTCCTTCTGCCTGCACCTGTTTCGCTCATGGCAATATTTTGTCGTTCGAGATTGGCTACAACTATGCTGATCAACTTGGTTTAGAGGATCGAGTTTCTGCTGGTATGGTTTCGCTCGTCAGCTGGTTTATTTTTGATGCCTCAGGTGACTGAATTTTTGGCCCCAGGGAGCTTCTCAGCCATTTTTGGTGGAGAGCATTCCTCTTGCGTGGACCGGCGCGAGGGGCGTGTTTGTAGCGATTATCGTAGGCTTTTTTGTCGGTGTCCATTTTTGGATTTGCTATCAAGAAGAACTGGGTTATTAGGATGCCGGAGGGCGTTCCTACGTCTGTTTCTGCTTGCGTTTAGTGCTCTGGTTCCGATGGCGCTCACGTTTGCCGCAGTGTGGGCGATTAGCGTTTTGTTTGCACTTACCCCTTGGGGAGATGCGTTCACCCTGCATTTATTCCATGTTGCAGATTCCACTGACCATGCTTGGCGGAACCGTGTGGGCCCTTGGCGATTGCTTACGTCATCCAGGCATTTTCTGGTTCTTTTGGCATTAACGGGTCAAACATTACAGCCCTATTTTTACGCTGATTTTGACTGCGCTTACGCTGGAAAACCAGGTCGCCTTTTGCTGCCGGCACTGCGCTACCCAACATTATCAATCGAGAGTTCGATGCGTTCTTTGCGCTGTTTGGTGGCGGAGGATCAACCCTTTTCGCTGTTGATTGTGATATTTTTGTTCTGCAATTCTCGCCGTGCAAAAGACATTGCAAAGATCTCCATTGTGCCTGGTATTTTTGGTATCAACGAGCCGGTTATGTATGGACTGCCGATAGTTTTGAATCCCATCATGGCAATTCCTCTGATTTTTACGCCAGTAATCAATATTGGCGATTTCCTGGTTTGCCATGAGTACGGGGCTGGTGCCTCTGTGCAACGGTATTATGCTGCCTGGAAGTACCCCTCCTTTGATCTCGGGATTTCTTCTGTGTGGATGGCAGGGGGCTTTACTTCAGCTCGTATTGATTTTGATTGATATGGCAATCTACCTGCCGTTTATTAAGGCTCTGGATAAGCAGTTTCTCAAGGAGGAAAAGGGAGCTGAGACAGAGCACGCAGTCTAGGTGCTGCGGAGACATAGTGTGCGTTGAAGGCAGCTCTGGGTGAGCTGCCTTTTTTCTGTTCGCCGAAATATGCAAGAAGTTAAAATATGAGTCCCAATTAGGAGGATACTATCAGTATAAAGCGCAATTTAACTGGTAGTACATGATAGGCGATGACATAGGTTGACCTGGCAGTGTATGCGAGCAACCAGAAAAATTCACTGGCTTTTGCCTAAAGGGAGCAGCAATGATAGATAGACAATCTCTTGATGAGGTCCTCACTCAGTACAAAGAGAATTTTCCTTCTCACTGGGAGGAAGAAAAATATAAGTGGGAAGCAATTAAGTGCTTCCAGGATAACTGGGATATAAACGCCCAGGATTTTCCTGCGATGTTGAGAAAGTCGCTGTCAAAGACAGATAATCTTTTAACTACTTCTTATGATTTTTTTCTCGTAAGATGATTGAGTTTTATGCTGAACAGAATGCAGAAGAAGTTCGTAGTATGTTTATGCAACTTTATGACGAGAACATCGATATAGTTGAGCGTATTAACGGATTTATGGCAAAGTCGGATAAGTTACTGGATGTATATGGTCCTGAAGGAAAGCAGCATTATCAAAAAGAGGGAACCATCACAACTTATCTTTTGGCTTAGATATCCAGACATATATTACATATATAAGTTTAGACAAGTAAAAGCTTTATCGGATAGGTTAGAGAGCAATTACGAGTTTAAGTAGGGGGCATCTACAACTAATATAAGGACGTATACGAAATTTTATAATGAAGTTAGAGATGTAATTTCTGAAGATTCCGAACTCATTAAGATGTTTACCTCTGCTTTAACAGAAGATTGCTATCCAGATTCTTATTTTTGTGACTCTAACGGCTGATATTGCGTATTTCTCAAAGGATTATAAAGAGATTCCTCCAACTCAACCTGGTGATAAGTTGTTTTTGTATTCCTCCATATAACAAGGGAAAATTTTTTGGAGGAAGTATTTATGCCGGAGGAGAAGTACGACAAGATTGCAGCTGTTTTTGTTGAATAAAAAGAACATCATTTTGCAGGGAGCACCAGGAGTTGGAAAGACCTTCTCGGCAAAAAAGACTCTGCATATTCGCTGATAGGTGCCGTGAACGAGGACGCTATTGAGTTCGTACAATTCCACCAGAATTATTCGTACGAAGACTTTATGATGGGCTACAAGCCCTAATGGGGCAAAGCTTTGAGTCTCAAGAAAGGCGTGTTCTATCGTTTTTGCAAGAAGGCAGAGGCTGATCCTGACGCAAAGTATTTCTTTATTATCGACGAGATTAACCGCGGCAATCTGAGCAAGATTTTTTGGCGAACTTTTGATGCTCATTGAGAATGATTATCGAGGCACACCAGCTACACTTTGCGTACAATGACGAGAAGTTCTCGGTCCCAGAGAACCTTTTTACATTATCGGAATGATGAATACGGCAGACAGAAGCCTGGCAATGATTGATTACGCTATGCGTCGTCGCTTTAGCTTTTTGAGATGGAGCCTGGCTTTGAGACTGAGGGCTTTATCCAGTACCAGCAGTCACTTAAAATGAAACTTTCAACGATCTTCTCGCCAAGGTGATTGAGCTGAACTCGAGATTGCGTTGATAGGTCGCTGGGCAGGATTCTGTATTGGACACAGCTATTTCTGTGGTCGCGATGAGCTGAGCTGTACCGATGAATGGATGCAGGAGGTTGTGGATTACGATATCTTGCCAATGCTGGGCGAGTATTGGTTTGACGAACAGGAGAAATACCAGCGCTGGGAGAACATCCTTCATGGAGTGTTTCAATGACCGAAGATAGGCATATCTTCATAAAAATATTTACTATATGTTGTCGTACGCCTTCACTACGCTGCGGGAATCTGTGGATGAGGACGTGCAGAAGGAGACGTTTGACTCTATTTATAACCTGTTTGCGGCCATCTTGTCCAAGGGAATTGGTTTGCAGCTCGCGCAGGGCTTGTATCGCGAGTACATAAATTGTGTGTGGAGGATCTGGCGGTTGTTCGAGGCAAAATTGAAATGCCGGGGACCATTAGGAACCGTCTTGCCTCAGCGCGCGCAAGTTACCTGCGATTTTGATGAGCTGCAAAACAACCTATTCAATCAGATTTTAAAGTCAGTGGTCCTGTTGCTGCTCAAACAAAAGGATGTATCGCCGCAGCACAAGGTTGCGCTTAAGCGAGAATTGCTTTTCTTTGTGGACATTGATGAGGTTGATTTGAAGCAGGTTCGCTGGGCGGATATTCGTTTTCAGCGCAATAACCGCACGTATCAGCTGCTGCTCTCAATTTGCCAGTTGATTGTTGAAGGCATGCTCATGACCACTGAAGATGGAGAGTACCGCCTGGCAAGTTTTATTGACGAGCAAAAATGCATAGGTTGTACGAGAAGTTCATTCTTGAGTATTACGCACAGGAGTTTGCCCAGCATGTGAAAGGTTTTTCTGCCAGAGCGTCGCAAATTCCTTGGGATTTGGACGATGGATACGTTGGGCTTTTGCCGGACATGCAGACTGATATTACACTTCGTATGGTAATCAGATTTTGATTATTGATGCGAAGTATTATCAGCATTCGCTTCAGGAAAAATTTTTGGTGCACATAAGGTCATTCGGGCAATTTGTATCAGATTTATACGTACGTGAAGAATAAAGAAGCCCAGGTAAAAGGTGCAGACCGAAAGGTCTCAGGTATGCTTTTTGTACGCGCGAACAAATGAGCTGCTGGCTCCTGACGACGTGTATCACATAAGCGGCAACAAGATTTCCGTGCAGACGCTCGATTTGAACAAAGAGTTCTCGTATTTCGGCACAGCTTGACCGGATTGTGGAAGATCAGTTTGGGATAGAAAAAGAGCCTCGTAGGGAGGCTTTTTTGGTTGTGGGATACGCTGAGTTGCATAATATTAGCAAATATAGATAAAACAAATTAGAATTTATAGTGGGATTAGGATGAAAAGAATATGGTGATGGAGGAGTAATTATGAAACTTTTGTTTATGGATGAGAAAGGCCCTCAAAATTCATTTAAGATCAGTAGCCCTTTTAATAAGACTCGATAAATTATCATATGCAGATGATAATATGCATTCTTAGTGTAGCGAACGTTATTCAGATTGATGAGTCCGATTATATACTTATTGAGCAAAAAGTACCAGGAAATCGTTGAAGAATATCTATCTAATCGTCCCCAACTTAGAGAATCATTAGCAAAAATGGAAAAGAGCTGAAGGGCTGGAATTTTACTAAAATCAAATTTTGAATATGGAATAGCTTCCATGAAGAAAAATGAAGTTAAGTTTTATATGGATCTTCTGGATTTGCTCTCGAGTATAATGTAGAAAATTTGTTGTTCTTAGTTAGTAAAATGTCAATTATAACATCATCTAGATTAATTAATTTTTGTATTTTTAGATTCTAAGATCACCTCAGCATTTATTGTTAAGTATGTTGTAACAAAATATGCTGAAGTGGAAGCATCTGAAGAAGTAATTAAAGCACTTTGGATAAAAAGTATGTCTACAAAAAACATTCTTGAGTTAATACGAAATGATATGAATACTATTTCTCGGGAGAATTTTAGGAAACGCTCGAATGTCTGGACAGATTGATGCTTATAACTTGGTTATTGAGGCTATTGATCTAGTTTTGAATTGAGGGACAGAATTAACAGAACCCAATTTACCTCTATCTTTTTGATTGGACTAAAGTGAAATGGGCATTTGACCTTGATGACAGAGCAACGTTATGCGGGAACTGAACATCAATGGCGGTTATTTTAGATGAAGGTATTCTCAAGATATTTTTACTTGCCTGGATTTTTATCAAGTAGATGGAGATTGTAATTCAAGGATTATATTGGATTGCAAATTACTGATATGATAGTAGTGTTACTGGAAAATTGGTTTCACAACTAAATTTAAAGACAAAGTATGACTTTGAGAGGCCAGACCAGCGTGTTCTACTTAGTGATGACTACTACAATTTCTCAGAAGAGAAGTTTAACTTTACAAAAAGTTACAACAATTTATTCTAGATAGAAATGTGAAGATACCATTTTATAAATGATGCTTATTTTGATGATTCTGTACTATTGGAAACCCTACATCAGATATATTTCCTCATATGATACTCTTTGAAAAATTACAACAAAGTGGAAGTTAAACGACATTCTGAATTGCACATGGTATATTTTATAAGAAATTCAGACATGAAATTTGAAGAAGGTATTGGAGAATGAGGCTTTAGTGAAAAATTTATATGGGAAACCATTAAGGCGGCAGGGAAGACGAAATGTCTCAGACCGCTATAAATACAAAGAACAAAAATATGAAAGAGTTAGAAGTCTAGTAATCAATAAATCCCAGTTTGTCGAGCTAACAATTTAATAAAATACTACAGGAACAGTAAATCAAAAAGATTTACTGTTTTCCTCTGCCCAAAAAGAAAAAGCCTTTATAGAAAAGTATCCATATATAAAAAGGGCACTTAACAAACACTTTATGGTCAAAACTATCACTGTGCAAAAGTTTACGGGGTTAGGACTTTGCGATGTTTGTGGACGGGCTTTCATGTATAGTTATAGAGTTACAAGAGAAAATAGAGGTGTTCTAGAGGGCGTTTTACGCCGAGAAGAGTGTTTATGCTTGCTATAAAAATGAAACAAACGTGGTGCTTGCGGTTGATACGTCGACGGACGTGCTGGCGTGCACGGTCGCGCGTCTGACCAGGCGCGACACCGCGTTGCTGGATGCTGCCGCGGCAGATGACGCGGCATAGCGGACGGTGGGTTTGATGTCGAGGTGCTGGCGTCAACGGATCACCTGTGTCGTCGCCAGGCAAACGTAGAGCTTGTGGGTTCGGTCCAGGAAGCGCTTGACGCCGCTGGTCTGACCATGGCCGACGTCGACGCTGTTATCGCAGGTAGAGGGCCTGGCTCATTCAGGTGTGCGCATTGCGTGCTGCTACTGCAAAGGGCATTGCATGCGGCTCTGGCCTGCCACTTACGGCGCAAGTGCGCTTGATGCTATGGCGTTTAGCGCGTGGAAGGCGGGCGTTCGCGGCACCGTTGGCGTCGTTGCAGACGCCATGCGCGGTGAGGTCTATCCGGGCATCTACCTGCTGGATGACGCTGGAGCACATAGAACGTTCCCGGTGGAGACCGTCCTCAAGGCAGATGCTTGTGTAGAGGAGTGGTCGAGCAGGACTGATAGGACCAGCTTACGCTTACGGGCAATGGCTTAGGTGAAGTACCGTGAGCGTTTTGAGCGCGCGGGTTTCTCGACACACACCGATGAAGCAACGTGGTTCCCAACAGGAGAAGGCCTGGTACGCGCGGTGTGCATGCCCGAGTATCAGCAGGCAGGTGCGGGCGATCCGGCGTTGGTGCTGCGCATTTACACGCGACTTTCGGACGCGGAGGAGTCGGAGCGCAAACGTTTGGGGCTCTGAAGGAGCCGGCAACGGTGGCCCTGACCGGCGTGGATGATGCACTCGGCCGATATTCACCTGCAGCTTCGTCCGATGACGGTGAATGATCTGGACCAGGTGGCGGAGCTTGAGGCGGCAACATATGCTGACGCTGCGCATTCGGCCTGGTCAAAGCAGACGTTTTACGATGACTTTCTCGGGCGTTGGGCGTAGCTGGTGGTTAGCTCACGACCGCGGAACGGTCATCGGTTTTGCGGGCGGTCGCCCGGCAGGGAGCCGCAGCTTGAGGTGGAAAGAAGTGGTGGTCGCGCCCGAGCGTCGCCGCCAGGGGATTGCATCCAAGCTGGTAGAACGCGTGGCATACGATGCCCAGATGCTGGGCGCATCTGCGATTACCCTTGAGGTGGAGGAGGATAACGCTCCAGCTCAGGGCGCCTAGCAAGCTGGGATTTGCTGAGGTTGGCCGTCGCCCGGGATATTACGGTCCAGATTGTGCGGCGCTGTTGATGACGGCGCAGCTGCCTTTGGCGGTTGGCGCTGGCTTTGAGGCCAGAAACCCTGCTCCATGCATCAGTGCGCCCATGGCCTATTGCTGCAGGTGAGCGCTCTGAAGAGACGCTTGCGGCACTCGCGCGAGGCGGGGGATTTGATCCTCAGCTTGAGTCGTCTTGCGACGAGACCGCCATGTGCATCGCGGATTCTCACGGCGTGGTCTCCGCGCAAATGTTGTCGCAACGCAAATTGACTTCACGCTCGCTTTGGCGGTGTCGTGCCCGAGATTGCTTCTCGCAAGCATACCGGAGGCTATTGTGGGCCTCGAGGAGACCATGGCCCGCGCGGGCGTGCACTTTGGCTGCGACACGCTGGTGCCGTCTGACCTGGCTGCCGTTGGTGTTACCGCAGGTCCAGGCCTAGTCGGCGCGCTTGTTGTAGGCGTGGCGTTTGCCAAGGGCTTCTGCGTGGCCACTGACCCGCCACTTATTCCCGTTCATCACCTGGAAGGCCACCTGCTGGCCAACCTGTTTGAGAGCGCCTGACCTGGAGCGCCATTTGTGGCCAGCCTGGTCTCAGGGCGGCAATACTTTTATGCTGGTACACGTGCGCCTGGGGAGATTACGTGGTCCCAGAACCCACCATCGACGACGCCGTGGTGAGGGCCTCGACAAGGTTGCTAAGGCGCTGGGTCTGGGCTATCCAGGCGGCCCCGTGATCAGCAAACTCGCAGCTCAGGCAATCCTAAGGCCATCCACTTCCCGCGCGCAATGATGCACAGCGGCGACTATTCCTTTAGTCTTTCTGGCTTGAAGAGCTGCTGTTATCACCCTACATTGAGGGCGAGAACCGCGCAGGTAAAGCAATCAATCTGCCCGATCTGGCCGCCTCGTTTGAGCAGGCTGTTATTGACGTGCAGGTTGCAAAGGCTAAAACCGCTGTTGAGGGAGACGGGCGTCTCCGATTTCTGCGTGGAGGCGGCGTTGCTGCCAAACCCCGCGCTCAGAGCTGCATATAAGGAAACCTTTGGTCGTATGGGCGTTCGAGTAACAGTGCCCCCGATGTCGGTTTGTGGCGACAACGCCGCAATGATTGCCGTGGCGCGCTTCGCAGCTACCGTACGCAGGGTTTTCGCCATTGACCTTGGATGCAAACCCCAACGCGCAGCTGGGATCGTGGTCGTCGGATGCGGCGCCCGTTGTCCCAAGCGGCATGTAAAGGAGGCCATTGTGCAAGACGGATTCATCAAGTTGCAGTATCACGCTCGCGCGTCCGCGTGGCCGACGTGGCGTTTAACGTGGAGAGCTGCTTTGGCCGCCATTGAAGAAGCCGGTAATCGCGGCGCCGGCAGTGGTCGTGCTGCCCGAGCCTCTGCATCACGGGCTACACCTGCGAGGACCTGTTCTGGCAGGATGCGCTCCCTGGACGCAGCCGAGCGCGGCCTGGTCTCGATTGCCGCTCGCACGGCTGACGTCGACGCGTTGCTGCTGCTAGGACTGCCTGTTCGCGTAGCTGGCAAGCTCTACAACTGCGCCGCCGTTCTCTTTGGGGAGAGCTTTTTGGGCCTGGTGCCCAAGCGCTACGTGCCCATGTACAACGAGTTTTACGAGGGCGCCACTTTGTTTCTGGCCCCTAAGACGGTCACTAGTGTGGACTTTGGCCTGCTTGGTGAGGTGCCGTTTGGTACCAACCAACTGTTTGCGTGCGACACCATCCCTGAGCTGGTCGCGGGCGCAGAGATCTGCGAGGACCTCTGGGTGCCTAGTGCCGCCATCAACGCGCACGTGCCGTTGCCGGCGCTACGCTGATCTGCAACTTGTCCGCGTCGCCCGCGCTGGCCGGCAAGTCCGCGTATCGTCGTCAGCGGGTTGCACAGCAGAGTGCGCGTCTGATCTGCGGCTACGTTTATGCGAGCGCTGGTGAAGGCGAGTCTGACGACCGATTTGGTTTTCTCGGGCCATGATCTTGTTGTCGAGAATGGCCGTGTGCTCGCCGACTCTGGCGTGTTTGGCGAGGGTATTGCCGTGTCCGAGATTGACGTGCTGTCACTGGCGGCTGACCGCAGGCGCACGTCGACGTTTGAGGTTGCTCCGACGCCGGAGGATTACAAGCACCTGACCACGTATTTCTCGCTGGAGTTTGATGGCGAGGGCGGCAACGAGCACGCCGCTGCAGGTCGCGGCCACGAGCACGCCGCCGCAGGTCGCAGCCACGACGGCGAGGGCGATGAGGGCGTCGAACTTGCGATTCGCACGCCGCTGACCAGGTACGTTGACCCGCCATCCGTTTGTGCCCGCGATGGATGACGCCCGCGCGGCGCGCTGTGAGGAGATTCTGTCAATTCAGGCTCATGGTTTGGCTTCAAGACTCGGCACACACCGGCTCTGACCACGCGGTTATTGGCATTTCGGGTGGACTTGACTCCACGCTGGCCCTTCTCGTCACGGTGCGAGCCTTTGACCAGCTGGGATATGATCGCTCGGGTATTGTAGCTGTGACGATGCCGGGTTGGCACCACGGACCGCACGTACACCAACGCGATTGAGCTGGTGCAGTCGCTTGGCGCCGACTTGCGCGAGATTTCATATGGATTCCGTGTTGCAGCACCTCGCTGACATCGGTCATGATCAGGACGTTCACGATGTTGTGTGCGAGAACGCTCAGGCTCGTGAGCGCACGCAGATTCTGATGGACGTTGCTAACCAGGTGGGAGGCATGGTCATTGGCACGGGCGACCTCTCCGAGTTGGCGCTTGGCTGGGCAACGTATAACGGTGACCAGATGTCCATGTACGGCGTGAATGCATCGGTACCAAAGACGCTGGTCAGGTACCTTGTTGATTACTGCGCAGACGCTTATGAGGAGCAGGGTGAGGACGAGATTGCTCACGTTCTTCGTGACGTTCTGGACCACCAGTTTCTCCTGAGCTACTGCCATCTGCGGCGAGACAGTTCCATTGAGCAGAAGACGAGGACCTGGTTGGCCCTTACGAGCTGCACGACTTCTTCCCTGTTCCATGTGCTTCGTCACGGAAAGCGGTCCGCTCAGGTTCTACGTCTTGCCGAGTGTGCGTTTGGTACAGGCACTAACCAGGGAGGTTTACGACCACGAGCTATCGTGCGCTGGCTGAAGGTGTTCTATCGCAGGTTCTTCGCAGCAGTTTAAGCGCTCGGCAATGCCCGACGGACCAAAGGTTGGTTCGGTTTCGCTGTCTCCGCGCGGCGACCTGCGCATGCCATCCGACGCTTCTAGCTCGCTTTGGCTCTCTGAACTGGAGAGTTTGGACGCGTGAGCGCGCTGGTAGCGCGTGTGGTTGTAACGTGCGGCGATAGCGCGCGGATCGCAGCGTGGTAGCACGTATTTCTCGAGGACGTTCAGTACCCAGCTATTCATGTATATGAACAGCCGCGGGTACTTTTACTGAGTGCTGATTTTCGCTACGAGTAGGGAAGAGGCGGTTTTGGCCCAAAAATGACTCCCAAGTGGTAAAAAATGCGTTTAGTTGGAGATTACAGAAATTGCGGGATTCTATGCATCGAATCTACCTGCTGTTTTGCTTCGGACAAATAATCAGAAATCTGGATAGAATTCGCTACCTGGTAAAACGTGGAGTGCAATTTTTCTGAATACTCCATTTCATTTCCAACTAAACGCGTTTTTACCCAAATTGGCCTCTGATAAAGAGGCGCCCATTTTTCTTATGCAAAAATCACGAATATCACTAGCAGAATATACACGCAGCGAATATTTGCACCAAAAATTATGCTAATGGCAAGAAATCGCAGGTGAAGACCACCTGGCGCTTGCGCCTGCCGACGCAAACCGCGTCTACCAGCAGCTCAGCAGCATCGCGCGTCTGTACGCAGCCCGCACGTCGCCCGCGCTCTGCCCGCACTCACTAGCCTGCGCATAACCGTTGACGGCTTATACTGCACGCCTACAGAAAATCTAAGTCGGTTTTGTAAGATTTTCACAATAATTCGTATAAATTGTTTTCCCGTGTGGAATAACTAATAGCGTTGGAAAAGGGCGCTTGGCGCCAATATCGGGCTTGGCCCGAAAGGGAGGTTTTCATTATGAATTTGAAGCCACTTGGAGATCGTGTTCTGGTAAAGCCTGCTCCAAAAGAGGAGAAGACATCCTCTGGTCTCTACATTGCATCCGCAGCACAGGAGCTTCCTCAGCGTGGCGAGGTCCTCGCAGTTGGAACTGGCAAGCTTGATCAGAATGGCAATCGCATTGCTCTTGATGTTAAAGTCAGCGACCAGGTATTTTACGGCAAGTTCGGTGGCACCGAGGTCAAGGTAGACGGCGAGGAGCTCCTACTTCTTCGTGCTGACGATATCCTTGCAGTCCTCGAGGACTAATTGCTCGCAGCTCGTTTGCTCGCAGCTCGTTTGCTCGCAGCTCGTGTTCGCAGCTCGTTAACTCGCAGCCCGTTCGCTTGCAGCTTGTTCGTCCGCTTTTTCTTGTAAGTTCAGCTATTTTGGAGGAATACCATGGCTAAAGATATCGATTTTGGCACCGACGCTCGTGCCAAGCTTGCTAAGGGCGTAAATACCCTGGCAGATGCCGTAACCACCACTCTTGGACCTAAAGGTCGCTACGTTGCTCTGCAGCGTTCTTACGGTGCACCAACCATCACCAACGACGGCGTTTCCGTTGCTCTCGTGATTGAGCGCTCAAGGACCCAGTAGAGAACACTGGGTGCTCAGCTGGTCAAAGAGGTAGCAACTAAGACTCAACGACACCGTCGGCGACGGTACCACCACCGCAACCCCGTGCTTGCACAGGTCATCGTTAACGAGGGCCTCCGCAACGTTGCAGCTGGTGCAAACCCAATCGCAATTTCGCCGCGGTATCGACAAGGCTGTTGAGGCTGTCGTCGCTCAGATGAGGGGCATCGCAAAGGAGGTCTCAACCAGCAGCAGATTGCTTCGCTGGTACCATTTCCGCAGGTGATCCAGTCATCGGTGGCAAGATTTCGACGCTATGGACGTTGTCGGCAAGGACGGCGTCATCACTGTTGAGGAGTCGAGACCTTCGGCATCGACATCGACACCGTTGAGGGCAGCAGTTTGACAAGGGTTACGCTTTCCCCTTACTGCAACCAACAACGAGACTCTCACCGCTGAGCTGGACAATCCTTACATCCTCATGACCGATAACAAGATTTCTCCATCCAGGATATCCTGCCTATCCTTGAGGCTGTCCAGAAGCAGGGGCACCCTCTGCTCATCATGGCTGAGGACGTCGACGGCGAGGCTCCTGACCACCCCTCATTCTCAACAAGCTCGCGGCGTTCTGAACGTTCGCGCAATCAAGGCTCCCTGCATACGGCGACTCGTCGTAAGCGCATGCTCGAGGACATCACGCTGTTCTCACCGGCGGCCAGGCAGTCATCAAGGAGCTCGGTGTTAACCTCAACGAGATCAGCGCAGAGATGCTCGGTCGCGCTGAGTCCGTCAAGGTAACCAAGGAGACCACAACCATCGTTGGTGGCGCTGGTTCCAAGGACGCAATCGATGACCGTATCACCCAGATCAGGGCTGAGATTGAGAACACCACTTCTGACTTCGACCGCGAGAAGCTCCAGGAGCGTCTCTGCTAAGCTCGCCGGCGGCGTTGCAGTCATCAAGGTTGGCGCAGCTACCGAGGTTGAGTCTCATGGAGATCAAGCACCGCATCGAGGACGCACTCAGGCAACTCGCGCAGCTGTCGAGGAGGGCATCGTCGCAGGTGGCGGCGTCTCCTTCCTGGCTGCTTCCTCCGTCCTTGACAGCGTTCAGACCTCTGATGCAGACGAGAGATCGGCGTTGAGGATCATCCGCAAAAGGCACTTGAGGGCTCCAGTCCGCACCTATCGCTAGCAACGCTGGCTTCGAGGGCAGCGTAGTTGTCGAGAAGATCAAGGCACTCCAACCGGTCAGGTCTTGACTCCGCTTCCGGCCAGTATGGCGACATGATTGAGATGGGCGTTCTTGACCCAGTTAAGGTCACCCGTACCACACTCCAGAATGCAGCTTCGTTGCATCCCTCATCCTCATCACCGAGGCAACTGTTTCCGAGATGCCAGCGACACCACCATCGAGGAGTCCATTTCTCGCGCAGCTGCTCAGGGTGGCCAGGGCGGCATGTGCTACACCGCGCCTTCGCAGTCACTTCAATCGGGTCCAGCCCTCGCTGCACCCGATGCCGCTGCGCCCACTTGGCGAGAAACCCGTCTTGTCGCAGGCGAGAAAACCCGTCTTGTCACGGCTGCACGTTTATCCGCTCATCGTCCATTAATCGAAATCGTATGAATGTGACGCCATTTGAGCGGAATTATTGGTCGCTACAGGTTAGAATATTTATTTGTTGCGAGCTACTGCTCGGTCCATGCGACCAGCTCGCATACTTGAGACCATTCGCCACGCGCCAAAGGAGAGGAGGCACCATGGCTCCAGAACCAGAATCGTAACGAGAGCGAGATTTTTCTCGACGACCTCATTGATATCCAGGACTCTCCAGGTGCTTTCTAACCCGCTCGACGCTGATGGGAAGCCTCGTCTATTGACCCAAATTCGGACAAACCGTTCGAGCCAATGGACTACAAGGAAAATCCTGGTCAAACGCTAATCGCCGCCTGAGGTGCGCCTCAGGAAAAGTCGAGGCATGTTCTCGCTGTCTTGACGTTTGCCCAGCTAATTGCATTGATATCCACAACCAGTCCGTACGTATCGACGATGAGGCGTGCCTGCAGTGCGGCCTCTGTGTTGCTGCGTGCCCAACCGAGGACGTTTAACGCGCCGCCACACATCCCGCATGCTGTATGACCAGGTAGCTCGCGCGGTCGCGTATGAGCAGTGCTACATTACCTGCACGCATGCGCTGGCGAGAAAAACCTGAGGGGCAACGAGAGTTTGCTCTGCCTTGCGTGGGTATGCTTTCGGCCGACATTTGGTTCTCGATCCGCGGACCTTTTGACAACGTAGCAGCTTTACCCGCCGCTGGGCGTTTGCGACCGTTGTCGCACCACCACTGGCGAGGAGGCATATACTCCAGGCCATCGCTACCGCTGAGGAGTGGACGGGCGCTACGGTTATCTTGAGGTCGACGGCAATAACCTCAACCACAACTTCACGCGTATATATCCGCTCGCAGTTCATCTCTAACGCGATGAACGGTGCAGAGCGCCTGGTATCTGCTTCAACTCCTATTCTTGCGGGTGCAAAGGCAATTGCTGACCGCATTAATGATCACGCTCGTTCCTTGGATAAACTCCAGACACAACTCGATGACGTGATGGGCCTTCGCACTACAGACATGAGGCAGTCCATGCTGACACAGGATCGTCGTCTGGTCATGGGCGCACTTCAGCACGACCCAGAGCTTGCCCCTTACGTGAAGCTTGAAGCTCCTATCTGGGATTCCAGTAAGTGTACAGTTTGCGGAGACTGTAAAAATACCTGTACGACGCACGCTATCAACATCGACGAACGTGGCAAGCTGACCATCAAGATGCCGTTCTGCGTCAACTGCGAGGCCTGCGTAATTGTTTGCCCTGAACCCGGTGCGCTTACGATGGTGCCGATGGATACCTCTGAGCTGGTTGTTCGTGACCGCAAGGCCGAGGAGACCGAGCGTCTTGAGGCTTTGGCTCGCCGTAAAGCTCGCTTCATTTTTGACACCGGCAAAGAGCAGCTCAAACACTTGGCGGACTCGATTACCGAGGACTCGGATGAGGAAGCCGCCGCACAACAACCTCCAAAAGAGGATAATGGGGAGTAGCACGCGGCTGCTAACACAGAGCACAACGCTTCTAGCTGCTCGTTCTTCTCGCCAGAAACGCAAGTAACCGTAACCGTCCACCGAAAAACAAGAGGACCTCACATGTCGCTTTCAATTGGTATCGTTGGCCTCGCCAAACGTTGGTAAATCTACGCTGTTCACCGCGCTGACCCGCAGGGTGGCTTGGCCGCAACCATCCGTTTGCTACCATCGACCCTAACGTGGGCATCGTTGGACGTACCCGACGCAAGGCTCCAGAAGCTGGCCGAGATTGTCAATCCTGGTCGCATCATGCCTGCAACTGTTGAGTTTGTGGACATCGCTGGCCTGGTCAAGGGCGCAAACGAGGGTGAGGGCCTGGGGCAACTCAGTTCTGGCAAACATCCGCAACACTGACGCTATCTGCGAGGTTGTTCGTTACTCGGGCGATCCCGACGTCATCCACGTTGAGGGCCGCGTCAGTCCTGACGAGGACGTTGACATCATCCAGACCGAGCTCATCCTTGCTGACCTGGGTACCATTGAGCGCGCCTTGCCTAAGCTGGAGAAAGAGGCCAAGCGCGATCAGGACCTCCAGCCCAAGCTCAACGTGGCAAAGCGCCTTCAGGAGTGGCTGAACGAGGGCAATCGCGCCGCTGACATGGAGATGACCGACGAGGAGCGCCTGGCTGCTCGCGATCTTTTCCTGCTTACCATGAAGCCAATCTTGTACGTTGCAAACGTTGACGAGGACATGCTCACCGAGCCCGCTCCCTGTCATCAACGGCGTTCAGTCCATCCCTGTTTGCGCAGGTGTCGAGGCTGAGCTTGCTGATCTTGATCCAGAGGAGGCTGCAGAGTACCTGGAGTCCCTGGGACTTGAGCACTCCGGCCTGGAGACGCTTGCTCAGGCAGCATACAAGCTGCTTGGCCTGCAGAGTTACTTCACCGCTGGCCCTATGGAGGTCAGGGCATGGACCGTCCGCATTGGCGCTAAGGCTCCCGAGGCTGCGGGCGTCATTCACTCCGACTTTGAGCGCGGCTTCATTATAGGCCGAGGTTGCCAGCTACAACGATTACGTGGAGCTGGGCGGCGAGGCTGGCTGCAAGACCGCAGGTAAGCTGCGCATCGAGGGCAAGGAGTACGTGGTCGAGGACGGCGACGTCATGCACTTCCGCTTTAACGTCTAAGCCACAAAACTGCTTACAGTAAACGTAAAACGGGCGAGAAGATCGGTCTTCTCGCCCGTTTTTGTGTGGGTGGGGTGGTGCGCTGCGTAGCGCACGCCGTAGCTGGTCACACGCTGTGCGTCGCGGGTTGCGAGCCGCCGTGTGTCGTTAAGTCACGCGTGTCGGCGCGCGGACCGCTAGCGCTTAGGAGCCTGATCGGTGCCCAGAACCACGGTGATGTCCACGTCAGTTGGGTAGGAACCGTCGTTTGCCTTGATATTAGCGGTAGGGATGTCCAGCGCTTTTGCAACGCCAACGGCCTTTGCCAGGCCCGTACGCGTGCCGTCGTAGATGATAATCGAGTCGGTTGGATGCTCCAGAGAGCTGTCGGCGTAAGCGGTGTAGCCCTTAGTCTTCAGGATGCCAGCCTTCTGAGCTGCAAGTCCTTGAACGTCGGTGCCATTGAGCACGGCAACTTCACCAGTATAGTCAGGCTTGATGCTGTCGATGGCTGAAGGGTCTCCTCCGACGGTACCCACAACGCCTGTGGTTTCGTCGGTACTTGCATCTTCCAGAGGAGGCAGCGCCTGGTTTACGCGATCCATCATAGTCTTCCACGCGCTCTTATCGACAATCTCATACCACACGTCATCAATGAGCCTCGGACGTTGTCGGCGTGCGCGCGGAATACATATCCTTGGATGTATCCATGCCCCTGAACGACATGGCCAGGCCCACAATGTCGGTAACGTCGAAGTCGGTAGTTACGCGCTCTCGGCCATGGTAGACACGGCACCGGACATAGAAACGGGGTCCAGCTGCAGGACTTTCTTGGCAATGGCCGTCAAAATCATGCGCTGGTTAGCCGCGCGGTAGAAATCGCCGGCGCCGTAGTTGTCGTATGCGTGGCGACTGCGAGAAAGGCCGAGCGCTTGCTGGGCCATTGAGCTGTTGCTCGCCGGCAGGAAGGTCGATGCCTGAGTATTGCATGTCAGAAACAGCAACGGGCAGGTTGACCGTAATGCCGCCAATAGAGTCCACAATCTTGGTGAACGACTCAAAGTCTACCTCGGCATAGTGCGAAATGTTAACGTTTGCCAGCTTAGAAACGGCCTCGACCATTCCGGATGCGCCGCCATAGCTGTATGCGGAGTTGATCTTCTGCTTTCCGTGTTCTCCCAGGTCAACCATAGTGTCTCGGGGATGGAAATCAGAGTAATCTTCTTGTTTTTGGGGTCCACGCGAGCCAGAATGATAGTGTCGGCGCGGAAGTTTGCGTCGGAATCACCCCAGTTCTCTGCGCGACCCTCGTCCTTATCCACGCCCAGAAGCAGCATGTAGAACGGGTCAGACGGTGCAACCTGTACCAGCGTGGCCTGCAGGTTTGCATCCAAGCCCTGACGGAGTTTTTGAGTTGGTATCCAGCATCCACCAGGCAAACGCTACGCCTGCTACCAGCAGCAACGTGCCCAGAATGCCGGCAAAGATCTTAAGACCACGACCGCGAGAAGATCCTTGGCGCTTCTTGGAATATGCGCCCACGCCTTCTGCGCGAGAAGGCGCATGACTCACTGCACCCGCTCGATGTGCAGCAAAGTGGGTGTGTTTTTGCGGCTGAACTGGAGCTTCTTTGGGCCACTCGTCGCCGACGTTGGTCTGGCCAATCAAAGGCTCGCGCGTAAACCTGGAGCCGTGGGATTCGTGATTGTTGCGTGCAGAACTTGCACCTGCGCTTCGAACGCTGCCCAGCGTGCGAGGCTGATATGCGCCCTGATTATAAGCGTCATAATCGTCCTGTGCGAAGTCCTCTGTATCGTACTCAGGGGTATCTTTCGTACCTATCACGGCTGTTGTGACCGTGATTCTGAGATGAATGTGACCTTCTGGCCATTGGGGCTCCTTTGTGTTTAATCTGCGTTTTGCCCAATGCGTTTTGTCAAACATCTACTATACGCAATTTTGCGTCTTTGTGCTGCATAGAAACAAACCTGCCACAAAAAATCCCCGCTTCAACGTGTGAAGCGGGGACGTGTCAGAAGTTCGTGGAGCTTGGCACGAGAAGTACGAGCAACTTTTTGCTCATGGCGTTACTACTGCGTCACGCTGTCTTACTTACGACGATCCTTCAGAGCATAGCCAAGCGTTGTAATAACGCTGCCCACGGTAGCTACTGCAACAAGAGCAATCTCGGAGAAGTCGCCAGTCTCAGGAAGCTTAGGCTGCTTCTTCTTTGGCTTCTTTGGAGTCTCTGATGGAGGAGTTGCTGGTGGGGTGTTTGGTGGTGTATTTGGTGGCGTGGTAGGAGGAGTGTTTGCTGGAATCTCGGTGTTGGTAATCGTGAAGCCATCAGTCTGGTTGCCCGAGACTGCACTGGTATATCCAGCAGGGACGTTCTCTTCTGCTACGGTGTAAGCAATAACGTGACCGTCTGTTGCATCGTTGCGGAGAAGACCAGTGAAAGTGCCTGCCCATCCGTTGGTCTGGTCAAGAGTAACCGTCTCAGAGCTTGCAACGCCGTCTTTGTAGAGCCTGACGGTAACAGGTCCGCCGACAGTTCCTACCCAGGTCTTGTTGACTTGTACGTCAACCGTTGGGGTCTTCTCGTCCTCAACGGTCTTAATAACGCCGTTAGTTGCGGAAACGGTGAGGTTATACGTATCGGTATTGAGCTGATAGCCATCAGGAGCGGTAATCTCCTGAACACTGTAGGTGCCAGCAGGGAGTTTCTCGGTGGTAGCGGTACCGTCTGCACCAGTGGTAATAGTCCAGGTCTTAGATGGATCAGTGGTGCTGGTTACCTTAAAGACTGCGCCAGCAAGCTTGATGGTGGTCGTCCTTATCCACCTTGATAATGCGGATTCGAGCGATGATGGTAGAAGTACCTTCTCCACCGGAAGTTGCGTTGCGATATACCCAATCGGAGCTCCACTCAGGCTTGTCGGAGTACATCTTGATGAGGTTACGCAGAGCAACACCTGGAACGTACGTGGTGCGATACTTGAACTTAAAGCTCTGACCGTTGCTGAGGTCTATGCCAGAAAGGTCAAGATCAAACGACTGTCCATCAGGAGAAATAGTGAGCATACCTGGGGTAATAGGGATACGCGTATCGGTTCCTGGGATGGTTGAGCCGTACGAGTCAAAGCGAGCGCTCCAAAGCTCAAAAGAGCCTGGAACATACCTAATCTCTGCAGGAAGATCTCCGCCGCCCTGGTCAAGGAGCTGGTCGTGTAGACGGACGTTGTGGAAGTTCCCACCAGAGTAGTTGATGCGGCCGGTCCATTGAATCTCGTTTGCGTTGCCATCAACAATCTTGCCCCACTTGGAAAGGTACTCAGTACCAATGGTGCCAGGAGCAGTGACATCAAAACGTTACAGGAACAGGGTTGCCAGAGACAGTAAAGATAAAAGACTTGCCGGTACCTGTCTGAACACGCTGCGAATCAATGGTAAAGCCAAGTCGAGCGGTACCGCGCAGGTCAGTGTGGTTGTTAACGTAGTTGGTAAAGACAACACGCATGTTTCCACCAAAACCACCGGTACCAGGGTTGACATGAGCTACTGCCATGACCTCGCCGGTTGCTGCATCGGTGATGTTAAAGGTAGACGCAGGATTAGCTGCGGTAAACCTCATCTCGTTAGGGAGGGTGACGTCAGCAATCGCCCGGCTCTACGTTAGCGTTTGCAGAGGCGTCCCACGTCATAGCAATGGCATACACATTTGCCTTGTTAACTTCGGTAGCTGTTTTACCAAAACGATCTTCAACTCTAAACTCTGTAATGGTTGCGACAACTCGCTTTAGGGTGCCTGTAGCAGCTTCAGTGCTTGCAGTCTCAGCAAAAGCTGATTTTGCAGCAAGCGGAAGCGCCAGGACCAGCATGAAGACAAAAACTTAACAGCTTAAACAGTCGTTTGTTCATCAGGACTCCTTTGCAATAGATGCGTCTATTTTCACCCTATTACAAAGAGAATTTATTTGAGATTCTGTATATATTTATATAGCTTTTTAAAAGTTCAAATATTTATGCAGGTACAAGGAATTTATCGGTTCTTTTTCTGATACCTTTTAAATAAAGTACAGCTAAATTCACAGGTTCTTCACAATTGTTCACAACGAACATTTCTACACTATGTGCAGCTTAACGAATGAAAAATGGATAAATATTACCTCTAGTAAATTCAAATGCTGGACATTAGTCACTTTTTATACGTGATTCCGGATAGGTCATTTTTCTGTATGCAATTAAGAGGCGGAAGTTCTGTGGAGCCTTGCAAAATGGACGGGTTTTCGTTAAAAAGAACGCCTTGCCACGAGGACAAGACGTTCTTGTAACGTTGCGTGGAGCTGCGCGTCTGTGCTGCTACGATTGTGCGCCAGACTTACTTGCGACGCTTAAGAGCAACTGCGCTGCCCAGTGCTGCCAAAGATCCAAAGAGAACGCCTGCAACAGAAGAGGTATCTCCGGTGTAGGGGAGGTTGGACTTTTGATGAGTCTTAGCAGGTTTCTCTGGAGTTGGAGGAACCTGGGTGTTAGTGACTACAAAGCCCTGAGTTGCGTCGCCCGTAATCTGACTGGTGTAGCCAGCTACCTCGTCCTCAGAGATGGTGTAGGTAATCTCGGAGCCGTCAGCAGCATAAGCCTCAAGACCCGTGAAAGAATCCTGCCAGTTGTTGTCAGAGCTCAAAGTAAGGGTCTTACCAGTGTCAACACCGTTAGCAAGCAGGTGGATAGTAACGGGGCCACCTTCTGCACCAGACCAAACCTTCTGTACAGGAATGTCCGCATGAGCGTTCTTCTTGTTCTCAATAATCTTGATAGTGCCAGACTGATTGTCAACGTTTACGGTGTAGACAGTAGCGTCACGCACATAACCATCTGGAGCGGTGATCTCTTCGATGGTGTAGGGGCCGGTAGTAAGCCTCTCGGAGGTTGCAGTTCCGTCGGCGCCTGTAGTAAGAGTCCAAGAATCAGCTGGGTTAGCAACGCTTGTTACTTTAAAAGTTGCGCCTGGAAGCTGGGTAGTTGCGTTGTCAGCGTCAACCTTGATGATGCGGATGCGGCCGACAAGATTGCCGATTGCGCCGCCGGAGTTGCTTGGAGAGTAGTAAGTAAAGCCAATCTCGCTTCTTGGAGCACCGCCAGCGTTGGTGAGAACACCGTAGTTGTGCAGAGCCATACCTGGGATAAAGGTGGTGCGATACTGCAGGAGGTAACGCTGACCCTGGGAGAAGTCAACGCCGCTCAGGTTGAGGTGGTAGGAGTGACCGTCAGCTGCAATAGAAAGTGCACCATTAGGAATGGTGACCTCCTGGAGGTTGCTGTAGTTTCCGGTTCCATCAAAGTCTGCACGATACAGGTGGAAAGAGTTGGCAATGTAGGTTACCGATGCAGGCAGGTCTCCGCCGTTTCTATCAGAAAGGGAGTCAGAGAACTCAACGCCGGTCATGTTAGCTGCGGAGTAGTTAAGGCGAACGTACCAAAGAACCTCGGACTCAGTGCCGGTAACAGGACCGCCCCACTTGTTGAGCCACTCCTGGCCAATGGTGTTCTTTGGTCGAACAATCATGTTGAGAGGAACGGCGGTGCCGTTAACGCCAAAGTCAATGTGGGTGTTATCACCCTGCGTTGATGGCGTCGCGGTCATAGAGTGCAGAGAGCGAAAAGTACCCTTAATCTGAGTGTGGGTGTTTGCATAGTCTGTATAAACAACATGCAGGGGTACCGCCGTAGATGCTACCTGCTGCTGGAGTTGGGTAAGCCAAGCTACGGTTGCGCCGTTAGGATCTTTAACTTCAATTGGAGTTGTGTTTTGTGGCATGTGAACTGGACTTTATCGGGCAAGGTAATATCAAAATAGTCACCTTCTGCCACGGTAGAAGCGGTAGATTCCCAGTTGATTGTAATATGGTACAGATTATCAGTGGTAATCTCATTGACTGGTGTATAGGTATCATCAGCCACAGACATGCTGGTAATTTGGACCGGTGAAACAGTTGCAGCCGAAGCGAATGTTGCCACAAAAGTAACAACAATCATAAAAGGAACAAGAAATGCACCCAGTCTGACCAGTACTTTTTTCATAAACCAAACTCCAATTCGTATTTCAAACGTGAGAAAATTATTGCAGATAGGTACTTAAAAACTGTTACCAGTTTTGGTCGTCACAAAACAATTACATTTCAAGTTATAGTGTCTTTGACCTGCTCTTCTCGCCATATTTTGTGTTTTATAATTGTTAGAAATTAGTAGCATTTCTTGTCAGATTATAGAACTTTACCGTCTTTTGTTTGCGCAGAATAAGAAGACTTTTTGGCGCGCGCAATCTCTCGTGGTGTTATCGGCTGGTTGAAGGTATTATTAATAGCAATAAATTCGTGGTAGAGATATGTGTCCATACGTGCGGCGTTGTGCGTTGGCGCAGAATCAAAAGTGACCGGGAAACCGGAGAAGCGGAGTCATGCATGAGCGAGTCCAGGCCCAAGCAGTTTGTTGCAGTTCTAGACTTTGGTGCCCAGTACGGCCAGTTAATTGCACGTCGCGTGCGCGATCTTAACGTTTACTCCGAGATTGTTCCTTGTGATATTTCTGCAGATGAGCTTCGTGAGCTCAATCCATCTGCGCTCATTTTGTCCGGCGGCCCTGCTTCCGTTTACGCGGAGGACGCGCCAAAGATTGACCCAGAGATTCTGGAGCTTGGCCTTCCTGTCTTTGGTTTCTGCTATGGACAGCAGATTATGGCGGTTACCCTGGGCGGCACCGTTGGACACACCGAGAAGGGCGAGTATGGCCCAGCTCATCTGACCCGCGCGGGGGAGAGCCGCATTTTTGACGGCACCGCTGAGCAGCAGACCGTTTGGATGAGCCATCGCGATGCTGTGTCTGAGGTTCCAGAGGGCTTTACCGTTACCGCTTCTACCGACGTTTGCCCTATTGCAGCTATGGAAAACGCTGCTAAAAACCTGTATTCCACTCAGTTCCACCCAGAGGTCAACCACACCGAGTGCGGTTCCCAGATGCTTTCTAACTTCCTGTTCAATATCTGTGGTTTTGAGAAAACGTGGACCATGGATAACATCATTGAGCAGAAGGTAGAGGAGATTCGCCAGAAGGTTGGCGATGGCCGCGTTATTTTGGCGCTTTCCGGTGGCGTTGACTCTTCTGTTGTTGCAGCTCTTGTCCACCGTGCTATTGGCGATCAGCTGACCTGCGTGTTTGTTAACCACGGCATGCTCCGCAAAGGCGAGCCAGAGATGGTTGAGCAGGTCTTCCGCAAGCAGTTCAACGTGCCTCTGATTCACGTTCACGCAGAGCAGCGCTATGCAGAGCTTCTGGCTGGCGTTACCGAGCCAGAGATGAAGCGTCGCCTGATTGGCACCGAGTTCTGGAAGGTCTTCTTTGACGAGGCTCAGAAGCTGGACGGCGTTCAATTCCTAGCACAGGGTACCATCTATCCCGACATTATTGAGTCTGGTGCTCGTAAGACGGGCGGCAAGGCGGCAACCATTAAGAGCCACCACAACCTGATTCCATTCCCAGAGGGGCGTTCACTTGACCTGATTGAGCCCCTGGATCACTTCTTTAAGGACGAGGTCCGTGCGCTGGGCGTCTCTCTTGGCCTGCCAGAGAATCTTGTCTACAGGCAGCCATTCCCAGGTCCTGGTCTTGCTATCCGCATCATTGGCGACGTTACCCCAGAAAAGCTGGAGATTCTCCGCAACGCCGACGCTATTGTCCGTGAAGAGATTGACGCTTACAACGCCCAGCTCTTTGACGAGACAGGCGATCGTAACTCCGAGCACAGTGTGTGGCAGTACTTTGCAGTACTGCCCGACATTAAGTCTGTTGGTGTAATGGGTGATGAGCGCACGTATGCTCGTCCTGTTATCTTGCGTGCTGTTGAGTCCAGCGACGCTATGACCGCTGACTGGGCAAAGCTTCCATACGAGCTGCTGACTCGCATTTCTTCTCGTATTGTCAGCGAGGTTGCCGGTGTTAACCGCGTGGCTCTACGACATCACTCCAAAGCCACCTGCGACCATTGAGTGGGAGTAGGCCGATAGGGTTCTGACCTGCGATTTTGAGTGCCGCACTGTGCCGCTGAGTTTCGTTTCGTACGAGAGTCATGACAAAGCCACCAGCGACGGAGATGAGTAAAAGCGATTAAAGAGCCTCCGTTCCCTGCGTTGGGACGGAGGCTCTTTCTTTGCCGTTTTACTCCCTTGTCTCCGTTCGGGGATTATTTCTTGCTCATTTAGGGCTATTCGCGCTGAAAGATTTTGACTAGCTTGGTGTCCTTTATTTCGTAGACAATGTCTGCGACGTTCTCGACCAGCCTCTTATCGTGGGAGACGAACACTATCGTTCCGGCATAGGCGCTCATCATCTGCTCGAGGGGCTTCGGCGCTCTTGATGTCCAGGTAATTTCCAGGCTCGTCCATGAGCAAGATGTTGTATCTGCCCAGCAGCATCTTCGCGAGTAGCAGCTTGATGACTTCGCCTCCCGAGAGAACGCCAACGTCCTTTTGTCAGGTCGCGCGGTCCGATTCCCATAGAGGCGAGGATGCCTCGAATTTCGGTCATGCTGTACTCGCAACCATCCTGCATGAACGAGATCGCAGACTGACGGGCGTCGAACTGTAGCCTGTTTGCTCGAAGTAACCGATCTCTGCCTTGGGAGAGATGTTGATACCGTCGGCGCGTCGAGCGATTGCCTTCAGCAGGCTGGTCTTTCCTGTACCGTTGCCACCGGTGATGGCCACTTTGGCACCGAGCGGTATCTCGAATTTCGCGTGGTCATAGAGCATGCAGTTGCCGAAGCTCAAGCTGAAATCGTCTGCCGAGATGGGAAATTTACTATGCAGTTCCAGGGCCTTGCTCTGGCGGAACCGCACGGCGCGAATGCTATCTGGGGCCTCAATCCCTTCGAGCGCTTCGAGGCGCTTCTCCATGTCCTTAGCCGCCTGGTACATCCTCTTCTGTTTGGTGCCGGTTGCTTTCTGATGCCCCAATCGACCTGCATACTCGTTGCTTTTTCGCAGCCTTCCGCTTGGCGTCGACCTGCCGTGCTTTTTTCCGTTGTTTTTCGATGGCGGCTTCGAGGCGATCGCGCTCGCGCATCGCCTCTTCGTATCGAGTCGCCTGAGCTTTGCGCTCTTCTTCTTTCTGTCGCAGATAGTCGGAGTAGTCACCCCAGAATTCGGAAATACCGCCGTCTTTGAGCTCCCAGATCTTGTCTACCACCTGGTCGAGAAAAATGACGGTCATGGCTCACGATGAGCAGAGTCCCCATCAAATGCCTTGAGTTGTCCGACGAGAAGGCGGATGCCGTCTTGGTCGAGGTGGCTCGTAGGCTCGTCGGCGAAGATCGCGCTTGCATGCTGGGAGAGTGCAGAGGCAATCTTGGCGCGTGTTTCCTCCCCGCCGCTCATCGTCTCCTGCGCCACTCCGGCGACGTTGAGACGGGAGAGCATCTCACCACTGTCCTGAGCCGCATCAAGGTCGAGTTCATCGAGTTGGCCGATGAGGGCAATGCTGCCGAAGCGCCTGACGTCGGCGTCCGCAATGGTAAGATTGCCGCTCAGAATTTTAAGCAGGCTGGTTTTTGCCTGCGCCATTGTCTCCCACCAAGCCGATGCGATCGTAGGAGTAGATTTCCAACTCTTCGATATCCAGGATATCGCGGCCGGCATATTCCAAAAAGATGTCTTTAGCTTTGACTATGAGTTCCATAGGGTTGAACCGCCTTTTGTGTATTAGCCTTTTTACCGGGAAGCGCAGCCATGCCAAAAAGATTGCTCACGTCGATTTTTTTCGCCTTTGCCCAATTGCCGGCGCGAGCGTTTTGACCTTGCGCAAGCCGGCAAATCCGAAAAATGATAGTTGGCGACGAATAAGGAGCGCGATGTGGGATGTCGGCGCAATACCTCGTCGTCGCAAGGGCTTGAAGGCTGACGCGTGAACCGATGGCTGCCGCCTCTTTTTTTCGAATACTTGGGCTATTGAATCCGCCCGGTATCTCTTTTCCCCCACGTTTCGGACGCTCGGAGCAAGCAGCATAGCCATCGCAAGCAGTACCATGGTCGCTCCAGAGCCGACGAACCATAACGGAGCTCCAAGCAGATCCGCAAAAACGGAGGGGGCCGCGAGGCTCATGGGCATGGCCCACGCCATGATGGTTCCGTAGAGGCCGAAAACGCGGCCTAGGGTACTCAGGAGGTATCTGCTCCTGCATAAGGGCAGTCTGGGTTCCCGCGTACAACGGGGAGCATGCGCCCATAAGAAAGCTCGCCGGTAGGAAAAGCGGCGAACAGCGACGGGCCGATCAATCCGGATGCGATTGCGACGACGCCGAAGCCGGCGATCGCGGCGACCATGGTGAGCGACCCTATTGCGGAACCCTCCCGTGGCCGCCAAAATGCCGGACCCAGCCAGCATGCCTGCGGAGAAAAGGACCTCCACCAAAGCAGCATCCCCGTGCTACCGCCAAAATGTCCCAAGGTCATTATTGGGAACAATGCCGCGAGTGGGGAGAACGCGAAAGCGAAGACGAACCCGCACCAAAGAAGGGCGAACAGCCCCTGTATCCCCTGATCAGCTTGTAGCCGTCCGAAATCTCAGAGAAAAGTTCTCGAACTTTATTGGAAAAAGGACGAGCTGCGGTCGGCTTCGTCGAGTCCTCCTGCGTCTATCTGAGCGGCGAGGACAGCTAGAGAAGCGAAAAGCGCCCCCAGCACGTCGAGGGCAATCATGGCGGTAATGCCCGCCACAGGATAAATCACTGCCGCGAGCGCGGCGCCAAGAATGTATCCGGCGGACTGAATCGCCTGCATCACTCCCGATAGGCGAACGAGATGCTCTGGCGGGGCGAGATGGGGCGTGAGGGATTGGGAGGCCGGCGTGTAGAACGAAGTGCCAGCTGCGCGGAGAAACAGGGCGATGAGTATTGACCACGCAGGTAAGCTGCCGGCCAACGAGGCAATCGCCAAGGCGGCGCCCACCGCGGCAACGAAGAGGTCGGCGCCGATGAGAACACGTTTCAAAGGCAGCCTGTCGACAACGGCGCCCGCAAGGACTCCGAACAAAGCAATCGGCAGAAAGCCTGCTAACGATGCCAGGGAGAGGAGGGAAGATGATTCTGTCGTGAGGGCGATATGCCAAATGAGACCCATTTGGAGAATCAAGCTCGTCAATGTCGACACGAGCTCCCCGCCCCATACGAAACAAATCTTAAATTGCCATGAATGGCACAGCGAAACAGACCTGCGCCGAGAGGTTTCAAATATCATGGTTATGTCCAATCGTGAAATGGCGTGCAGAAAAACAACGCGACGCCACAACAGCGCCGCTTTCTAGGCGCTCATCCACGTGCGGAAAAGACCAACCACGACACCCCTCCTTTGTTAATTCGGTCTGGCAAACCATGTAATATTAACGAGGCTTGAGTTTGCCTGTCAAGAATCGACCATCGGAAAGGGCAATCCTCTCTGGCCATTCGATTCCTTTTTGTATCTTTGGTTGCGTAGGTGACCCGCCAGGGCTATTACGCGTGGAAGAGGCGCCTGCCGAGCTGGCCGATGAGGCGCTGAAGATGGCCCTGGTCAGGCGAAACGATCCCAAGGGATGCGTACATCATTCGGATAGTAAGAATGTTGCCAGCAGGTTTTGCGGCAACCGCAAAGGAGCCGTATCCTGCAGCTGGAATCACGTTGCAGCATCCTGACCCGCATTCCGATTGGCGGACGGCCCGCTTCGGCATCCTGACCAGCACAGCGATCGAGCCTTGTCATTCCTTGGATATGCCGGTTGCTCAGGGGCGGTCCCGACGGAGGCCCTCGCCTCCCCGGTCCGTGACCCAAGAAGGGCAAGCATGCTGATCTGCATGGCTGGTTCCTCCTTTATGTAGACGACCATGCAAAGAAGGGACAACCGAGGAGGCAGGGTTACTGATGCGGGCTCCCGCACGCCCATGACTACCCGACGGGCTGTTTTTCATCTCCGATGCCCGCATTGCAGCATGAACGAATGTGCCTCGACATCTCTGCTGGCATGGTACGACTGGGATCGCACCTCGACGCATCCTTGCGCATACTGCCTTCCAAGTTTCGAAACCGGGAAGGAAAGTGTATGTGAGCGACGATATCGGCGCCGATTCGACGCTCGAGAGGGAGATTGCGCCGATTCTATCCATCGGGGATGCATTCCCGAAGATTCTCATCACTCGCACGAGGCATGGTTTCATACCCGGGAGGGCGTGCTCGTGCTGAATTTCGCGAGGTGGCTGCTTGGCGGGTAGGGGTTCTGAACGTCGCATTGGGATATCGCGCGACAGGGCACGCAGGGGCTGTTTGTGCCCGCACGGGAAACGCCGTCGCCATGCGGGCGGCCTGTCGTGTCCGATTAGCCTTTTTGCTAAACAGGCTTACGCCAACTCATGGGCAAGCCACCTGAGACTATTCACTTTGCTTATCGTTGACAAAGACCTGTGGCCTGCGGTTTTGTGAACGGCTCGTAAGCCACCCGCGTCGACTCACTTACTGTTGAAGCTGGTGGTTTGCAGGCTCAAAGGCGGTTGAGTTTCAAAACGGGCGTTTTTCGGCGATATCGAGCCTCCAAAGGCGGCTCTCCGTGCCCCTTGGGACAAAAATAAAAAAACTCAATACTCTGAGTTTGAAAATGGTTTTTGAAGTTGTCCCAGCTTTTTGTCCCCGAAGCCGATGAAACGCGACGTCGCGTCATTCAGCGGCACTCACTTCGAGATGCCGCCGAAAACTGGGTGCAACTGGAGTGACGAGACGGCAAAACTATAACCACCGAGTGGGAGTAGAGAAATTCTTTAGTTATAGGGGTATAAATCGTTTTTGAGATAAAAAATACCCCAATAAACCTGTAATTTGATATACTGGCTCCAATGAAGATTGGAGCCAGTATGCGTTTATTTCCTAGAAAAACTACCTAAAAAGATTCGCGGCTTCTACCATGACGCCGGGATGATCAAGGTAATCACCGGCGTACGCCGCTGCGGCAAGTCCTGCCTCATGCAGTGCATCGCCGAAGAGCTGAGGGCCGAAGGCGTCGATGACGAGCACATCGTTTTTCTCGACCTAGACCGATACGGGTACCGGTCTGTCAAGGCTCCAGAGCAGCTTGAGGACCTCATCAGACCCTTGCTCGCTATCTCGGGGACGAAAGTACCTTTTTCATCGACGAGGTACAGAACGTCGATGGTTTCGAAGACGTGCTCAATGGGTTTCGCACTGAGGGTGGGCTTCTCCATCTTCATCACCGGATCGAACTCCTATCTGCTTTCAGGAGAGCTGGCCACGAAAGCTAACCGGCCGCTACATCGAATTCGAGATGCAGACGCTGGACTTTGGCGAGTATTGCCAGATGAAGCGTTTCTTGGGACTGCCGTGAACCCGAATCCGGTCGCGGAGTTTCGATGCGTATATCCTCGAGGGCGGCTTCCGAAAGCGATGGATTACCCTCGGCTCGCCGACAAGCGCGCTTACGTTGCTGCGGTAATCCAGGAAATCTTCGAGAAAGGACATCCGCAGGCGTGTGAAAATCAAGAACGTCTCCGTGTTCAACCATGTGCGCGACTACGTCATCAACAACTTCGGCGCCACCATGTCGCTTGCGAACATCCAATCCGACCTCGAGAGCAAACAGGGTGTGAAGGTCAAGCGCGAAACGCTAGCGAGATACCTCCAGATTCTCGAAGATGCGAAGATCATCAGCAAGTGCTCCCGCTTCGACCTGAAGTCCCGAAAATCACTGCGGGGCGAGCAAAAGTACTACCTGGCGGACCTGAGCTTCTACTTTGCCCTCAACACCGATAACCGCATCAACTACGGACCCGTCCTTGAGAACATCGTTTATCGCTACGCTCTCTCGCAGGGTTGCAAGGTCAGTGTCGGTCGCATTGGAAAGCTGGAGTGCGATTTTATCCTGAGGAACCCAGAGATGGGCTATGCATACGTTCAGGTCGCAATGACCATCATGGCCGACCGGTCCACCGAGGAGCGCGAATATCGACCGTTCGAGCAGATTAAAGACAACTACCCCAAGTACCTGTTGACACGAAGCGATCCCATTCAGCAAAGGGACGGCATCATTCATGCCAACATCCTGAATTTATGCAGGAAGGAAGGGCATTCTAGGAGGGCAATGCCTCCTTTTGATATTTGCCTGTAAGAGACTGATCTTGAATGGGCGCTTTAGCCTTCATTTGCTTTAATGCGCCTACTGCATCGATTCAACGCGCGTCCCTTGGCGGTGACAGGACTGATAGCAAGCAGACAATCATCGTTTGCTTGGCTGATTGCAAGCGAAAGCCGCTTTGGCGACCGAAAGCAAAACCACCAGCGACGACGGTGAGAAAAAAACAGCAATCTAGCTTCCGTCCCGTGCTGTTAGAACTGCCTCCCATTCCTTGGACACGAGAAATGGGAGGCAGTTCAATATGGCTGACGCGCCTAAACTACTGTTTCGAAGAAACGCCCTGTCCCTTTCAGTTCAACATATTGACTGAAACGCCGTTGAACATAGAGAACATATCAAGTAAGTGTTTGTCTGCGTATCGAACAAATATTAGAAGTTAAACAAGGCAAAGGCACAGCAAGTATACGATATACTTGACTAAAGATCGTTGGTATCTTGCTGCATGGATATCGACAACATATGTGAAACCCGCTTAAGAGGTAGGTTTCGCGGTAGCAAAAGTCATTGCTTTCCGAAGGTGTAGATACATTATGGCGAAATCGAGCGAATACACTATTGATTTGAGCAACTGCAGAAATGTTGCTTCCCGTAACGAATGGTCCTATTAAAATCGCGAGAAACCGGCTAAATGTCTTTTATGGGAAAAAAACGGGACCGGAAAAACGACTCTTTGCAAGGCGTTCAGGTATATGGCTGGAGATCAATCCTGTGCGTTGGAGTCGTTTAAATACCAGGAAACCAACGACCCTTCGCTTCGACCTTCAATCAAGACTTCAGGCAGAATAAAGGGAGCTTTTTGTCTTTGACAATGACTGGATTCGAGACCATTGCTTTGCCGCAAGCACTGTCCACAAGAATGCCTTCGAGCTATACGTCCGTGACAAGTCAGTCAAAGACCTCGAAGTGAAACGTAGGAACAAAATTGGTTGGGCTTCGAAAGGTGCTGGCGCAACCAGAGGTAGCTGATATCGAATCTGTTCTTCGGGATCTGCAAAAGAATCTTGGGCAAACAAAGACCAACGGTGAATTTAAAGCCTCGTCGCCTATCGTAAAAAGCATTCAAGTCAGGATCTCCGATTGAGCCGATTCCTGATTTTTCTTAAGCCTGTTGTTAAGCTATTCCGGCATCGAAAAAGGCGGCATGGCTGAAATGGCATAAAGGACATCCGGTCGTTAACAACAAAAAGCCTCTGCCCATATTGCGGAGCGGAAAACGCATTGACAATGAAGAAGTGCCGCGAATACGATGACGATCGCTCCAGTGAAGCTGTCTCACAATGGGAAAAAGATCGCATCGGTATGCGAAAAGCACTCACAACGTCTGTCTAGGCACAATTCGGCACTTTTAGGAAATATCGTAAAAAGTAGTAAAGCGCCTAACTCTTCGCAGCTACAAGAACTTGAGCTGCTTAGTGCTAGCGTAATGGACGCTCTGGAAGCAATTGTATCCATTAAGGGATCGCTAGAAAAGGAGTCTAACATCAACACCTCGCAGCTTGTCGATGAGCTTATCAGGGAATCATCAAAGCTTGACAACTGCAAATTATTCCTTAAAACAAAAGCTGGAATATTGACAAGCGAAGGCAAAGCGCTTAGGTGGATACATGATTCGATTGAGCGAATCCGTGTCACCCAAGCTGAGCTCGACGCAATATGCAACAATCTAGTCACTCAAGTTAAAAAGCAACATCACTGGACATGAAAATGAAATCAATGAATTCCTAGATGAGTGTGGCTATCCCTACAGAATAGAAATAACTTGCAATATCCCTTCATCGGAAGCGAAGATTCTCCTCAAACCGAAAAACGAACTCCACTGAGATACACAATCCAACTGAAGCTTTAAGTTACGGCGAACAAAACGCCCTCGCTCTGATGCTGTTTATGCACGAAGCGATAAAGAAGCCCAACGGGGTATTTATTCTTGATGATCCAATTTCTTCATTCGACTTCGATAAGCGCTATGGTGTCCTCTACGCCTTATTTTCTGATAAAAAGCAAGCTGTTCAAAAACAACCTCAAAAGGCAAAACTGTCGTTGTTATGACGCATGATTTGCTGGTGATAAGTGATTTAATTGGAATTCAAGTACCCGGAGTAAAAGCCGGTGGGGTCAACGGTAGTTACCTAAGTGTTGACAAAACAGGGAAGCTGACATGCACTGCTTTAAACGGCCAGGCTTTAGCGCCCTACACTCAGCAACTGTACAGAGAGATTCTTCGCAGCAAAACCCGTCCCCGCATTTTCGGATACGTACGAATAAGGCAATACTGCGAGCTTTTTGAGACATGATCAGAAAGAGAAAAACCAAATACGCCTGGACCTTCGCGCTTCTATCTGATCTTGTTCACGGAAGGGACCGCCAATCGACTCTCGATTATCATAATTGGATGAATGCTGATAAAAGAAAGGTTGCGATGTGCGAAAACCTCATCGAGCAATTAACGGGATGGAAAGTAGACTTCTGGAAAGAAATAGACTATTACTCGGACTGCATGGATCATCTCGTAGACATTTACGAGAATTACAATCTTTCTTCGGACGATAAGCTACTAGTTGTTCGTTTGATGCTAGAACGTGATAGCACTCTTTCAGGTGAGTCAGGCATCATGAAAAGGTTCGCCGATGAAGCCTGCCATATAGGAGGCAGTTATCTTTTTCAACTTGATAGCAAGATGTACAATCAAGTTCCTTTTTACGTAATTGAGTGGTGCGACAAAATTGTAAAAGAAGCCAAAAAGAGACTAACTATCAGGATTAGCCAGCCAGTATTAGGGCAATAAGGGACATCTGGTATTATTCGTTTTGTAGCTACTGGATACTAAATGATAATTTGTCATACACGTGCTGGGTAGACCAGAACAAAGTTGGAATCACTGCGTCAACTCGAACTTGCGTCAATTCGGTATGCACATTTTTTGGAAGCAACTGGATTGAATGCATCTTATGGTTGTTTTTTAGGTTCGTTTGATCGAACAGGCAATGCCCTCTAAAGTTCGTTGCCGATTTTATGAGGCTATATATTAGCATCACTGCCAAAAGCAGAGCCGCCCGCGATGATTCTTTCACTCATCGCTTTTGCGCATCTCTTCTGACCTGCGGGAACGTAAGACGGTAAAGCCGCTGGCTACGATTCGCTTCGCTAAACAGGCGCCAAAAGGAAAATCGTTCGTTTTAGCAATCGTTTGAACTGCCTCCCATTTCTTGGACATAAGAAATGGGAGGCTTTTTATGCGTATGGATCGTAGGGTAAAGTACGATGTAGAGGTGAGGAGAAAGGCAGCAAAGCTCTTTGCTTCCGGTATGGGATCTTGTACGGTTGCAAGTACTCTTTCTGTTTCACTCTCAGCTGTAAAAACATGGCACTATATATACCACGCGTTTGGAAGCGAGGTGCTACTGACCATGGATGGCAAGCAAGCTCTCTATACCTACGAGCAAAGGTTGCTGCAGCAAGAGCTGTCGTTGAGGGTGGCATGACAAGGACTGAGGCAATGGCCAGTTTAAGATTATGTCGCTGGCACCACTTAAGAGCTGGTGCAAGCTCTATCAGTACAGGTGATGCAGAGGCTCTTAAGCCAAAGCCAAAAGGAAGACCTAAAAAGCTCTAAGTCCAGGCTACAGAAACGCACCCGCGAGTAGGAACTTGAGAGTCCGATAATCTAGAGCAGAACTATAGAAAAAAATATTGATACTTTAAATTTTTATTAACAAGCAGACAAGACTAAATTACCTAATATTGTTAAATTGAAATAAAGAAGATTACTACTCAGAATGAATTAGAATTTTTATAATAGCTTTTAATTGTAATTAGGGAGGACAACTTGCTTTTCGGACTTAACCTTTCAAAGGATTTATCGAACGAGATCAAATGATGTCGTTCATGAATTCTTTGAGCCAGCACTGAAAGAGTCCATCTATTACGATAGGGCTTCAGGTTTCTTTTCAGTTGAAGGTCTTTTTAGAGATTGCGCAGGGACTAGTTCCATTTGCCCGCAATGGAGGCGTTTTTACGTCTAGTGACTTCTGTGAACTTGTCTGAGGAGAGCAAGAAAATTATTAAAGCAGGTTACGAATTAAAAGAGGAAAAATATTAAATCTGACTTAGAGCTTGCACTTAAAGATTTACTTCTCGATTCGATTGATCTTGCAAACATGGATCTTATCGTAAACCTTATAGCTTGTGATCGTGTTAAGATTCAAGTGGCATATATGCCTGATGCTTTATATCATGAAAAAAATTCGGTATATTTCATGATTATTTTGGAGATGCTGTATATTTCAGCGGGTCATCTAATGCTACGAGTAATGGACATAATTTTAATAGGGAGTCTTTCGCAGTTCTCACATCTTGGAGTGACGGTTTAAGCGATATAGAAAAAGAGTCTGCTTATTTTGAATCTCTTTGGGAAAACCGTGAACAGGGCATTCGAGTTATGGAATTGCCTGAAGCATGTAGGGAATCTTTGATTCAGACTTACAAAAAAAGCGATTCTATTGATGATGCTATTTTTAAAGTTGAATCGTTAATCTCTGAACAAAAGAAGGGTAGCAAACGCTTGTATGACTATCAAAAGGAGGCAATTGAACAATTCCTGTTTAACAATGGTAATCATTTCTTTCAAATGGCAACAGGTACAGGAAAAACTTTCACTGCGATTAAATCAATTCAGGCTGCGGAACAACGTTTTGGTAGTCTACTATGCTTGATTGTTGTCCCACAAACGGATCTCCAGGAACAATGGAGATGCGAATTGGAAGAACAAGGAATAAAATATAAGTTATGTGGTGGGCTAGCTGTTAAAGACGCAAGAACCGTCTTAGATGAATGTATCATAGACTATTATAACAATAATCAATCCATTGTTGTCATTGCATTATTTCCAACTTTTTGATAAGTTAGTTTCTGAATTTTCTTCACTTGGTGATATAAAAAATTTCTTATTATTGACGAGGCTCATTCTTTAGTGGAAACCAGATTTCAAAAGCTTCCGGATTTTTCAATATAGGTTAGGCCTTAGTGCAACACCAGAAAGATTTTCAGAAGAGGAGACTAATAGTATTATTAATTATTTTACTAGAGGAATATTTCAACGTATATTTATGATATAGATCAAGCAATTAGTAATGGCTTTTCTTTCCCGTTACTACTATCATCCGCTGATTGTTGAGATTGATGATGTAAGTTTTGAAAAATTTTGCACGCGCAACAAGGAAAAATTATCTATCTCATGAATCAAGATCCTGCTGATCTTCAACAGCTAAAATGACGCTCGCACTGCAAGGAGCTTAATACTCAAGAAGGCTCCCAGTAAACTTACAAAGCTTAGTATGCTTGTAGCTGATACAAATTATGACTTCACGAATTCGGTTGTTTATTGTGGCGCTGGGAAGGATCCTGAAACCGATGAATCTATCATTAATCGTGTTCTCGAAATACTTGCTAAATCAGGCAGCTATACCGTGAGTTCTTTTACGTCAAAATCCCAAGACAGAGTGGAAATACTGAAAGAATTTGAGCGTGGTTTTGACACTCTTGTTGCTATTAAGTGTTTTGATCAAGGTGTTGATGTGCCGAAGCTCGATAAGATTTATATTATGGCGAGTGATTCTTCTCGACGACAGACGATTCAAAGACGTGGTCGTGTTCTAAGAAAATGTGCTGATACTAATAAAGAATTCGCTCATATATACGATATGCTTATAGTTCCACCAAGCAATAACAAAGATGATGCGATAGCACGCTCTTTAATGACAATTGAGCTTGCACGAGCGGAAGAATATGGTAGTTTAGCTGAGAACAATAAAGAAGTACAAGACTTGATTGATGAAATGAAAAATACTTACAACGTTCAGGAGACGGATTTCGATGAAAACACCCTTTGATCAGTCATTTGAGAACTTAAAGTTTACGGAAGAGGAAGTCAAAGTCTTCATGGATTGTCTCACGATTGTTAAGGAATCTCAGGAGGAAGATTTCGATGCTGTAACCGAAATCATTTCAAAGGTTAGGGAGCTGACTCAGGATGAGATTTAGAAAAATAACATTTCACAATTATCGCTGTTTTATATCAGGCTCAGTCAATTTTGAAGAAGATTTGGCGAGTGGGAAAAACATCAATTTAATACTTGGTTCAAACAGCAGTGGTAAAAACTGAATTTTTGTTTTCTTTTATTTGGGCACTGTATGGCTATGACTTCAGTAATTTAAAGGGAAAAGAAGATACTCCCTATGCTCTGAATTCCGATTTATATCGCAGACTGGGATATTCTGCTTCGGGAACGAAAGACTCTTGTTGGATTGAGATCGTATTAGAGGATAATAATAAGAAATTCTTTATAAAGAGAACTGCAATTTTTGAGAAGCAAGGAAGCAGAATATCTTCAACTGAAGAACGTGAGTTTAGCTACCAGCTGGATAGTTCCGAGCGCAGTCTTCCTATTCGTGATGGAAATGAGATAGACAATGCGCTTCATAAAATTATTCCTAAGTCTACGTTAATTGGTCTTGTTTTTGATGGCGAGCGAATGCAAAAGCTTTCGCGGATTGATAATAGTTCGAAACAGACTGTTAAAGGCGTTATTAGAGATATTACGAATATCGAATTGTTAAACATTGCAAGGGATGCATTTATTAGTTCAAGAGATGCTGTACAACGTGGTTTTCGGGGCAAAGGGTTGAGCAAGCAGGCAATAGAACGTGAGCTTATAGAACTTGCTGATATACAAGAACAGGCATTGAATACTATAAATGAAAACAAGCCCGCTCTTGATCAGCTGCAAGAATCATTCGAGGAGCATCAGCTTGAGGTAGAGAGTATAAATGAAGAGCTCGAACGAAACTCCCAAAGTAAAGAGCTTGCAATTGAACAAAAGGGTTATATTGAAAAAAAGAAATTGGCAAAAAATGAGCTAGACAACGCTTATGAAGATTTTGAATCGGCATTGGCGGATGGGTATTTGCTAGGAGCTGAACCATTATTTACAGATGTTATTGGAACAATCGAATCATGTGATGTCCCAGAGGGCTTCTCGCTTCAACGGTTGCTTCAATATTGGATCGTCAATTTTGTATATGTGAGAGACCAATTGATGCTAAAACCAGAGATATTCTTGTTAGACTAATGAAAAGCCTTCCTCCAAATAATATAAATAGCACACTTGGTGAATGGGTCCGTTCGCTTAGGATTTCTTCAAATGATGTGAGGGATTCCGCAAAAAGGTGCTATGACCGAATTGTTCGCCAAGAACAATTTATTGCAAACGCTGACGAACATATTAGAAGAATATCCTCTGAGCTGGAAAGTAACACAGCTGAAGCAATTGGTAAACTTGAAAGTCAAAGAAAAATCGAAGAAAGAGAAATTCTTGAACTTGAGTTGGCTATTAAACAAGCCAAAATTGAGTTAGAACAGGCGGAGACCCAGCAAGAACACGCAATTGAACGTCAGAAGGAGCTTGCAGAAAAAGCATGCTCAGCTCAAAGAAACACAAGTTCAAATAGACTTCTACGAAAAAGCCCTAATGGCCATTGACAAGATTCGTGATTTTCAAGAGCGCAGGCTCTTATCAGAATCAACGACTACCTTAAGGCTGCATATTCTGCAATTTCAGAAGACGCGAAGCTTGGAAGACGTTTATATCTAGTGCAATTTCATAAGAATAAAAAAATATCAGATGGTTGTCTATAATCAAAAAAATCATTTGACGAAAGATACGAATATATGGCAATGAGAGGTGACATTGCTCATCTAGCAGAATCAAAAATCTAAAGGAGAAATTATTGAAGATATTATTCTCCAGTGTGCTGAGTCTAATTCAACTGGACAGAACAAAATAAATACACTAGCTTTTGTAAAAGCAATTCTAGACTTCTCCAATGAAGAAAAAGAGCGATGGATCTTTAGAAATTGCTAAAGACTATCCACTTTTAATAGATGCTCCGTTTGGAGATATTTTTTTGATGACAATCTTGTTCTGTCATCAAAGGAATTGCATTCCTTTGCTGGTCAAATAATTTTAATGCTAGCGGAGGAAAGTTATGAAAGCGTTAAGGAGCAGCTTGGTCAATATGTTTCGTCAACTGTCAGTTTTGGAAAAAGTTGACAATGAAAGTCGTTCAATCATCGGAGGTAATTAATAATGTCAACTTACTTTGACACATACCGCATAAAAAGAGATATTAGACATCAGAATCTAATGCTCAAGCTACAGTCTAGAAATGGTGGCATTTTTGGAGGCTACCCAAAGCTTTTAATGGTATCCAGCATCGTAGGATTTGTTAATGGGGCCTTTGTCCCAATCGAGAAGAATGCCGAACCAGTACAGCTCTCATTCTTTTCAGATAGAGACAGAGAGATAATGGACTTACTCGCGTATGCATATACAAAAAACCAATCCATAGTCGATAAAGAAGAGAAATACCATATTTTTGAAAGTTACGCCAATGGCGGTTTCCCAATACTTATAGAAAAAATTGGTGTTGACGAAAAAACAGAATTCAACTCAAAAACCAAAGAGAAGATTCTTAAACGATATTATTCATTATTAGTCAGGCAGAATGGATTCAAAGTTGGTTAGTCCTCCTCATAAGTTAGCGCACAGACCCATCTTATCCACGAAATAACAGTACTAGCTCTTCTCAATGGAGTAGAGCCACTGTATTTTGTATTTTTTTCAATGATGGATGCAACAGTTTCTTTGTCAGGAATTTCGCCTTTGCAGATTATTAATTTAAATACCTCGTTGAACGGCTTGTGCTCAAACAGTCGCTCACAAATAAAGAGTCTAGCGTCGCGGTAGCTTTTCGAAAGATAATCAATTCCATAGGTATCTAAGACAACGTGTCCATTTCTATCTTTCTTAACTAACCCTAAATATTCTGCAGCTACAGAATAGTACTGAGCTTGTCTGTTGACAAGCTCGTAAGCTTCAGAAATCTCACTCTGCTCTAAATTTCGGAAATCCAAGCGTTCGCATAGGTTGAGTATCCGCTCCATTGAATTTGCCTGTGGAAATGGAACTTCGGGTTCAGGCATAATTTTAGTGTTATCGAAAATGCTTTGGATTTCATCAAAAGAAATGTATGTTGGTTCTATGCTGTACCTCGCCTTCTGAATAATACGTGCTGAACTATAGTGATTTGAATTTTCAAATTCATATTCATATAAGAAGAACGTCCTATTTGCATAGACAAAAAATATTGGACGAACTTTTTTATTAATTTTGTTTGTCCATGTACGGTAAGGGTAGTATAGCTGTCGGAGCATAAAGTCTTCACTTAAGTCGAGTTTAGCTTTTACGAGTGCCAAGGATTCAGGTCCTTCATATCCTGCATCAATTTCTATTTGAGCATTTTCGACATTTATTTTTAGCTCTCCACCTTCAAGCATTGCTATTTCATATGAGAATGTTCCACTTGACTGTCTACCGCTTACAGTTGGAAAAATTTCTTCACCGAGAAAATCCGAAATGATTCCTGCATTAAACGCAGCATTAAGCGCTACGGACCCACTTGTAATTCTGTGCAAATCAATGCTTTGCAAATAATCAGGCATTTCTACATGACTGATTTGAGAGTCAAAATTGATATCAATTGGCTGAAACGTTTCAAAGCGGCCAATTATATATGTACCACGCTTTTCCGCAAGAATTGAAAGTTTGTTTTCTTGAAATAGCGACGGGAAGCTCAAATGCGTGATCGAACTTTGTCATCAGCCGCGGCTCTCGAAAACTCTTTAATCTGACTTGCATCTATTCGAAAAATAACCCTGATTATCAACCACGTCAACAATTTTATACTTTTTATTAAGTTGTCTCCATGCAATATCATTCGCTCGTTCTATCATGAGCGTTTCCTCGACGCTGTATAGTTACGCACAAGAACTTCACTGACATTCCTCGACGATCACCTCTAGAATTAATATTTCTTACAGCCTGGACAGTGTCTATGATGTAGTTTGAATATTGATCTCTAATGAATTCTGTATCTGAATTGGACATAAGAAAACGGATGCCTCTTTCATTGAGTTCATCACAGTATTTTTTAATCTAATTTGTTCATTGCGTCCAAATCCTATACTCGTATAGCCAGTAAAAAGCGGATGAATCAGATATAGGATCATAAGGGGATCTAAATATACAAATGATCTTTCGGGAAGATTTTTCAGAACATGAGCGAAGTCCCCATTATTTAAAATGATATCGTTTTCTCTCAAATATTTTGATACAGCCCTAAGTGTCACTGCATTTACAATATTTGGGTTTTTATAGGCACCAAAAGGTGTATTGAATTCTCCTGCATTATTGACTCTAAAAAGTCCGTTATAACAAGTTTTATTTAGATAAATTAATCTTGATGCCCTATCAATTGGAGATAGTGTCGCATATTGGTCTTTATCTCTATCAAGAGCACGAATATTGTAAAAATAGTCAGCAGAGTTTTCATGACCGTTTAAGCTTTCAATTAGCTCTTCAACGGAATCACGAATTACTTCATATAGTTCAATGAGATCTGAATTAGCATCGTTAATTACAGCGTGTTTTGGCTGTAAGTGAAACAGAACAGCACCACCTCCAAGAAAAAGGCTCACAATAAGTGGTGTATGTCTTTGGGATTAGAGGCGCTATCTGTTTAATTAGCTGTCTCTACCGCCAACCCACTTTACAACTGGTGCAACTAATTTATTCGGTGCCATTTGTTGATTTCTCCTAATTTTGGTCAATTAGTATTATATCAATCCTGTTTCGAAATTAAGTTGACGCTCATGCGTACTAGCAAGTAAGTTGCCCCACTCGTATTTATATAGTCCAGCTTGAGCTAAGTTAAAGCGAATAACATTTGTCTGTATATCGCAAAAATAGTCAGAGTGTAATACCTTTTGTAGACCAGAAACAGTTTCAACATGCCTGTACTTTATAATCCACTGAAGTACATCTGCAAAGGTAAATGCTCCAATTGTTTTAGAAAAGAATACGGTTCCATTGACGCTTGTGTGTTTTAAATCACCTCCTGGAACCACAGCAAGAATTGTGGAACAAGCGCAGTCGCTAAGAGGAAAATCATTAATTCCTGTAACTAAGTCATGTTCGCGTAAGCTTTTAATAGTGAAAGGATAGTCTGATGAAATTTGTTTAACAACAGACTCATAAAATCGCGAGCAATCGTGTCGTGAGCATTCTAGTTGTTCAATATGAGTATAAACATTTTGCTCGACTTCAATCAAATCAAAAGAACGTAATAAACGAGCTAGTTCCATTTTGAAGAGATTTGTCTTTACGATTAAAAGGGTTCATATCAGAAAGATTAATGATATCTGATTGAAATATATGTTGTATTTGTTGTCGAGCATCTGTTTCGGGAGCAAATACCAATTGCTCAACTACTTGATAGCCAGCATTGCGCAATGTTGCTGCGTTACACCTATTACGGAATGCAGTCTCGACCATCTCCGTGATAATGATCACGTAATTGAGGGATAGTTTTTATAGCCATCAGTTAACATCTCATCAATATATGTAACTTCGGATGAGGTAAATTCATCAAAAACCCAAATAAATTTATTGTCATTTAGATAAGATGAAAATTGACGCAACCAACTACCAATAAATGTCAGCTGCTTTTTACTCCATAGCGCTGCTCGTATACTTTAGCAAATGCTTTAACGTTAATGGGTGCAAGCTCTTTAATCATAGCTTCGACTTGTTCTATTCTCTTTCCTTTGCAACCTATTTCCATCATTGGAGATCGACCGAATGAACAATTCGAAACTCCAGGATAATTTTTGCAAACTTGCTTTTTCTAAGTAAGTAATGCAATTCATATTCATCATGAATATCATATTCAACCATGAGTTGAGGATATTTCGATATTAGGAGAAAAGTGGATATTTCCATTTCGTAATAGTCGTTTAGATTCAGTTGACTAATAAGGTTGTTAATTGATTCAAAATCGGCATCAAAAATATCGTATAAGCTCTCCTTGGCTTAGCACTGCATAGTCTGTCCTCTGAATAATGCCAAGAAGACTACGATCAGATGAAATTTGATAATTTTTGTTATTAAGTAGTCCATTCTCTGACAAAAATACTTACATATTCATCAAATAGGGTCTTTACGTGTGTTTGCTTAATAGCGTTTTTCTTTTATAACCTCGTAAATCAAGGCCGATTTGGTTGGTTCAATTTTTTTCCCGTAAGCTAGGATTTTCTTATTTTCGTAATAATCTGAGATAGCTTTTCGCTGTTCTTGAGGTATATCAGAATCGTTTATGGAAAGATGTGGGTCGTGTTTTACTGCTTTTTGGTGTTTTGCAAGCTTCCTTAAGATATTGATATACCAAAGAACTAACATTAAACGTTTCAATGAATTGCTGCTCGTTGAAGTCGTACTTATTGAATAATTTCTGGTACTTATCCTCTTCAATTGCAGGACGACAATTCATTTCTCTGGCAATTATCTGCTGTACACGCTGTCTAGTTACTCCGAGTTCAAAAAGAACATTCATTGAGAGAGAATCCTGAAAATTTTAAACGTATAGCTTTGCGTGATGATATGGGTTTTACACTGTCCATCCATTGCTGTAGATTAACCCTATTTAAGGATGTAATGTCATTTTTGGTGTCACGGTCCTCCGAATACATTATGTACTGCCTGAAGCATTCTTCGAAGAACTCACTATCATCAATTTTTTGCTTAAGCGCTAAAATTGCCCAGGAGCTGAAGAGTTCTTTTGGCAGCTCTTTTGAACATCTGCTTGAGAACTCTTCGAACCATCGATCAACTATTTGCTGTGGTTTATGGAGATTCATATGTTCTTGTTTCTGGAATAGTTCTATTCCAGCATCATTAGAAGAAACCACAATTTCTTTAATACCGTTTAGAATGGAATGAACTCGTTTTTGTCCTATTCCTTGAAATCTAAGTAATGTCTTTTCATCTACAGTCATAAGATCCTCAAGAGTGTATAACCCGTATTTTTTTAGTTTATTAACATCTGACCGTGATATAAAATCTAACTGTTTAATGGGGGTTGTAACTTTTACGGAACTTGACATTGAAATTATATCTACTATATCTGCGTTGAGATTTTTGATTATATGATTTGTTTAGACGGCGTAAAACACCAAATGGATCCCAAAAAAATCCCTTCAATGCAGCATGTTTTGGAAAAATTTTGAATAAAGATAAGTAGGCGTTAATTTGCATTGCGGAATTTCGATGGCACAAGCTTTTTAACATAACTTTCAAGTTCAGCATATCGGAGCGGACCAACACCCTGAAGATTGTGCCAGTCAACCTCAAGTGCTTCTTTAAATGTTTTTAATTCCATTTTTTTGATATATGCGGTTTTGGCTTTATCCTGTAATTGTGAGTTTTCTAAATAGTCAGAATAAAGAATTGGCGAATCAATATTGTTCGATGTAATGTTCGATGAAGAGATTGTAACTTTTTGAATTGTTTGTTATAGATACGGTATTTCTTATAAATTCCTTAACATCATCAGGCTCTTCTTCAAGTAACCAATTAAAGTTTTTCAGTGTCGGTTTGATTCTGTGGAGTGTCTTCCTCAACGTTACTAATAGTTTTAAAAAGACTCATCGTCAGTTTTTGAGATACCGTATGACTGTTTTTAGTCATACGGATTCGCTTTGCGGCCGATTCAAGAAGTCTTTTTGATATCTTTGGTGTCCATCTGATTCCATTCACTTACTTAGGTTTATTATAATTTTAGTGGAGGAACTGTAGTGTTCAATAAGTGGACGGTGATATTTTTTTCAAATTAGCTTTTTAAATTTGTATTTTGTATTTGTTAATAGGACAACAATTGTATGTAAATACAATTATCAAAAATCATTACCAAAAATAATTCTTGTTATATTAGAACCAATTCATTTATAAAAATATGAAGAGATTTCATATGAGTCTAAATAGACCTGAAGCATTTAATCTAAATTGAGTGCGTTATTTAAAAGATTATAGGTTTTAGTCACTAGTTACGGAAAAAAATAGTTCTCGTAGAAATTAACGACAAATATTTATTGGTTTCATACAAACTTTGGCATGATTTGTTTGTTGAGTACTTTTTGGCGCACTGGATTGAACCTTTGGGTGAGAAAGAATCTTGCGACTTTGGTTTTGTGATTATGATCTTTGCAGTTTTGAATTTTGCCGATATCGGCAAGAAATAGCCCCATTTGCTATAATAATCTCACCAGTTTTTGCCGATAGGGAGGTGAAGCTCGATGGGATTTCTTTCTGCAGCAGAGATTGCTGAGCTCTGGGGCATATCCGAGAGAAGTGTGCGCAATTACTGTGCAACAGGGTCGCGTACCAGGCGCTTTTCTCGTGGGAAAAACTTGGAACATTCCTGCCGATGCCGTAAAACCTTCTCGAAAAACTGCCAAAGCATCGTCAACAAGTCCGCTGCTTTCGCGCTTGATTGAAGAAAAGACCTCAAAAATAAAGGGCGGCATTTACCATAAGCTCCAGGTAGAGCTTACCTACAACTCTAATCACATTGAGGGAAGCAAACTCTCCCTCGATCAGACACGCATGATTTTTGAAACGGCGACTATCGGCGTTGAGGAAAATCCTGTTCACATTGACGACATTGTAGAAACTCAGAACCACTTCCGCGCTATCGATTACGTGATTGACCATGCAAAAGACCCTCTTACAGAGGCCATTATCAAAGAACTTCACCGTATTCTTAAAAACGGGAACTACAGATTCTGCAAAAGATTGGTTTGCTGTTGGAGATTACAAACGCTTACCAAATGAGGTCGGCGGGCGAGAAACCACTTTTCCAGAAAAATGTTGCTAAAGAGATGAAATCGCTGTTAAAGGGCATATAACTCAAACAGCTCCCATTCCTTTGAAAGACATTGTTGATTACCATGTTCGCTTTGAGCGCATTCATCCGTTCCAAGACGGTAATGGGCGTGTTGGCAGGTTGATTATGCTTAAAGAATGCCTTGCTCATGACGTTGCTCCGTTTGTTATCACTGATGACATGAAGTCTTTCTACTATCGAGGCTCTCTAAGTGGAATAAGGAGAACGGCTATCTTCTTGATACGTGTCTTACAGCTCAGGATAAATTCAAAAGCCACACTGGATTACTTCCGAATTCCGTACAGTGATAAGTAGGTTTAACTGATCTTTTCTCGCTTTGAGGTTATATTGCTGTTTTTAGATCAATAGACGTCAGTTTATTGCACATGCAGTCGATGAGCTCCTTCTGGATAAAGAAAGACCCTCGTGAATCGTTGCACCACTTCCTCAGGGGAGGGGGTTCACCGCGTCTTTTGCGTAGTGGTAGATTTTGATTGGCTTGACTCCAGCAACCCTCGCAACCTCCGCCGTGGAATAGACGTCCTGTGGCAGGACGGGTTTTTGCACGGGCCCCATCACGAACAGAGTGTTGCCGTTGTCCTCGCCATGTTGCCTCCTTGGCTATCGCGGTTTTTTTGCAACATGCATCAGGGGAGCAGGTCAACGGAAAACAGAATAGGTTCTATGGGAACTTTCAGTTTCAGTAGGCATACCGATGTGGGGTTTATCGTCTCCCCACTCTTTGACATTCGTTCGGCGTCACCTAGAATGAACAATACTGAATTAATATTCAGCATTGAGAGGATTTGAGGAGAAAAAACATGCAGGTTCTCAAGGAAGAGGTGCGCGAGC
>BNJV01002225.1_pt1 | contig 77691 bp, 96 predicted proteins | sample 8540591 | NCBI WGS metagenome assembly BNJV01 (sample SAMD00202457, study PRJDB9452) | human saliva metagenome | host: Homo sapiens | reverse complement strand
ACGAGCGGATAGACGTTATCCGCGTACTGGCTTTTGCAAAGGAATTCTCCTGCACCGAGGTGAGGTTGAGATCCGCGTCGACCACTCCTGATGAACTTGCCGTCCTCGATGAGTGGAATCGAGTACGAGACGATCATCGTCTTTTCTCCGTCGACCCTGCATGTGAGAACGCCCCTGCCAGTGTCGGCTTTCATCTCGGGCACTTCGGCTTTTGGTACCAAGATGCACCGTCAGTGCCACCCCCACTCGGACCTCGAAACTCTGACATTGTCTCAGGCCGGTCATCACGCCGCACGCGAGTCACACGTCCGAGGCTGTCCGAGAGTCTCATCACCAACGTGGGCGGCATCCTGCCCATCGAGATGCATCCGGCAGAGACAACGCTGACGCCTCTCTGATATTGTCGTTCGCGAGCACGATCTCACGCAGGATCTCGTTTCAGATCATCGCGGCTGCGTGACTCTTCCGGCTTTTCCAGTTCCTTGTTCACGCGCACGCATATCCTCTGTCGACCGCTTGATGCTCTCATAGCGCGACAGGATCGAAATTCGCGTGCGCGCTTCCAACCGTTGTGCTGGGCACGTGAACCGGGTTGCGCAGTTCGTCCATGCCACGATAGCCGATCGAGAGAGATGAGGATCGCAACCATCACCGCTTTCACCCTGATAGAAAGATGACCCGGCGTTCAGCTGGAAGCCGATGCCCCTCCCTGCTGTAAAGTCCTTTTGTTCCTCCACAATTTCCTCTCCTTTCTCCTGTGCACAGTCCCGTTAGCACAGGTTGCTCGTTCATAGTCTACCACATGGTGGTTTTGTGTCAGAGACACGTTTTCCCTTTCCTCTTTTAGTTCGTCATTAATGTTTCTTTTCCTTCCTCTATTTATTTGTTTTTCCGGCTCTCTCTTTTATGGTATACTGTTGAACAGTTCACACAACGAAAACACGCAGGAAGTGCTTTCTATCTCTCATGACAGCAACCACGCATATGGTCGATTCTGCCGCCGATTATCACCATTATCCTCGCCCTCTGGACAAAGGAAGTTCGCATGTCCCTCATCGTCGGCATCTTCTCTGGTGCGATGCTCTTTGCGGGCGGGAATTTCTGCAGGCAACGCCTTCACATGATGTTTCAGGTCATGTGGCAGATACAAGGTGGGCGGCAACGTCAGTCACATCCCTCGTCTCTTTCCTCGTCATCCTCGGCATTCCTCGCCGCCGCCATTACGCGCCCGGTGCGCATGAACGCCGTACGGCGAGTGGGCAACGCGGACGATCAAGGAAGCGCAGTGCATCCCTCGTCACCGTTCTCCTCATCGTCATCTTCATCGACGACTACTTCAACTGCCCTCACCGTCGGCACGGTCATGCGCCCTGTCACGGACCAAGTTCCAGATCGCGCGGACGAAAACTCGCCTACCATCATCGACGCGACAGCGGCACCGATCTGCATCATCGCTCCGTCTCCAGCTGGGCAGCAGCGGTCGGCTCGTCGCTCCCGGAGGACTCGCCCATCGACGGCTTCATGCTCTTTTGCAGACCATCCCGTTCAACCTCTACACGCACGGCTGACGATCCTCTTTATGCTCTATATTATATGGACGGGACGTGATTTCGGTGCGATGCAGGAGCGTCGAGAAAATCAACGTAGCGTTCGAGATCCCGAAGGAGTATCAGGATACGGCGGAGGCATCAGCAAGTGCGGCGAGCGAGGACATGGCAAGATGATCGACCTCGTACGCTGCTCGTCCTTATCGTTGCCTGCATTTACGGGATGCTGTATACGGGCGGCGATCCATGAGGGGCAAGAGCGACTGCGCAGGCGTTCGCCGGCTGTGACTCCTCAAAATCCTCGTGCTCGGTTCTGTTCATCGCCTTCGTCTTTTGACGGGGCTGCTCTACCTGCCGCGCCGCGTTGTTTCATTTAATGTATTCTGCGACAGCTTCGGCTGGGGGTTCGAGGCAATGACCCCTGCCATCTTCATCCTCTGCCTCGCGTGGACATCCCGGGCATCTACGCAAGGAGTACCCTGAACCTCGGCGGTTTCTGTCGGCACGGTCGTCGCCGCCAATGCGGGCGTCGTCATGTTCCCTGCCGCCGCTCTTCTTCCTCGTCGCAGCAGGGCTCGCCTTCCGCGACGGGCACAGGCTGGGGACGTTCGGCATCCTCATTCGATCGCCATCGCCGTCCTCGGACAGACGGCGCCTGACGATTCGTTGTCTCCGTTGCTGCCATCCTCTCGGGTGCGGTCTGCGGTGACCATGCATCGCCATCTCCGACACCACCATCCTCGCATCGGCAGGGAGCGCAGTGTCACCACCTCGACCACGTATCGACCCAGCTTCCCTACGTCGCCGTCGTCGCCTCCTGCTCCTCATCGGCTACGCATCGCCGACGGACGACCGAAAAACGGCTGCATCGAGCCGACCGCTGTAGGCATCGTTTTCCCTCGCCATATCCATGCTCGTGTCTCCTCACGCGTCACTTCGGCAGAGCGGTGAAACGCAATACGATGCAACGCCGCCAACGGGCTCTATGCCCCGTTGGCGGCGTTTCGTCATATTTGATTGTCAGCCCCGTCTTACCGCCGGCGACGTTGTACGTAACGCCGTGGATATAGGATGACGCATCCGAAGCGAGGGTAGGCGACGAGATCGGCGACCTCACTGAGCTTCCACTGCGTCCGAGCGGTGTGGTCTTCGTGCTCGCATAGCCCTTGCGCAGATCATCGACGGTAATCCCGCGCGTGTAGGCAGAGCCTCCTCATAGGCAAGAGTACGCAGGCCCGTTGCCTCAAGAATGCCGGGCGCCACTGCGACCACGCGGACACCGAGCTTCGCCGAATTCGCTTTGCCCACGAACGCGTAAAGGGAATTGACTGCATTCTTCGTCGCCGCATAGATGCTCTGCCCTCAGAGCCCTCGATGCCGCTCTCTGAGCTCATGTTGATGATCACACCGTGTCCCTGTAGTGACGAGCTCGCGCCCGACTTCCCAGTGCGCAGAGATAGACGCCGCTTGAGGCTGACCGCCGTCCACCTTGTCGAAAGAACGGCGTCGTCCAGCTCATACTTCCCATGCGGATCCTTCGGGTCGACCAGAAGGCGCGGGATGTTGATGCCCGCATTGTTGACAAGGATGTCGATGTGTCCGAACTTCTCCTTCGCCGCCGCGACCGTTGCCGCGACGCTGTCGCGCTTTGTCACATCGGTGACCACGTGAGAGCATCTTACCTTTCTTTTCATCAAAAGGCAGGTGCCTGCGGATTCATATCACAGACGACGACATTCACGCCCTGTGCCGCGAAACTCCTCGGCGACCGCCTTGCCGATCCCCGAGTGCGCCCCGGTAACAATCGCAGTCTTTCCTTCAAAGATTCAATCAGCTCATTGCATATTCTCCTTTTCCTACAATTAGTTCTCGTACAGCTCGCACTGGCAATCCACGCGATGATAACCGCAAGAGGGCCAGTCATGAAGCGGGGAGTAAAGGACAGCGGGCACCGATCTCCACCGTCTTGGCATCTGCCTCGGCAAGACCGGACCGACAGGGGATGAAAGTCGCAGGCACATGGACATTGATGGCGAACACCGCGGAAGCGCGAGGTTCGGCGGAGATATGTCCGAGACCGATCCTCAACGCCGATCAGCACACCGACGACCTGCGCGATGACCGCGCCTGGTCCAGGGAACAGGGGATAGGAGCAGGGGAAAAGAGCAGATCAGTGCCAAAATGACGAGACCGAGGTCGGCGAGGAGGCGAGCGGCGAGATAAAATGCGCAACGAAGCCGCCAAAGCCCGAACCGAGGATAACGCCGATCAGCATGGAAACGAACGCCATAAACGGCAGAATCGTCGTCATCATCGTATGACGGACTCACGCCCTGCCTGATAGAACGTCGCGACGATGCCGCCCATCATCTGTCCGATCTTTTGCCGCCTAAGGCCGCCGGACTGCTCCGTGATCTTCTTCGTCGTATCGTACTTCCGGCGCGGGTGCCGCCGCAGCTGCATCGGATGCCGCCGGCGGCGGGTGCTGCCGAGCCGTCACTGAATGCGATATTGTTCGGCTGACCGCCGAGACGTAGATATCTTCCTGATGTACTGGGCGAGCGGGCCGGAGGGTCCCGTCTGCTTGACGTTCACCGTAAAAGATGCGCTTCTGCGGATAGATGCCGCAGCGCAGCGTGCGCCGCAGTCAATGACCACGGCGAGGGTTTCCTCCTCGGGAACACTGGTCTTGAAGCCATCCACGACCTCTGCGCCCGTCATCTCACCGAGGCGAAGGGCAACATCCGGATGACCACCCGCCCGTGATATTGACGATTTTATGCCGCTACTCATCCGGCGTCGGTGTGAGCGGACCGCCAAAGCCGCCCGAACCTGCCGGGACGACAACACTTTTATACTCCTGCCATGGTAGTTCTCGCCCTTCTTCCTTACTTCAGTGCGCGGGCTCTTTGCTGAGCTCAACGCCCTGCTGCCGCTGCACTATGCCGTCGTAAAGGTCCGTCAGCCAGCCGCGCAGAAATTGACCACGACCGACGAGCAGATAGCGGACAGCAAAGATCCGTATAGGGCAGTCCGAGTGTCGTGATGCCGTTGGCGACGCCGAGGAACACGAACATCCCACCGGGTTGACATGCGGGAACATACTCGTTCATCGTATGGCATGCCAAGACGATGCCGCACGATAAAGAAAAGCTGTGTAAAATTCCGGGAAGGAATTTTTCCCGCAGCGATAGTGCCACCATCGGGTTGCAGAGGAAAGAACACCCCGATGACGGCAGAATGACATAGCGGGAAAATGGATTGCCCGCGCAGAAAATGAGCAAATCGCTCCACGCGCTCATTTCCGACGAAGAGAACGATTGCGTTCATTGCGACGAGCAGACAGAGCAGCGCTCGGGATAATGCCGTCACTCAGCTGATGAGTGTCTCACCGCTCTTGTTGAACATCCGATGAGAGCCCTGTGCGAAAAGAATGAGTGTGTCCATGCGTTTGTCTCCTTTTCACAGTGGAAAAAGTTAGGGAATCGCTGATAAAAATGAAGTCTGTCAGATTGGTGTAGATTTTTTGTCCTGTCAAGGAGACAAACCGGACGCATAGCCAAAGCTATATGGAGGGTTTGTCGACGATGGCAGGGCGAAAAAGATGCGCCAAGATGACAGGGCTGAATTTATCAGTGCTTCCTGAGTCTTAGTGCTGAACCGGCGAACGCCGTGCCCTGCTCCTCATGGATCAGATACTCCTCACGCGCGCCAAGTACGGCGCGGCGCGTTTGGCGATCATAGCGGGCGACATGCTCCTCATCGAGATCGAGAAGATTCACCCCATTGAAATCATCAAATGGTCGGAATCCCGCGAAGACGGTGACGCCCTTCATGATCTCCCCACGCAGGATATTGCAGTCCCCATCGATCCCACAAAGAGGTACAATCGCCCCTGCGGCGAAACGTCCTTTGCCTTGCCGATGGCAACGCGCCCTCATGCCGCAGCTCACGCACATGCGCGGCTAAAGCGGCGAAACTGGAGAATACTCAGTACTAGCTGAAGAACCCACATGCTCACCGCGATAACGATCCAGCCAAAACATTGTTCCTCACCCCTGAATTATTCATCGAGATAAAATCTTTGCTGTCTCCTCATCCGTGATGAGAACATTGATGTAGCGACCGCGCAGGGCGCCGAGAATCGCAGGGCACCTTCTCGCGCGATGCCGCCATGCCGATGCGAGTATGGCAGGCTGCGGAGACGCTCGAGCTCGACGGCAATGATACGGTCATGAAACTCGTTCGTCACAGGGGCGGCCGTCTGCATCGTAAAAACATGGAACAGATCTCCCCACAGCACCGCTGCGCAAAGGCTCTCGATCCTCCCGGCCGAAACTCCCATCCAAACCAAGTTGGAGGATTTGACGGGGGCGCCGATGCCGACAATCCCAACATCGAGCTTTTTCCCAAAGTTTTGAAATCTGCTCGAAAATTGATATCCTGTCGAATCGCCTCTGCGATCTCGCCCGTGCGCGCAATGGCAGGAGCGTGATATAATGACTGCGCCCGCCAAAGGCGTTTGCGAGCCATCAGCAGAGCGTGTTCACATGCGAAGCTCGCTGTCGAGGCTCTCAGGCCCTCCATCGAGCGGAACAAAATCCGCACGTACCGCACGCATTTTGTTCCTCGGACGCACAGCGCGTCGGCTCGCGGATGCTCGTCCCCACGCCAAACCGATGGTCTGGCCATCGGCTGCAATCCGGCGCAAGAGGCCGAGCCCGCCTGTCCCATGCGCTTTTGACCAGCTCGAGGTCAATGCTGTAGTGCGACGACGCACGCCTCACGCAGCCCAGCGCCGCTCAGGCGCTCTCAAGTTCCTCGTTGCTGTCCATCGCGACGGTGATGCGTCGATCCGACGCGACGCGCACGCCGTAGGTACTTGCTGACCGTCGTGCGGTCCACGCCGAGCTGCTGTGCGATCTCGCTCTGCTTCAAGCCTTCTGTATAGTATAGATTTGCCGCCTAGATAAGGATCCGTTTATCAACGGCCTGCATCATCATCCTGTCCCATCAACCTTCACTTTTGTGACGAACCGGCTCACATGTTGCTGTTACAGATAGAATATAGCGCATTTTTGTTATTGATCGCAGAAAAAGACCATGATTTGAAATAATCACGGTCTTTTCCCAATAATTGATCAAATGTCGTCACATAAGTGACATCACTATATCAAAAGTGACAATGTATTACTTATCCATCGTTCCATTCATCCAGTCGCGCAGAACAACTGCCTGATTGAGCTATGGATCCTTCGCCCCATAGAGAGGTCGTGACATTCTCCCCTTTGCGAGATGCTCAGCGACCGTCTTACGCTATGGGTGGGGCAGCCGTCCCCGTCGAGAGCTCCGTCCGATACTTCCGGTAAGGCCGCAAAGTTCTCCGCCTTGTGTCCGAACCGCTGCAGCTCCGGTGTCGGCGCGATGTCCTTCCACCAGTCCGAAAGAGCGGCGTGCTCCTTCGAGATGCCGCGCGGCCAGAGTCGATCCACGAGAACGCGGAACCCATCATCCTCCGCCGGTGCGCCTCATAAACGCGTTTGATACGAATTTCTGCCATAATAACGCTTCTTCCTATCGCATCGGAAATATAACTGCATTTTATCTTAGCACATTTTCGCATCTGCGTCAAGCCATCTTTCGCATCTGGTCATATCTCTCAACTATAAGCCCCGCCTCACGCCGAACGGGCAGCCTTCATCGGTGCATCGCATACCGATATGGTCCTGAACGGGCGCACCTCACCCGTGCGCAGCGCCGCAATCATGTGGTTGATGCGCGGCGGCGGCGTCCACTCGAGTGGAAGGAAACACCCCTCGCAGTGATTATACATGACGTGCAGATCGTTCTCCGCCTGCCGCCGCAGCACTGCATACTCCGCCGCACGCCGCTCATAGCGCCGCCCTCGCGCGCAGATAGCCGATCACGACGACCGCCGCCCACAGGACAAGTAATACGTCCAGACGAAATGCGGCAAAAAGGGCGACAGCGGAAATAGACGAGCGCCAGCAACAAGCCCGCCTGCCAGCCCCCAGAACAGAAAGACGGATGCGAAATCTGCTCTCAATATATCGCAGATCATCTGCTACCTGATAGAGATTGCTGCTACTCCACAAAGTAATCCCGCAGCCGCTCAAGCTTCCCGCCAGCTGTGCTGCCATCGTCTCCGGCGGCGGACACGGTGCACTTCAGCTCGACTTCCTTCGGCATCGCATGGCGTTTACTTGCAGCCGTATCGGCGATGAAGCTCCATGTCTCAAGCTCATCGTCGACGAGGGCGCGTCCCCGCAGTGCGGACAGATGCGCGTCAGATTCTCGATCTTCGCGCCGCATTCGCTTGCAGATCATCCGTCTCTCTCCTTTCTGATACTTGCTGGCACAAACCATTCAACCCTATTTTATAATTATTGTGTCGTCAGCCGCTTTAGAATATAGGAACATTCTACCATAAAATATTATCTTTGTCTAATAAACAGATTTTTATCCATAGGACGTCTGTCATTAGTGATCGCGTAGATAAATGGAGGCTTACCAGATTGATGCAACTGAATTTCTATCCGTGCGGTTCTATGGAGCATCAATCGAAAAATGCTGTGCATTGATTTCGTAGCAGCACCCAAAGTCCCAGCTTACCAGACAAAACAATCCACAGATTGCGGCAGACAGCAGCGAGACCAGCAGTCCGGACAGCATCATGTATACGACGTTGCGCGCGACGATCAGATTGCGCTCAGGGTCAACCAGCCCCCTTGAAGCAGCCGAGGATGATGCCAACCGTCCTGAGGTTGGCGAATGATGTGATGAATACAGTCATCACGGCCTGCATGTGCGCCGGCCACGTCGGAACCATCTCCTGGATCTGCAGCATGGCGACAAATTCGTTCGTGATGAGCTTTGTCCCCATGTACTGGGCACTGGAATGCTCTGCCGGCGCAAGGCCGAGCAGCCACAGCAAAACAGAACAGCTACAACACCGAGGATGAGCTCGAGCGAGAGTGATGCATGCAGCAGACCAGTAGGACATTGACGCACTTTGAGCAGTGCCACAATGGCGATGACGTTCGCACAGATGATGAGGACGAGACGCCCCTGCACCGAGAATCGACTCCGCGAGGTAGGAGAAGAACGGCTCGCGCTCCCCGCCCTCACTCAGCGTGGCACGTGTCCTCCTCCGGCGCAACCTTCACGGGATGGAGAATCGAGGAAACGAGCAGCGCATTGATCACGTTCAGTGGGATCGCCGTGCACGACGTACTCCGCCGGCATCATCTTGACATAGACGGCGATGAGTGCCGCCGTCACGCAGCTCATCGACATGAGACCAATAGTCAGCACGCGCTCCTTGCTCATCCGCATGAGCTGGAGCTTCGACACGACGAGTGCCTCTGTGCTGCCGAGGAACATCATCTCGATGGCGAAGAACGACTCGAACTTCGGTGCACGCGTGAGGAACGTGAGCAGCTTGCCAACCCAACGGATGATGAACGGTAAAATACCAAAATACGTGAGGATGTCAAAGAGCGGCACGACGAAGAGGATCGGCAGGAGCCCTGCCGCGAAGAAGTTCATCTGCGGCACGTTGACCCAGTCAGGGAACACGAACGCGATACCGACGTACGAGATGCTGATCAGCTCCGTGAACCCGCTCGCGGCGGCCGTAATCATATCGCGGCCAATTTCGAACGATGTCCAGGAACCACGCAGAGCACGAGGTTCAGCGTGAGGCGAGGCAACCGAACGCCACTGGATCTCCCTTGCGGTTCCGCGAGGCGAGCACGCCGATGCCGAGGAACACCTGCAAGGCCAGAGCAGGTTGACGAAGAAAAACATACGAAATCCTCCCCCGAAAGATTTTTGGCTAGTACCGTACGACCTTGTCTTTTCCACGCGGGCATGACAAGCGGATGAGCTGGGCGGCACCTCTTTCCAATGGTAATCGCCGCACGGAAGAGCTGCGCCGCGCTTTCGCCGCACTGCGTGCTCTCGCATAGAGCGTTGCGATGACATCGTCCAACATCACTGCATCGCCGTACTTCTTATGCAGGATAAGCCCGGCGGCGAAATCGATCGGACTGTCCTTGTCTCGCGCCCTGCGCCGAGCACAACACTCGTCTCGCCGATTTTCTCCGCATCCATGGCGGTGATATAGCCGTCCGCCCCCGCGCGAATCTCCACCTGCACAGCCGCCTGCGGGAACTCTCTGATGCGTCGCGCAGCACTGGCATCGTCGCCGCCCCGCCGCCGCCACCATCGTACAGAACGTCTCGAATGCCGATCCGTCCGCACCGACTGCTCCGTCATGCGGCGACATTCCTCGATCGTCCCCTGCCGACGAGGTGAAAGCATGTTCTCCGCGAGCTGGAGCGACGACCTCCGTCAGGGCCACGTGGTCCCCGCCGCGCAGCACGTCCATCGACTCTGCGACCTCGATGCTGTTGCCGATGCCGTGACCGAGGGGCGTATCCATATCCGTGATCAGCGCAACCGTGCGCCGTCCCGCCCCCTCGCCGATGGCGACCATCGTCTGCGCAAGCGCGATGGCATCGTCGAGCGTCTTCATGAACGCGCCCGAGCCCGTCTTGACATCGAGCAGAATGCAGTCCGAGCCTGCGGCGAGCTTCTTGCTCATAACTCGAGGATCGCAATCACTGGATGGACTGTCGCCGCCGTCGCGCAGTATAGAGCTTCTTATCCGCTGGCGCGAGGTTGCCCGACTGGCCGATGACCGAGACGCCGCACTCGTTCACGATGGAAGAATTTCTCCCGCGGATCGCCGTCTCGATAGCCGGGGGATCGCCTCCAGCTTGTCCACGAGGTGCCGCCCGTATGTCCGAGACCGCGCCCGCTCATCTTTGCGACGCGTCCCCCGCAGGCGGCGACAATCGGGGCGCAGATGAGCGTCGTCTTGTCGCCGACGCCGCCGGTCGAGTGCTTGTCCACCTTCTTGCCGGCAATCGCCGAAAGATCGACACGGTCGCCCGAGTCTGCCATGGCAACTCGTCAGTGCGATCGTCTCCTCCGCGTCATGCGCTGCTGAACCAGATCGCCATCAGCATGGCGGACATCTGGTGTCCGGAATCTCCCCGCAACATAGCCCTCGACCATAGAGCGCAGATTCCTCGGCAGTCAGTTCGCCGCCGTGCTTCTTCTTCGTAATCAGGTCATCATGCGCATGGGTACGTCCTCCCCAGCGGGCAAGAATGCGCGGCAGCAGACTCGCCCTTTGTCGTCAGCGGTGCATCGAACATACCGCCACCGTCGCGCCGATCATGGCGAACGTCGGATGCGTCCGAGGTTCGTGTTCGGGCGGATCCGCGCACCATAGACGAGAGCGGCACATACTCGCGCGTGGTCGGTGCCGGGCGCGCCGGGGTCGCAGCCATGATCCGCCGTGATCATCGCACATCGTCTTCGCGCATATTCTCCATAAACGTGCCGAGCGCTGCATGTCGAACTCCGTCGTCGCCCGCGCAGCCTGCGATGTCGCGCCGATGCCCACTACGCCATACTCGAAATCAACGAGGCTGACAAAGCACAGCCCCGTCAAGTCCTCCTGCTGGATGCGGAGCGTCTTCTCCATGCCGTCGGCGTTGCTCTCGTTGACGCCCGTGCTGCGCGTGATGCCGCGTCCCGCAAAAATGTCGCTGATCTTGCCGACCCCGATGACTCATATCCCTTCCGCACAAGCGCATCCATCATCGTCATCCCCCGTCGGATCGAGGAGAAGCCATGACGATGTGCGGTACGCCTCGTAGTTCGGATAGCTGCCGACATACGGGCGTAATCATGCGCCCGACGCCGTGCCTCGCCCTGCATGATCTCGCGCGCCGCACGGCAGTAGTCATAGAGCCGCTCGACGGGCACATCGGCCTCATGCTCCGCCGCGATCTGCAGCACGCTGTCTGCCGACGTGTAGACGATGAGGCCGCCCGTCTCCTCCCTGCTCACGCCCGTAGTCGTGGATCACCTGTGTGCCGGAATAGGGGCTTGCTGCAGAGCATCTTCTTTCCATCGCACGCCGCCGGAGACGCTCAAGGCGATCCCGGTGGGAATCCATTCGGATACGTCGGCATGGGCCGCTCGGACGACGATGCCCGCGATCTCCCCAGTGTCCCAGATCGTCGTATCCTCGCCGCGCGAGCTCCGCAGGCGGGCAAAAGCGCCGATGGGGGTGTCTGCCGGCGTACCGCAACCGACACCGTCGATATTAAAGAGCCCAAGGTTTCGTGAGGTTCGGCGCGTGCGGCTCCAGCGAGGTCGTCAGCGACGCGAGTGTGTTGCATTTCCCGTCGCCAAAAATCCGCTGCGTCCGGCTCATTCCCGATGCCGAAGCTGTCGAGCACAATGATGAATACCGCGTTTGATACCAGCCATTGCCGTCTCCTTCCTCCGTTAGGGCGATGGACGCCTCCAGTGCAATCTCGATCATCTCGCTGAACGAGGTCTGACGCTCCTCCGCCGTGGAGGGCGGCTCGTCACTGACGAGGTGGTCGCTGACGGTAAAGAGTGCGAGCGCACGCACGCCGAACTTCGCCGCGATGAGGTAGAGTGCCGCCGCCTCCATCTCGAGGCCAAGGACGCCGTAGCTCGCGAGCTTCTGGATGTCCATTTCGTCATCATAGAAGCGATCACTGCGACATCACGTTGCCGACGCGCACCGAGATGCCCTTGTCCGCCGCTGCCTGATAGGCACGACGCAGCAGGTCAAAAGTCCGCCACCGGTGCAAAGTTGACCGAAGCGCCGAAGATGTTGCGCGGCATGGAGGAGTCGGTCGTCGTCGCCTGCGCGATGAGGACGTCGCGGATGTGGATATCCTTGTGGCACGCGCCGCAGCTGCCGATGCGGATCAGTGTCTTGCAGCCGTACTCGCGGATGAGCTCGTTGACGTAGATGGAGATCGAGGCATCCCATGCCCGTCCCCTGCACGGAGATGGGGATGTCCCTGTACGTGCCAGTGTAGCCGAGGATATTGCGGATGTTCGTGTACTCCTTCGCGCCCTCGGAGGAAGTTCTACGATGTACTTGGCGCGGAGCAGGGTCGCCCGGCAGGAGAATGCGCCTCGGCGATTTCGCCCTTCGCTGCGGCAATGTGTGGGGTTGGCATAATGTGTACCTCTCTTTCGTCATGATAGAAATTTTTTATTGTAAACCGCCATAGCGGTCTATGTCACTGTGCTGCCTCAAAGACGAGCTGCAGGAGAAATAGTACGCCGAGGACGTAGGAGAGCGTTTCCAAGCTCATGGCGGCGTCCCGTGAACACTTTCATCATGGGGTGCGCGGCGAATCAAACGCCAGCCCCGTCGAGATGCTGTTCGTCAGAGGGATGAGCACGATGATGAGGGAACGCAGGAACCACTCGGAGAAATCCTGAAACTGGATGTTCTCGAGATGCTGCATCATCAATGCGCGCCCGTGATGATGATGACGGGCGCAACCGCCGCCCTGTGGAACGTAGGCGAGCAGCGGAATGAAGACGAGTGTGAGCAGGAACAATGCGCCGCCGACGAGTGCCGTCAGCCCGCTCCGCCCTCCTTCGACAATGCCCGCCGCACTCTCTGCGGCAGCGACGGTCGGCCTCGTTCCGAGCACCGAGGACAGCACCGCCGTCAGGGACGAGGCGCGGAATGCATTGCGAAATTTTTTTCCGTATCGGGCAGCAGTCCTTCGAGCAGGCCGATGGACTCAAAGACGAGGATCATCGTCATCGAGAAGACCGCGAGCCAGAACGAAACGGTCAGCATGGAGGAGAAGTCCTCTGCAAAGAGCAGTGCACCGTACTCACCGAGCCGCGTCATATCAATCTCAATCGTATTGGCTTGAACCAGACCGAGCGCATTGGCAATGACCGTCACGATGAGGATGGCGATGAAAAATCCGCCCTTCACCCGCCGCTGGTAAAACAGCAAGCTCAGCACGAGGCCGAGGAGCGCGAGCAGCGCAGAGGGATTCCGCAGATCGCCGAGCGCGAGAATCGAGTTCTCGCCGGCGCGGATCAACTCTGCCTTCTCCAGACCGATCTCCACGAGGAACAGTCCGATGCCCGCCGTCACAGCGTATTTCAGCGATTTCGGCACGGCATCCGCCAGCACTCTGCCCGCACGCGTCACCGCCAGAGCAAAGAAGATGAGCGCTGAGACGAGCGAAATGGCAAGTGCCTCCTGCCAGCGGAATCCCATGTTCACCACGACGGTATACGTAAAGAATGCATTGATGCCCCATGCCGGGCGTCAGAATGATCGGCGCATCCGCCCAGAACGCCATCAACAGGCACCCGATCGCCGAGGCGAAGATCGTCGCGAACACGCTCAGCTCCGCCGGGATCCCCGTCTGCGAAGGATCAGCGGGTTGACGATGACGATGTACGAGATGGCGAAGAACGATGTCAGCCCGCCATCACCTCCACGCGCCTATTGGGCACGTTGTTCGAACTCATATCTCATCCCCCTTTAATCCGAGTATATCAAATAAAATAAGCGAGGACATGTGACTTTTCAGCGCGAATTTTTCGTTAAAATAGAGAAGAAATGATACATCCAGCGATTTCCATACAAAGAGGAGCATCACCATGCTTTTTGCCGTCATTTCCCGAAGTGCCGCCGCACCTTCTGCGCACGGCACGTCCGCTCAGCATTCCAGCCCGACGAGATCATCCGCTGCAAAGGGACGCATGCCGACACGGTCTACATCCTCCTCGCGGGACGCGTGCGCATCATCAACGAGTTCGCAAGCGGTGATCGCTATGTGTTCGCCATCGCCGACCCGCCCACATTCCTCGGTGAGTACGAGGGCACTCGCTGGTACGCCGTACTATGCCGCGACGTGTGAGGCAGAGACGGTATGCGACCTGCTCGCCATCAGCATTGACGCGTTCGGTGCATGGCTCCAGCACGACGCGGCAGCAGCATTTTTCCGTCGCCTCGCATGATCGCGCGAAAATCCTGGCCCATCTCGGACGAATACGGTCAGATCAAATACCTGACGGTGCAGTCGCGTCTCCTCGCCTACCTGCAAAAGCACTGCCCGCGACCGATGCCGCCGTGCGCCTCCCCATGCGGCGGCAGGACATCGCCGATGCCATCGGCACGAGCCTGAAGACGGTCAATCGCAGCGTCGAACGCCTCCGCGCAGAGGGGATACTCTCCCTCGACCGCGGCAAGATCGCCCTCACCCCCGACCAATGCGCCAGGTACGGACAATGGATGTGCACCAAAAAACATAGGGATCCTGCGGCACTGATTCGGTGATACACGAAAAGGTGCTGCACGTTTTTCGTGCAACAGCTCCTAATTGTTTCGTTCGCTGCGCTCTCTCAACCGTGTCACGCCCCAAATATAGGTTGCTGTACGAAACGTGCTCGCTTCGTACAGCAGCTTTTTCATTCCCGCAAAAGCCGACCGCAAACACTTGACAGTATATATATATATATATAATAGGTTTAGTAGTTTTTGAGATCATTAGATGTGGGGCGCGGATTTTAGAATAGGATTGCCCCCATCAAATCAAAGGAGTGACAGAGAACATGAAAACACTACGTCACACATTTCTTGCGGCGGGGTTCTTCCTCATCCTCTTCCTGATGCAGGGCGGGCTTGCCCACGCACAGTATGCATGGGAGCAGCAGGGGCTGCGCTACAACAGTTGGGGGTTGGATGACACCCCCGGCACATTTATCCTGAAACGTGACATGCCAACAGGCACAGCGGGTTCGGGCATCCCGCAGGGAGATTACCTTATCGAGGACTATTCCCAGTCAGGTTGGGACAAGACATTCGACTACAACAGCGAAACGAAAAACATTCACCATCTACGACGGGCGTGGACCGAGCGAGGGAGCTGCACTTCCTCGGCGCCGGTCAGCTCATAGTGAAGGAGCGGCTTCCTGAGAACAGCGACGCAAGCGGCGTCTATGAGGTGGACAGTGCGGGCATCTACCGCTATGACTCGCATGCCATTCCGCACTACATTACCGACGCGATGGAGTATTTCTTGGAGAGCGGAGAGGGCGTCACGTTCTCTCCACCGTTCCGGGCGATGGCAGCTGGCGCAATTTCAGCGTGCGCAGGAATACCCAACAGACGAATGCCTCGAACGAACCGCGCTACATCCTCATCAACGCAAACAATTCACATGAATGGGTCGCATTTACCTACGACGATTCAAATGGTGTCTTCACAATGTATGATGCGAACTCGGAAGACGAGCCGTATGCCTATCGACGTTTTCCGTTCCGACGGGGTGTTGGAGAACAGATCTGTCGGTGATGAACATGGAGCAGCAACAGGTCTCTACACAAGACAAGGGAATGGGAAGTACTACGGTGATTATTCGAGTATTGCAAAAATACATAACCGACGGAATGCTCCTTTTTCCTCGACAACATCGACTGACACAGCACATTCCTCACACAAAAAGCGCGGCACGCACGCCGCGCTTTTGTGCGTTTGAAAATACTTGTCAAGCGCTGTTTTGACGATAAACTATATTTGACAATGAATATTCTGTATTGATACAACAGCTTCCAAAATTATGGACACAGTTCAATTGCCATTACAGCTGATCTTTATACACACGTCATGCAAACGACGAAGGAGGAAGCTGGCGGGAAAATCACCGATTACGTTTTTGGCACGCACGAGAAATGACAATCTTGCAAAAAAACCAAAGCTCCGATAAAATATAGGCAGATCATTTGATCTGAGGTGATGCGCATGGATATTAACCAAAAGAAAAATCGCTACCTTGAGAAAATCAAACAGCTTCGGTTGATGGATGACATGTTCTTTAACAGCTGCTTTGATGGGAATATCCCCTGCATGGAGGTCGTACTCCGTGCCGTCATGGGAAATGATCGTCTGTGCGTGACGAAGGTCATTACGCAGCAGAGTGTGCCGAATCCCTACGGACGTGCCGTACGATTTGATGCACTCGCGACCGATGGTGAGACCGTCTACGATGTGGAGATCCAGCGCAGCGACGAGGGGGCAATTCCACGTCGAGCGAGGTTCAACAGCAGCATGATTGATTCGCGTGAGGTCAGCAAGGGAACACTCTTCCCCGATCTGCCGGAAACCTACGTCATCTTTATCACGGAGCATGACGTATGGAAACGCGGAAAGCCGCTTTACACGGTGCGGCGAACATTCGAGGATACTGAGGAGATATTCGACGATGGCGCTCACATTCTCTACGTCAATGGAGAATATCAAAGTGAAAAGCCCGCTGGGGCGTCTCTCATGCACGACTTCTTTTGCATTGATCCGAACGATATGTATAGCGACGTGCTCGCCGAGCGCGTACGCTTTTTCAAAGAAAACGAAAGGGGTTGCCACTATGTGCAAGGTAATGGAAGAAATCTATAACGATGGTATTGCTATTGGCGAAGTTCGCGGCGAGGTTCGTGGTGAAATTCGCGGTGCAGAAACAGAACGTATAAAAAGCATCAAAAACCTCATTTTCAAGCCTAGGCATCACCGCCGAAGCTGCAATGGATGCGCTGAAGATTGCCAAGGACGATCAACCAAAGTACTTTAACACCTCTAAGGAGAAGTCTGCATCACTTTCAGCGTATGCTTCTTCAAAAGTGATGACATAGAAAGGGGCTGCGGCACAATCGCTGCACCACATGAAAAGGGCGCTGCACGAAGCAAAAACTTCGTGCAGCGCCTCTTTAGTGCCCCTTTCAACCGCGGACGCGGTCCCTTCCCGTCATAGCGGGGAAGGCTTAACTGGCTTAGAAAGTAGAAGACGGGCAAAGCGATTATGCGTTTTCCCTCTTGCGCTTCGACCGATAGCCGAGCCAGAGCACGATCAGCCATACGGGCAGGATCGGCACGGCAATCTGCATCCCGGGGATCTGTGCCATCATGATGACAACCCCCGCGAGGAAGATGAGACAGAGGTAGTTGATCCACGGATAGAACGGTGTGCGGAATTTGATCGGCTTTCCCTCACGCGCGCACTGTCTGCGGAATTTCAGATGCGTGACGACGATGGTCGTCCAGCTGATGACCGCCGCACAGGTCGCAATCGCAATCAGGTAGAGAAATGCGTCCCCGGGAAGAAGTAGTTGAGAAAGACGACAATAAGCGTCATCCCCGAGGAGATGAGGATGCTGCGCACGGGCACCCCTGCGGTGCGAGCTGGCAGAGTGCCTGCGGTGCATCGCCGCGCTGTGCGAGTCCGTAGAGCATACGGCTGTTGCTGTAGATCGCGGAGTTGTAGACCGAGACCGCCGCCGTGAGCACGACGAAATTCAGGATATGCGCCGCCGCAGGGATGCCGACGTTGCGGAAAATCTGGACAAAGGGGCTCGCATCCGCGCCGACCTCGTTCCATGGCCAAGAGCCATAAGAATCGCCATGGTGCCGACGTAGAAGATGAGGATACGCCAGATGACCTGATTGATCGCCTGCGGGATGGTACGGTCGGGATCCTCTGCCTCCCCTGCTGTGATGCCGATGAGCTCGATGCCGCCGAACGAGAACATGACGACCGCCGTTGCGAGGAGGAAGCCCCACCAGCCATTCGGCAGGGAATCCCCCGTGCGCCCAGAGGTTACTGATGTTCTCGGGGAACGGTGCGCCCGTCACGACGCAGCCAGCCGCCGAGGCCCGATCATGAGCACAATCGCCGTGATCTTGACGAGTGCCATCCAGAACTCCATCTCGCCATAGGCACGCACATTCGTGAGATTGAGGATGGTGATGACCGTGAGACAGACGAGCGCAGAGAGCCACTGCGGCAGATCGGGCGGCCAAAAGTTCATATAGATGCCGACCGCCGCCAGCTCCGCCATGGAAACGATGATGTAGTTGAACCAGTAGTTCCAGCCGGAGAGGAAGCCCGGAAAGTCGCCCCAGTACTTTTCCCGCATAGTGACTGAACGAACCGGAGACCGGCTCATCCACCGCCATCTCGCCGAGCATCCGCATGATGAAAAAATCATGATGCCGCCGAGCAGGGTATGCGAGCAGTAACCGCCGGCCCCGCGAGCGCAATCGTCGAGACAGAGCCGTAGAAAAGCCCCGTACCGATTGCGCCGCCGAGGGCGATCATCTGGAGATGCCTGTTCTTGAGCCCGCGCCGAAGGGCGGGCGATGCTTCCTTTTCCTGCATAAATCCTCCGTCCAAAAAACAATCCTATCCGCGCTGACGCGATTTTAGTGCCTGTTCCACTTCGCGTTTTGCCGCCTTTTCCTTCAGCGACTGCCGCTTGTCGTAGTTATGCTTGCCGCTCGCAAGTGCTAGCTCGAGCTTTGCACGGCCGCGCTTGAAATAGACCTTCAGCGGGATGAGCGTCATGCCTTTTTCTCGCGTCTTGCCAAAGAGCTTCAGAATCTCCGCCTTGTGCATGAGCAGGCGGCGCACGCGCAGCGGGTCATGGTTGAACTGATTGCCCTGATCGTAGGGGCTGATGTGCATGTGGTCGAGGAATACTTCCCCGTTCTTGATGTAGGCGTAGCTGTCGCGCAGATTTGCCTTGCCGGCGCGCAGGGACTTGACCTCCGTACCGACCAACTCCATCCCTGCCTCGTGGGTCTCGTGGATGAAGTAGTCGTGCCGCGCCTTGCAGGTTCTCACAGGCGATCCGTACGCCCTCGTTTTTCTTTCCATTGATGTTCCTCATTCGGTGCCTCGCGTGCCGCCCTCCGTCTTGCGATTCATGCGGCGTGCGGGGCAGCGGCGCGCGCGGCTCTCCGTCCGCTCTGACTCCTCACTCCGGCTGCGGTAGCCCGGCGGATCGGGCCAGACCGCACTGTTGAGCCCCGTCACCTTGACGCGGTGATAGTCGCGTCCGGTGCGCTCATCGTCACGACGGTTCTCACTGCGACTACGTCCGCCGCGTGACGGGCGGTCTGCGTTCGGCTTTCCGCCGTGCTCACTGCGCCGCGAGGCCGGCTTTGCCGTCCGTCCGTGCCTTGCGCGGCACGCTCTCCGCCGCCGCATGGGCGGCGCGGTCGCCCTTCTGGGCATGTCGGCCGCTCGTACCATGTGCGCCGCGCGTTTTCCTGCGCCGTTCGCCATGGCTTTCGCCGGCTGCAGCGACGGGAGCGTCGCGGCGCTCGCCCTTCCTGCGGCGCGGGCTGCGCGTCTGCTCCGTCCCCGCCTCCTTCTTCGCGGGGCGCGGGGCAGTGCCGCGTTTCGCAGGAGCGGCCGCGTTCGGTTCGTGAGACGCCGTTGTCCTTCAGCACGAAGTCGAGCGTCCGCGCCTGTACGTCGGCGCGCGTAATGATGATGGTCACGGTGTCACCGAGGCGGTAACGCGTACCCGTACGCTCGCCCACCATCGCATACTGATCCTCGACGTAGGTATAGTAATCGTTGATCATGGTCGAGACGTGAACCAGTCCCTCAACGCCGTTCTCGAGCTCGACGAAGATGCCAAACGCCGTCACGCCGCTGATGACGCCCTCGTAGGTCTCGCCCACGAACTGCGCCATGTACTCGATCTTTTTCATATCGGTCGTCTCGCGCTCCGCCTCGATGGCAATACGCTCACGCGCCGAGGAATGCTCCGCCGCCTCGGGGAGGAGCGCACGCAGACGCTCGCGTTTCTCCGCCGCGATATGCCCCGTGGCGAACGTCTCACGCAGGGAGACGATGCACGAGGAGGTCGGGGTAGCGTCGGATCGGCGAGGTAAAATGCGTATAGTAGCGCGCCGCAAAAGCTAAAGTGCCCAAGGCTCGCTGTCGAATAGCGTGCCTGCTGCATCGAACGCAGGGCGACCGCCCCAATGATGCGCTCTCAGGCTGTCCCTGACACGGTCGAGCACCTGCTGGATGTCAGAGGGGCGCACCTTGCCGTCCTCATCGACATGGAGGCGCAGGCCGAGTGCCGCGAGAAGGCTCTGCAGACGCTCGATCTTCTCAGCGGTGGGTGTCTCATGCACGCGGTAGACGAACGGCTCTTCCTTCAGCTCCATGTGACGCGCCACGGTCTCATTTGCCGCGAGCATACACTCCTCGATGATGGACTCGCCGACCGAGCCCGTGCGCTTTTCGAGAGCGACAGGATGTCCATCGGCATCGAGTTTTACCTTGACCTCGGGCAGCTCAAAGTCAATCGAGCCGCGCCGATGACGCTTGGCACGCAACACCTCGCGCAGACGGCGCAGCGTCTCGAGCATCGGGCGGATGTCGCCGTTGTCCGGAGACGAACGGCTCATCGCCAGCAGGGACGCGGTTGACGAGCGTATGAGTGGGCGGCGCGCAACATGGATCACGCACGGCACGATCTCATAGCTCTTGACCTCGCCGTCCATGCCGATCTCCATCTCGCACGCCATCGAGAGACGATCCACACCCTCGTTCAGACTGCAGATCCCGTTCGACAGCTCCTTCGGGAGCATCGGAATCACGCGGTCGACGAGATAGACGCTCGTCCCGCGCCGCGCCGCCTCACGATCGAGCGGCTCACCCGCACGGACATAGTGGCTGACATCGGCGATATAGACGCCGAGGAAGAACCCGCCGTCCTTCTCATCAGGCGTAGACACCGTCGTCGATGTCCTTCGTATCCTCACCGTCAATCGTGACAATGGAAATCACGTCGATCCCGCCGCCCTGCATACTCCTCGGGAAGCGGATCCTTCGGGCAGCGCGCCGCCGCCTCTGCAACATCGGGCGGGAACTTCTCATCGAGATCATAGGCGCGCATGACGGCGAGCACATCCACGCCGGGGTCGCCCGTCTTGCCGAGCACCTCGACGACGCGCCCCTCGGCGCTCCTGCGCTGCTCCGGCCACTTCGTGATCTCAACGACGACCTTGCTGCCCGTCTTTGCCCCGCCAAAGTCCTTTTTCAGCACAAAGACATCGCGCCCGATCTTCGTGCTGTCGGGCGTGACGAAGCCGAACGCCTTGCTGCGCTCGAACGTGCCGACGATATGCGTATTGACGCGCTCGAGGATGCGGATGATCTCCCCCTCGCGCGCGCGTCCCGGCTGCTCGGACGGCGTGACGCGTGCGACCACGCGGTCACCGTGCATCGCCGTCCCCATCGCACTGCCGGGGACAAAGACATCCGTCTCCTCCTCCGTCTCACGCACATCGGGGATGATGAAGCCGAACCCCTTCGGCGACATGGAGAGCCGCCCCACCACGAGATTCATGCGGCTCGGCAGACCATAAAGGCCGCTGCGGTTGCGGATGACCGCGCACCTCGGCCTCAAGCGCGGCAAGAGCATCGGAGGCTCCTGCCCTTCGCTCTCCGGGGAGCCCCAGCCCCGTACGCAGCTCCGCCTCAGGCAGCGGGCGATAGGCGTCCTCCCGCATAAAGGCGTAGATCCTCTCCTTGAGCGTATCCAGTTGTTCCTGTTCCATATTTTTCCTCTTTTTCGTTTCTACGATCTTCTTCCCTGCACAGCCTTCTCCAAAAATCTGCCGTGCGCTCAAATACGCGCTCCCTGACCCCTCGTCGAGCGGAAGCAGATGGCCCGCATCAGGGAGAATCACCGTCTCACAGTCCGTGCTTGCCACGTGTGCGCGCAGCTCCTCGGCGCTCTTTTGGATCCGCCGTATGGTCACGCGCTCCGTGGACGATCAGGAGCGGCGCGTGCACCTTGCCCAGCTCGCTGCGGGCAGCGGCGATCACATCCATCATCTCATGCACAGAGACGAGCGGCATACGCCGATAGGTGTTGTTCGCTCCCTGCGGAACGTTCGCCAGTTTGCGGCGCGCCTTCGGCACATAGCGACCGACGCTCGCCGCGCGCGTCGGCAGATGCTCGATCCCTGCTCGCGCGCAATGATCAGTGGCGCACCGAGGCTCACAACACAGGTGACCTCCGCCTCGACCGAAAGCAGCAGGGGCAAAGATCGCCCCCCATCGAGTGCCCCACGACGGCGATGTCGTCACACGCACCACGCAGAATCGCGTAGCCGTCACGCACAGAGTCCATCCAGTCCTCATGCTCCGTACGGCTGAGATCCTCTGCGGTCGTCCCATGCCCCGCAAGTCGTATGGCAAGCACCGTAAAGCCGCGCGCATAAAGATACTCCCCCATGAGACGCAGCTCAGCGGGAAGCCCTGTGAATCCATGAATGAGGAGGACACCATGCCGTCCGCCCGGCAGAAAAAGGCTCTGCGCCCAGTAAATGCATGACGTATCCCCTTCCGACAAAACGATTCCATGCATCCCAAAAACAAAGCCCTGCCCCGCAGAGCGGCAGCAGGGCTCCTGCACAGATACGATCAGCTCGACAGCCGCGCGATAATGATCGTAATCACCCCGAACAAAAATCGCGAACACGACGGTCACGCGTGCGAGCAGCGCATCCATGCCGCGTGCCTTGCCCGAGAACACCGTATCCTCGCCGCCGTCCAAGCCGCCCATGCCGGCAGACTTTGCCTCCTGCCCGAGCACGGACGCGATGAGGATGATCGCGACGATTGCATCAAGTACCATTAAAAGCGTGAGCAAGAAAAAGCCCCTTCCTTCTTAAAAATGAACGATATTTTGTAATCATAACACAGAGAACGCAAACGTGGCAAGCGAAATGTATCCGCACCGCCATGCGGATTCCGTCACTTCTCCCCGCTGGCGGTCGGGAGCTCCTGTACCACGAGCATCGTATGCGGCATACGCAGCAATACACGCGTAATGCGGATGCCCTCTACCTCCTCCACGTAGAGAGTGCGCCCGCATGCGCCGCCATCTGCCCGACGCGCGGCACCTCACCGAGCTGGTCATAGAGCCAGCCGCCGATGCTGTCCACATCCTCATCCACGATGCAGACGCCGAGGAGATCGTCGACCTCCTCGAGCAGCAGCTTCGCATCGATGGAGCAGATATCGAGTCCGCGCCACTCGACGCTCTCACGCTCGACATCGAACTCGTCGCGGATATCGCCGACGATCTGCTCGATGATGTCCTCGACGGTCACCATGCCCGCCGTTCCGCCGTACTCATCGACGACGATGGCCAGCTGCGAGCCCTGCTCCTGCATCGTGCGCAGAAGGATGCTTCCGTCCATGCTTTCGGGAACAATGAGAGCCTTGCGGATGTAGCGGCGCAGATTCAGCCGCTCTCCGCGCATGAGCGGCGGCAGAAGATCTTTCACATGGATAAAGCCGATGATGTGATCTTTGTCCTCGTAGCAGACAGGATAGCGCGTCTGCTGCTCCTCGATGATGGTCTTGATGCGGTCGGCGGGCGGATCATCGAGATAGAGGCAGATCATATCCGTGCGCGGCACCATGATCTCACGTGCGTTCAGCTCGGTAAAGGAAAAGACCTTGTCAACGAAGTCCGCCTCCGTGCTGTTGATTAGCCCCTGGCGAAAGCTCTCCTTCATTAGGGGAGACGAATCTCCTCCCTCCGTGTGTGCGTCCTCGTTTTTCGCCCTTGACCTCATAGCCGAGTTTGCGGCTGATGTGATTCGCCACCGTGTTGAGCACCCAGACAAAGGGGCGCATGACGCGGCCAAAGAGCACCATGGGAAACGCGATCGCAAGGAGGATGCGTTCCACGTTGGCGATCGCCATCGACTTCGGCGTCAGCTCGCCAAGCACGATGTGAAGCGAGGTGATGAGGGTAAAAGGCAATCGCGAGCGCGACCGTGTGCCCGACCTCGTCCGGCAGCCCCATGTGCTGCGTCGCGGGCAGAATCAGCACGGCAATCGCCGGCTCGCCCACCCAGCCGAGGCCGAGCGAGGCGAGCGTGATGCCGAGCTGCGTCACGGACAGCGAGGAGTCGAGGTGATCGGTCAGCTGCTTGGCGTATTTCGCACGGCTGACGCCCTCGGCGATCAGCGTCTCAAGGCGCGACGGACGGATCTTGACGCAGCAGAATTCCGCCGCGACGAAGAATCCATTCATAAAGATCAGAAAGATAACGAGCAGTAAATCGAGTAATGTGGGCAATATGTCCACGAATCAAGGCCTCCTTTAGGCAGGGATAATCAATCGAGCTGTTTCACATCGAGTTTCATGCGCGCGGCGAGTGTCTTCAGCCGCTCCACTTCCTTTGCATCGACGAGCGAGATGACGGCACCCGCTTTGCCCGCGCGCGCCGTCCGTCCCGCACGATGACGATAGGTGCGCACATCCTCGGGCAGATCGACTTGGACGACGCAGTCCACATCCTCGATGTCCAGACCGCGTGCAGCAAGGTCGGTGGAAATGAGGAGCTGTGCACGCCCCGCGCGAATCGCATCGAGGGCAGCTCGCCGCTGGTCGCGCCGCTCGCCGCCGAGCAGAGCGGCGACGCGGATACCCTCGTACTGCAGCTTTTCCACGGCTTTCGCCGCATCGAAGCTGCGTCCGACAAAGACAAGTCCCCGACGAATCGGCAGGCGGCGCGTCAATTTTTGCACAGCCTTTATTTTATCACGAAATGACACAATATGATAGTAGTTTCCACACGTCGTTTCCTGCGCCGCCGCACAGATGATGCGCGGCGTGCAGAGCTCCTCCGCTGCCTGCACAGCCCCTGCGGCCGCCGTCGCCGAGAACAGGAGCATCTGCCGATCACGGGGCAGGAGGTGCAGGACGGCACGCGCCTCCGCGCTGTGCTGCCTGCCGAGGAGACGATCGAACTCATCGAGTACACAGAGGCGCACCTCCTGCAGTTTTAGTTTGCGGAGGCGGTGCAGCTCCACGATGACGCGGCGCGGAGCCGACAATGAGCGCAGGTTTTTTTTTCAGCGCATCAATCTGCCGCTGCACATTCGCCCCGCCGATGAGTGCCTGCACCCCGACAGAGAGCCCCGCCGCCTGTACGAGCTCCCGCGCGACGCCGGCGATCTGCATTGCGAGCTCATGCGTCGGTGCGAGGACGAGTACCTGCGCCGCGCGCACGGCGGGGTCGATGCGCATGAGTGCGGGCAGGAGGTAGGCGAGCGTCTTGCCCGTTCCCGTCGGCGCCTCGCCGATCAGGCACTCACCCGCACACGCGGCAGGAATCACCTCCCGCTGGATCTCCGTCGGCTCCGTGATGCCGCGCGCAGCCAGTGCCGCCGCAAGCGGCGCGGGCACGCCAAGTGATGTAAAGTCCATCGTATCCTCCTGCGAAACAGATCTAAATCTTAGGGAACCGCTTGCGGTGGTGGGGGCGCCATGAGCGATACAGGAAACTCGCCTTACTGGTCAAAAAACAGCGCATCCATCTCCGCCTGCTCATCTGCCGTCGGCGTATAGCTGCGGCGCGCCGTCATCGCGGCGGCAGGGAGACGCGTGCCCGTCCCGCCCGCAGAGCCGCGCGGCACACGCAGCCCGGCAAAGTTCGGCTTGCCGCCCGCATCATCCGCCGTCATGCGGCACTGCGGAAATGCCGAACAGCCCCAGAAGTCACCGTGCTTTCCCTTGCGCTTCAGCATGACGCCGCGCCCGCAGGCAGGACAGGGAATCCCCCTCGCCGCCCGCCATCTGCGCCATCCGCGCTGCATCACAGAGATCACGCGCGAACGCCGCCTGCCCCGCGAGGAACTCCTCGGGCGTCCCCACGCCGTCCGCCATCGCGTGCAGCTGATCCTCCCAGATCGCCGTCGCATCGGGGTACGTCATCGTGTCGGGCAGTGCGTCGATGAGCAGGTACGCCTCCGCCGTCGGCGTCAGCACCTTCTTCTTGCCCGCAGCATGGAGAAACTTGCGGCGGATGAGATCCTCAATGATGCTTGCGCGTGTCGCTTCCGTCCCAATGCCGGACACATCGCGTAGCATCTTTTTCGCCGCCTCGTCCTTGACGTACTTATGAATCTCCTTCATCCCTTGGAGCAGGGTCGCAGGCGTAAAGCGCGCGGGCGGCTTCGTCTGCCGCTCCTTCATCTCCGCTGAGACGAACGCCGCTGCGTCGCCCTTTTTCATCGGCGGGAGAACCGCACTTTCCTCGTCCTCCTTCTCCGCATCCTCGGACTCGTTCTTCCCGTGCGATACATCGTGCGCCATCCTGCCGTCCGTTCCGTGCGCCCGCGCGCCGTGAACGTCTCGCCGTGATGCGTCACCTCGGCCTTCGTCTGATCGTAGACGTAGTTCGGGCAGAACTGAGCGATATAGGCACGCGCGATCAGCTCGTAGATATTGCGCTCCACCGCCGTGAGCCGCGCGAGATTCACAGGCACGGTCGTCGGGATGATCGCGTGATGTGCCGAAATCTTCGTGTCGTTCCACGCACGCGACTTCTTCGCAGGATCTGCCGCCTGTGCCCACGCCGCAAGCGGCGTATCAGAGAGGGCTGTGAGATTGCCGAGAATCTTCGCCGCATCCTTGTGCTGACTCACGGGCAGGTACTCTGCATCGGAGCGCGGATAGCTAGTCAGTTTTTCCTCGTATAGCTTCTGTGCCGTATCGAGCACCTGCTGCGGCTCATAGCCATAGCGTTTTCCTGCGAGCACCTGCAGGGCCGAGAGCGAAAAAGGGCAGCGGCGGCGGCTCCTCCTTTCTTTCGCTCATACTTCGTCACCGCGCCGTCTGCGGGCGGCGCGCCAAACGATGCCACGGCAGCATTGACCGCCGCAGGGTCCACGAGCCGCCCCTCAGCATCGAGCGGCGTGCGCTCCTCCGACGGCTTCCACCGCGCACGGAACGTCTCTCCTGCCTCTGTGCGAAAGACTGCATCGACGAGATAGTAGGTCGCGGGCGTAAAGTGCTCGATCTCGCGCTCGCGCCGCACGACGAGTGCCAACGTCGGCGTCTTGACCCGGCCGATGGGCAGGACGAGCCGTGCATGACCTGCCCGCCGCGCTGCGAGCGTATAGGCACGTGAGAGATTCATCCCGATGAGCCAGTCCGCACGCGCACGCGCCAGCGTCGAACGTTTTAGCGGAAGGAAATCCCCGTTATCGCGCAGGTCATTCAGTGCATCGTGGATGCTCTTGTCATCGAGCGCATTGATGAGAATGCGCCGCACGGGTTTTTTATTGCCGAGATAGTCCAGCACCTCATCCACCAGGAGCTGTCCCTCGCGGTCGGGGTCGCCGCCGTGCACGATCTCATCGGCGCGCGCGATCAGCCCCTTTACCACGGCGAACTGCTGCGCCGCGCTCTCATTCACAACGAGCTGCCACTCCTTCGGCGGGATCGGCAGATCCTCCGCGCGCCAGCGTTTCAGCGCAGGATCGTACTCCTCCGGCTCCGCCTGACGCAGCACATGCCCAAAGAGCCACGTCACCACACCGCCGCCCGTCTCGATCCATCCCGAACCCTTGCGGTGCGGCGCAGGAAAGACACGCGGCAAGCGCGCGGCCGACGCTCGGCTTCTCCGCGATGTAGAGCCTCATGAAAACACCTTGATGAGCGCCCAGATGAAAATGACGATCCACAGCACCATTAGAATGGATGCGCCGATGAGCAACCATGTACCGTAACGCTCCACGCGCCGCTCGCCCTCCGTGCGCGTATGTGCGGGCAGCATGCGGATCAGCAGCGACGTCGCCGCGGGGAGGATCACCATATCATCCACCGCCCCCACGAGCGGAATCGTATCGGGGATAATGTCCACCGGACTGATGAGATAGAGCAGCGAGGCGGAAAGAAATTTCACGACACGCGGCGTATCGCGCTGCAGCATTGCGTAGAGCAGCAGGGGCGATGTTGTGCCGCATGGCGCGCAGGAGAACAAGAAATCGCAGCATAAAAAGCCTCCGATCATGAAGTAAATATGATCTAGTATACCATTCTGTCCAATCTCTTTCAAACGAAAAAGGACAGGTGGCATGCACCCGTCCTTTCCGAGATGAAACGAAACGGTCTTACTTCAGCGTCACGAGCGGCTTGCCCGTCATCTCCTTCGGAATGGGAAGCCCCGCCAGCGTGAGGAGTGTCGGTGCGATGTCACAGAGCGCGCCCGTGTGGATATCCTTCACACGGTCAGAGACGACGATGAATGGCACGGGATTCGTCGTGTGTTTGGTGAACGGCTGATTGTTGTCGTAGTCCCACATCTTATCCGCGTTGCCGTGGTCTGCCGTGATGCAGACCTCGCCGCCGACCTCACGGATGGCATCGACGAACCGTCCGACGCAGGTATCGACCGTCTCGACCGCCTTGATGACGGCAGGGACGACACCCGTATGTCCGACCATGTCGCAGTTGGCATAGTTGAGGATGATGAAGTCATACTTGCGGGACTTGATCGCCTCGACGACCTTGTCCGTGACCTCGACCGCGCTCATCTCAGGCTGCAGATCATAGGGTCGCCACCTTCGGCGAGTGCACGAGAATGCGGTTCTCGCCCTTGTACGGCTGCTCGACGCCGCCGTTGAAGAAGAATGTGACGTGTGCGTACTTCTCTGTCTCCGCGATGCGCAGCTGGGTATAGCCGAGATCCCTGCACGTACTGTCCAAAGGTATTGTCGATCTCCTCGGGCGGGAACGCCACGAGTGCGTTCATCCCTGCCTCGTACTCCGAGAAGGTTGCAAAGGGGATCTTCAGCGACTCGTCGCGTGCGAAGCCGTCAAACTTCGCATCCACAAAGGCATGTGAGCTGACGCGCACGGTCGGGACGAAAGTTGTAGAAAAATCGCGCCGTCGCCGTTCTTCATGCCATGATAGCCCTCGACCACAAACGGCACGACGAACTCATCCGTCACACCCTCGGGCTTCTCGCTCGTATCCGCATACGATGCAAGCAGCCCTGCCACAGCGGACTTCGCCACAGTCTTTGCCTTCGCATGGGCAATCGCCCTCATAGGGCGAGCTGCTCGCGCTCCCAGCGCTTGTCGCGATCCATGGCGTAGTAACGCCCACTGACCGTAGCGATCTTGCCGACGCCGATCTCCGCCGCCTTTTTTTCTCGACCGCCTCGAGATACTCCTGCGCGCTCTTTGGCGGCACGTCGCGCCCGTCGAGGAAGGCATGAATCCAGACCTCGGTCAGACCCTCACGCTTCGCGAGCTCGAGCACGGCAAAGAGATGATCGTCGTGACTGTGCACGCCGCCCGGGGAAACCAGCCCCATGACGTGCAGCGCGCCGCCGTGCTCCTTGACCCCGCGCACGATGGTAAGCAGCGCCTTATTCTTGAAGAAGTCGCCGTTCTTGATATCACGCGTGATGCGCGTGAGCTGCTGGTGAGACAATGCGCCCTGCACCGATGTTCGTATGTCCGACCTCGGAGTTGCCCATCTGCCCGTCCGGCAAACCGACGTACTCCCCCGATGCCTGGATTTCCGTATGCTGGAACTCCTTCATCAGGCCGTCGAGTACAGGCGTCTTTGCCATGGCGATGGCATTGTACTTCAGATCGTTCGGATCGCCATCCCCGAATCCATCCATGATGATGAGCGCAACAGGCGCGTTCTTAAGTTTTGCCATAATATTGGTATCTTTCTAAGAGCTTTCGCTCAAAACTCGTATGGCGCTTCATTTCCGCTGAGCGGAAAATCCACGCCATACAAAATGAGAATACGATAATCAGAAATTCACGATTGCCGCGAAATCCTGTGCCTTCAGCGAGGCTCCGCCGACGAGTGCACCGTCGACATTCGGCTGCTGCATGAGATCCTTGATCGTCGCCGGCTTGACACTGCCGCCGTACTGGATGCGGATCGCGTCGGCTGCCTGCTGGTTGAACTTCTTCGCGACGGCCTCGCGGATCGCCTTGCAGACCTCCTCCGCCTGCTCGAACGTTGCCGTCTTGCCCGTACCAATCGCCCAAATCGGCTCATAGGCGATGACGAGCTTTCCTGCCTCGTCCGCTGTAAAGCCCTCGAGCGCGGCGTTGATCTGCGCAACGACGTGCGCGATATACGTGCCCGCCTCGCGGATGGCAAGCGACTCGCCGCAGCAGATGATCGGCGTGATGCCGGCCGCGTATGCAGCGCGGGCGCGCTTTGTTGACGCCCTCATCCGTCTCGCCGAAGTAGTCGCGGCGCTCGCTGTGGCCGAGGATGACGTAGTCCACGCCGATCTCTTTCAGCATATCCGTCGAGAGCTCGCCCGTATAGGCACCGCTCTTCTCCCAGTGCACATTCTGCGCACCGATGTGGATGTTCGTGCCCTTGACCGCATCGGCGACAGCGGCGAGTGCCGTTGCCGTCGGGCAGGCGACGACCGTGACCTTTGCATCCTTGACGAGCGGGATCAGCTCTTTGACGAGCGAAACGCCTGCGGCGATCGTATTGTTCATCTTCCAGTTGCCGGCAATAATCGGGGTCCGTGCCATAGTTTTCTCCTTCTGTATCAAACGTAAATGTTCTTACTTGTCTGCGATGGCTGCAATGCCCGGCATCTCCTTGCCTCAAGGAACTCGAGCGTCGCGCCGCCGCCCGTCGAGACGTGGGAGATCTTGTCCGTCAGCCCCGTCTTCTTGAGCGCCGCGATGGAGTCGCCGCCGCCGACGATGCTCGTCGCACCGGCCTCGGTCGCATCCGCAACGGCCTTTGCCACGGCCAGCGTGCCCTTTGCGAACTCGTCGCACTCAAAGACGCCCATCGGCCCGTTCCAGATGATCGTCTTGGCGCCCTTCAGCGCATTGACATACTCCTCGGAGGTCTTCGGGCCGCTGTCGAGTGCCTGCCAGCCATTTTTCGACCTTGTCGACATCGACGATCTTGACCTTGCCCTCGGCCTTCCACTTTGCCTCGTCGGCGAGCGGGAACATATTCGCAACGGCAACGTCGAGCGGGAGGACGACCTTGACGCCCTTCGCCTCGGCCTTCTTGAGGAGGTCGCGAGCGAGATCCATCTTGTCCGGTTCACAGAGAGTCGCCGATCGGCAGCCCCTTCGCCGCATCAAAGGTATGCGCCATGCCGCCGCCGATGATGATCGTATCAACCTTCTCGATCATGTTGCTGATGACGCCGATCTTGTCGGAGACCTTTGCCCCACCGATGATCGCAACGAATGGGCGCTGCGGGTTCTCGAGCGTCTTGCCGATGTAGTTGATCTCCTTCTCCATCAGGAATCCCGCGACCGTCTCGATGTACTTCGGCACGCCCGCATTCGAGGCATGCGCACGATGCGAAACGCCAAACGCATCGTCCACAGCGACATCAGCAAGCGATGCGAGCTGCTTTGCGAAGGCGGGATCGTTCTTCTTCTCTTCCTTGTGATAACGCAGGTTCTCGAGCAGGAGGACTTCGCCCGGCTTCAGGCCTGCCGCGAGCTTCTCCGCTTCGGGGCCGACGCAGTCGGATGCCCACTTGACCTCACGGCCGAGGAGCTCTGCGAGATGCTTGACGAGATGCTTCGTGCTGAACTTATCCTCACGTGCCTCGGTCGGACGGCCGATGTGGCAGGCGATGATGAGCGCCGCGCCGCCATCGAGCAGATAGTTCAGCGTCGGCAGCGTGCGCACCATGCGCGTATCGTTCGTGATGTTCATCTCGGCATCAAACGGAACGTTGTAGTCCACGCGGACGAATACCTTCTTGCCCTTGACGTCGATATCCTTAATTGTCTTTTTGTTCATGCTGTCCCCTCCATAAAGAAACGAGGTCCGGCCCAAACATCGGCCGGACCTCGAAAGATCGTATGCTGTAGGAGGGCATGGAGCATATCCTGCCCTCCCAGAAAACAATGTTTACTTATCAGCCGAGTTCAGCAAAGTACTTGATCGTGCGAACCATCTGGCTCGTGTAGCTGTTCTCGTTGTCGTACCAGGAGACAACCTGGACGAGCGTGTTGCCGTCGCCCGTGTCGCTGACCATCGTCTGCGTTGCATCGAAGATCGAGCCATAGGTCGTGCCGATGATGTCGCTGGAGACGATCTCGTCCGTGTTGTAGCCGAACGACTCCGTCGCCTCTTTCTTCATCTGTGCGTTGACCTGATCGACCGTGACTTTGCCCTCGACCACTGCGTAGAGGAGCGTCGTCGAGCCCGTCGGGGTCGGAACGCGCTGTGCCGAGCCGATGAGCTTGCCGTTGAGCTCGGGGATGACAAAGGCCGATCGCCTTTGCCGCGCCCGTCGAGTTCGGGACGATGTTGACTGCTGCTGCACGGCTGCGGCGCAGATCGCCCTTGCGCTGCGGGCCGTCAAGCGGCATCTGGTCGCCCGTATAGGCATGGATCGTCGTCATGATGCCGCTCTTGATCGGAGCGAGATCATTCAGTGCCTTTGCCATCGGTGCAAGGCAGTTCGTCGTGCAGGATGCTGCCGAGATGACCTTGTCTGCCTTCGTCAGCGTCTTGTGGTTGACGTTGAAGACAATCGTCGGGAGATCGTTGCCCGCAGGAGCGGAGATAACAACCTTCTTTGCGCCAGCCTTGATATGCGCCTCAGCCTTTGCCTTTGCCGTGTAGAAGCCCGTGCACTCGAGCACGACATCGACATCATGCTTGCCCCAGGGGATCTGCGTTGCATCCGCCTGTGCGTAGATGTTGATCTTCTTGCCGTTGACCGTGATGGAGTCCTCACCGGCCTCAACGGAATCTGCATACTTATAGCGACCCTGCGTGGAGTCATACTTCAAGAGATGGGCGAGCATCTTCGGGCTCGTCAGATCGTTGATTGCGACGACTTCATAGCCGGGCGCATCGAACATCTGACGGAAGGCAAGACGACCGATACGACCGAATCCATTGATAGCAACTTTTACTGCCATTGAAATACCCCCTGTGCGTTCCCTAAACATCATGCGCTGCAGGGCTTTCCTGCCGCGCGCTCATTACGCTTTATATTATAAACCATTCCCAATAAAAGTCAAACTGTTTATCCTTCTATCGGCACTCATTTTCATGATTTCTTGACGGAAAATGCTTGCAAAGCCTCTCGAATTTTCGCTAAAATATGACTATGGATAAGGAGGAGCGGCATCATGTTGGAAGCAATCAAAGAAACGGTACTCCACTATGCACAGCAGGCGGAACGCGACGGGTTGTGCCGTCATCGTGCGGGCAATTTCAGCATCCGCGACATAGAGAGCGGCTATATCTGCATCACGCCGACGGGCATGGACCGCATGGAGATGCAGACGGACGATATCGTTGTCATCGACGGCACGGGACACACCGTCGAGGCCTGCAGCGGACAGCGGCCGACGAGCGAACTGATGATGCACTGCGCCATCTATCGGAACCGCAGCGACGTACACGCCGTTGCGCATACACACTCGCGCGCAGCGACCGCCTTTGCCGTCATGAATAAGCCCATCCCCGCCATCGTCTATGAGCTCTCCCTCCTCAGCTGCCGCGAAGGCTATGTTCCCGTTGCTCCCTATGGTCGACCTGGTACACGAGCGGCTGCAGAAAAATGTTCTCCAGCCGCTCTCCATTGCCAATGTCGCCCTCATGCAGGCACACGGCGTCGTCGCCGTTGCCGCCGACCTCAAGGAAGCGCTCCTGCGCGCAAGCTACGTCGAAGAACTCGCCGACATCTACTACCGCACCCTCACGGTCCTCGGGCGCGAGCCGGAGACCATCCCGGCAGACGAACTCGCCAAGTGGAAATATCCGACCATGTAATGCAGTCACCCAATCAGCTGTGCCCTTTGGGCTTGCTTCTTGGACAGGTCAGCAGGGCGGCCGCTTGCGGCGGCAGAGTCACAGCTCTTCATTCCGCCCCCTATTTTAGCCTCCCCCGTCGCGACGGGGGGCGGTCAACGACAACCAATCGCACTTCGCTGTCGCTCGTGTTCTTGGGTCGTTTTCGCATACGACCTGTTTCCCAATCAGCTGCGCCCTTGGGGCTTGCTTCTTGGACAGGTCAGCAGGGCGACCACTTGCGGCGACGAGGTCACATCCGTTATACGAAAAGAGGCACACAATGAACACAGATATTCTCGCCATGGAAACCGTTGCCCTCGACGACAGCGAGCGCGCCCTCGTCATCATCGACCAAACGAAACTCCCGAACTGTGCCGAGTACCTCCATCTCAAAACGCAGGGCGAAATCTGGACGGCCATCCGTGAGCTGCAGGTGCGCGGTGCACCTGCCATCGGCGACGCCGCTGCCATCGGCATCTACCTCGCCGCACTTGAGATAGACACCGACGACTACAGCGAATTCGCGCGCCGCTTTCATGCGGCGGCCGACTACCTGAACTCCTCCCGTCCCACTGCCGTCAATCTCTCATGGGCACTGAACCGCATGGAGCGCATCGTGAGAAACTGCGAGGGGAAAGCCATTCCTGAAATACGCAGCCTCCTTCGCGATGAAGCTCTCCGCATCAAACAGGAGGATATCGACATCTGCAAAAAAATAGGTGAGCACGCGCTCACCCTCGTAAAGCCCGGCGACGGACTCCTCACCCACTGTAACGCAGGGCAGCTCGCCACCGCCAAGTACGGCACGGCCACCGCCGTCATGTACCTTGGCCATGAAAAAGGCTACAACTTCCGCATCTTTGCCGACGAGACACGCCCCCCTGCTCCAGGGCGCACGCCTCACCGCGTATGAACTCAGCGCGGCCGGCATGGACGTCACCCTCATCTGCGACAACATGGCAGCCACCGTCATGAAAAACGGCTGGATCGACGCCGTCTTCGTCGGCTGCGACCGCGTTGCCGCCAATGGAGACGCCGCGAACAAAATCGGCACCTCCGGCGTCGCCATCCTCGCCAAGCACTACGGCATCCCCTTCTACGTCTGCGCCCCCAGTTCCACCATCGACCTCTCCACCCCCACGGGCAGGGACATCCAGATCGAACAGCGTCCGCCCGAGGAAGTCACCGACATGTGGTACAAAGAGCGCATGGCACCAGCTGGCATTAACGTCTATAACCCCGCCTTCGATGTGACAGACCACGAACTCATCACGGCGATTGTGACAGAGAAGGGCGTCATCCGTGATTTTGCAGAATTCTCACAAAAAGTGTAATTGTCGCTTTGGAGAGCCGCTGATAAATTCAGTGTCACCATCTCACACGAAGGCTGATAAATTTCTTCAAGCTATTCTAATTGAAGTTCTTCCTCAGCTTTCGTGTATATTTCTAACTGGTTCTCAACATTCAACTGATTCACAAGCCATCCACGCATCGTACATTCTTTGATAAAATCTGCATAACGGTTATGTCCATACATCTCCTTTAACGTAACAACAATCCCAAACGGAAGCGGCTCTCCACGTTTCCTTGCGATTCTCTCCTTTGCCTTAATGCTTATCCCCCACAAGCCAGACTCATACATTTCGAGGAATTACCTTTTTCGCAATCACATCGCTAATATGTTTTACATTATCCCATTTACGATAAACTCTGCGAGCCTCCTCTTCATAGATCACATGGAGACCTGCATCGGCTTGTTCATTTCCTTGAACATCTTTAATCGTGGCTTTCCCGTTTTTCTTGTGAATACGGCCAAAGTGAAGATCCAACTCTGTGCGCGTATAATCTACACCTTGATTGCGGTCACATGCCGGAAAGTAGGCCAAAGTAGCCCGTGCATAAAATGGATGTGTCTCCTTTTCCGCAGGAACTGGGAGGTTATAGGTGAATGTCTCGTACTCTTCTGCTTGGCCCGTAATAATAAATCGAATCTCATCTTCCCGCGTTTGAACAATATCTCGTATATGCGTGGGAACGACTCCATACCCCAATTCAGCCGATATATAATCCTGCCGATTCCATCCGGCCGCAGCATCGATAAGCAAGGCTTTTGCCACCTCTCTGCTGAGCCCCATGACATAAATCAAATAGGCAAGTTTTCTAGCGATCCATGGGGCAGCGAAGGAGGTTCCAGAAACATAGGACGCCCCTAGTGCTCCTGTGCAAACAACAATTTTTTCTTGTGCTGTTGTACCATCCCCGCCATAATAGCTAACATCTGGTTTTTTGAAAAAAGAAAGCACAGGGCCAACGCGTGTATACGAAGCCGGTTTTCCCTTAAAATCAGTCGCATTAACAACGATAGCGTTTAAGGAGTCCGCAGGAGCACCAATCTTTTTGATCGTATTTTTCTCATGTATAGATTTATTCGTTCCTGCCACCACAAAGATAACATCATATTCGTTCTGAATGCGATCAATTTCTGATGCCTCTGGTGAAATAAAATTATCCGGGATCTCTCGTGGCGATCCCAGAGATAAATTCCATACCTTTATATCCGGATGACTTGCAACAATGGAACGAATCATTCGCAACACGGCAAAAGAACTAAATCCGCTTGCCGTCGCCACACCAAAATGACGCACACGAAAACGACCACATCCATCATCAAGGCGGGGATTTCCTCGCGGTCCATCCACAAGAATTGAGCTCACAGCTGTCCCATGTTGATAATCCTCAGACGAGATTGGGATAGCATCATCTATCATCCGGTAATCTTCCACCCAATCGTGAAAATATACCCGTCTATCAAACAATGTATCTATAACACCAATCACAGGCTCGCTTTTAGGCTGAGGTATCATCGTCTGCTCTATATTACAACGCTGTTCATCTTCCGGCATAAGCTTCGTAAAGTCCGTCACATTCATTGCAATAAGATATGGCGCTTCCGTCTGCAGCTTCTGAACCTCATCTGGTCTCAATCGCAGTGTTGTTCGATCGATAATACGATCATCGACGATCCGAATGCCAAACTTAGCTAACAGACTCTTCGTCTCGACAGCCGTCTGATAGATCGTGATGATAGATTCGCTTCGAATCGTATCTGTCATCCGATCAATATCAAAGCGGGAAACATGGAAACTATCCCGAACCACCTCAAGAAAAGTTGTTTTTGCCATTCCTATGCCAGCGATCCCATCCGTGGCAAAGCGAGAGACATCCTCACTGGTAATGCATCCTCCACGCTTTTTTTCAATCCAATCTGCAGCTTTATTCAGATGCTTCACAGCATCATCAATAGCATTTAACGAAACGAAATGCGTAAATACATGCCATTGATGACTCCGTTCTTTATTCCACTCAAATTTTGCTCCGCAAACACTATCTGCAGGTTTCCTTGCACCATCTGTCAACAACCTACTCAGTCGATTACTTTTTGCCACTATTCGGGTATAATGAACACTTACTAAAGCTCCGCCAATACGAGTATCTTTGTTCCAATATGAACAGATTTCCTTGAGTTGATCGCGCAGTGCATAAAGATGCTTACTAGAAACTTTAGCCCCCTTTGGCAGTTGTGGTGCCCCAGGCTTGCTGCTGTTTTTTTTTGAGTCAAATCGACCTTTTAGCTGGAGAATACTATTCATCTTACATTTCTCCCCTTAGTTTCCTAGCAACACTGCTTTTCGACTCTTTCTTTAGAATTTCAATTTCCCGTACTGTAAAGCCCTGTGTTTTCAACTGCTGTAAATCAATTGGTGCGCGCCCACATACCTGAGAATAAAGTCTCCTCAAATAATCCAACCCCTGCATATCACTAAATGCAAGAGCTGACTTTATCATATTTTTCAAAGTTCCAGGCATCGGCAATGGATTTGCCAGTTTTATGATCTTCCTAAACAACCGTATGTCTCGATTTTCCAATTTCATCTTCACTAAATAAGTGTTCAACAATTTTTCCGCTATATCCATCAAATCTTCCTCAGTATAACGATCAAAATCAATCACTGAGTCAAATCGCCGAATAATAGCTTTATCAAAGTGTGAGAATAAATTCGTTGTCGCGACCAATACAACACGATCGTTCATGTGATCCATCAATTTTAACAGCGACGATGCTGCACGTCCCATTTCTCGCAAGTCATGAGCACTAACTCGATCCATCGCAAGAGTGTCAAATTCATCAAAAAAAATCAAAGCCTTTTCTGGTTGAACGAAAGCGTTTATTTCTTGAAACAATTTTGATAAATTCTTTTGTGTCTGCCCTAGCTTGCTGTCAATAATTCGAGAAAAATCGACCATATAGATTTCCCGATTCAAAACTCGAGCAAATTGCTTGACTGCTTCTGTTTTCCCTGTCCCCGGTGCTCCAGAAAACATAAATTTATGAATCCCTAAATGCCGCTCCACGGCATTGACAGCCCCCAGCAAATCATTGGTGATAGGATCAGGAAGCAACAAAGAATCACTTCCCTGTATTTCAACCCGCTCAAAGAAGTCCGATGTATGCTCCATTACCTGCGGCACGAAAACATTGGCATTCGACAGCTGAGATATGATATATTCTGCCAGCTGACTGTCCCCCATATCATCAAAATCCTTTGCAATGGCGTAGGCTTCATTTCGGAAGCCCACATCATTTTTTTCAGCATAATACTTAATTAGTTGAATAATATGTTTCTTTTTCATGATGTCTGCTCCTTATCCTCTGTTCAAGTATATCATCGTGGGACATTTTTGTAAATATAGGGACAGATATCATAAAACCTCCACCATACCACATCCACTAATCAAATGTCATTCTTTATCCCCCACAACAAATAACGTAACACTCTTTTATCTCGTGGCAGTCATATTTTCCTTCGCGATTGTCATAAGCATGCGTGGACAGCTTCCGTTTCACCACTTGAACTGTGGTACGAAGAGCGCATGGCACCAGCTGGCATTAACGTCTATAACCCCGCCTTCGATGTGACAGACCACGAACTCATCACGGCGATCATTACGGAGGATGGTGTTATCACAGACTTCGCGCACGTTTTCACACGTAAACAATAGTTTTCCCAATATCAAAGCCCGTCAGCAAACGAAACTGACGGGCTTTATTCTGGGCAGGCACTTTCATATTTCTGTCTATGTGTTTTTTTCCTCTGTGCTCTCCAGCCAATCGGTCATCAACTGATCGAATGCCTCCAATAGCACTACATACTGCCCCTTCACTTCACGATAAATCTCACGCGCTGCATTTTCATCGTAGGTATGCGAAGACATGTTTCGTTTCTCCATCATCTCCAGCCACTCCTGTGCGTCCGGTATCAGCCCCTGTTTCCAACTCTCACGAATACAGCTACGCGGACTGTTCACCTCGATTCCGTCATATTGCAACACAGCCTTCATCAGTTTCCACGCAAGCTCAAAACAAAATTCAAACCTCTGAATCGTTGCATCCAAATACATGTCATCCATATCGACATCTTTTCTCAGTGCGGCTTGCAGTCGTACGAAGGCATGATGATAATCTTCTTTTTTTAGGCGAATTTGCTCTATTGTCACAAGAATTCTTCCTCCTTCAACGCAAAGCAGGAGTTTCCCCTCACGGTCAATCGCATCCCGTAATCTTTGATTGTGCTGTCCACCATAAAGAACAACATCGAACGTATAGGGAAGGCGGCTCGCCTCAAATCCAGCCAAAAGCGCAGCCCTAAGATCAAAATCACTTACAATCGCCAAATCGACATCAGAAGTCTTGTGATAATCCCCTCGTGCACGCGAACCAAACAGCATGACCTTACGAATATGGTCGCGATACATCTCTAAAATGCGATAGATCTGCTTCCAGTGTTCGCTCGTCAAACCATGCACGCTCATTCACTCTCCCCCGTACTTTGTTGTATATATTCTCCCTACGAAATAGAATCCCTTCAAAAGCAATCAAAAAGCAGTATCATATCCCGCGTCACGCATGAACACGATACTGCCTTTTCATTCCTACAGATTCTCTTTATATCACTGGAGCATCTCCTTACAACGACGAACCAGTCCAAATATTGTATGCCAAGTTTCGCCATAGAGCCCTAGAGCGGTAAACTAAAACTGGACACAGAGGGGGTAGAAAATAGACACAGCTTGCAGTATCCTGTGCACAGGATACCAAGCAGTGCACAACATCTCTCCCAATGTAGACAGGGGGTTATCACATGAAGTACACCAAGGAGGAACGACTTGACATAGGACGTCGTATTTATGACGGCGAGCTCACAAGGTATGAAGCAGCCGAAGAATACGAGATCAGCGAGCAGACTGCACGCAATTACATGCGGCTGTACCGCGATGTCAACCATCTTCCGCCGCGAAAGGGTGCGCAACATATCTGTGGCCTTGCCAAAACAAGATCTGTGCCGACTCCAACGGGGCTGGAAGAACTCCAATCCATGACAAAAGAAGAACTGATCGATGCCCTCGTGATGGCAAAAATCACGGAGGCACGCTTAAAAAAAGGCTATCTGGTGGAAGGAGTTGGTGCGCACAAGAAGTTCATTCCTATCGGCAGGAAGAGTACCAAGTAGTGATGGAGCTTTCCTGTCAATTTCCCGTTCAGCTGCTCTGCGAAAGAATCGGCATCCCACGCAGCAGCTTCTACCACTGGAAAAAGAGTGTGGAACATCTGTCTAAGCAGAAGAAGCGGCTTGTACAGAGTATCCTGTTGTTTCAGGAATACCATATACGTTTTCCCTCTCACGGGTACCGTTGGCTGAACGCCAAAATCAGACTGGATAAGGGAATCATCTTTTCCGATCCCTATGCCCATAAATGCTGCAAGATGGCAGGAATCAAGAGTGTTTCCAAACACTACAAATACAAGAAGCCCGGGGATCCGTTTAGAATCTATCCGAATCTGCTGCTCGCAGGAATCGACATCCAAGGCCCTATGGAGTGTATTGTGAGCGATATGACCGTCTTTTATGTGAAGGGCACCTACTACGAGCTCACACTATACATGGATCTGTGGAATGACGAACTGATCGCGCACGCGCTTTCATCGAGACGCGGAGACCGCATGACCTATCTTGCCGGCTTACAGGATGTGCTTGCGTTCAAGAAGCAGTATCCAGAATACAAACTTATCCTGCACAGCGATCAAGGTTCTGTCTATGCATCCAAGAGCTATAACGAACTCTTGCCCATGTATAACATTACAAGGTCAATGTCCAGCGCCGGCACACCAACCGATAATGCCGCTATGGAATCCATCAATGGCTGGATCAAGGCCGAACTCTTCACGGATTTCCATATTACCTCATCGGAGAACGTCCCGGAACAGGTATCGGATTACATCCGTTTCTTTAACGAAGAACGACCGGCGTACACACTTGGGTACCTCACGCCAAAGCAGTATCGGGAACGGTTTTCGCCCAAGCGAGAATATGCTGCCCAGACCATCGCAGGTAATGTTTGAAGATTGCTATTCGCATTCTTTGTATCATATCTTCGATGGAACTGTATGGCATTCAAGACTCCATGAATAATTTTGGTTCATTGTAAAATGAAATCGGACACATAAAAAAGCAGAACAGACAGAATCAATCTGGTAAAATATCTTTGCACAAACACCACCAGGAGGTTCTGTATGTCCCACGCACATTCTACCACAAAACGCCGCACATTCAAACACTTAAACGCCTATCAGCGCGGGCAGATCGAAGCGATGCTGCGTCTCGGTGTCCCCAAGGTGAAATCGCCAAAGACCTTGGCATCGCCCGCTCCACCTTGTACGAGGAAATAAAGCGCGGCACGGTAACGCAGAAGCGTTCCGATTGGACGTACTACGAGCAGTATTTTGCACAGTCCGGTCAAATGCGCTATGAGCGCAATCGTGAGAACTCCGGAAAACCGTCCAAATTTAACGCAGCACAGGACTTCATCCGGTATGTAGAAAACGCCATTCTCAAAGACAAACACTCTCCTGATGCGATCTGCGGGCGTGCCAAGCGTATGAATCTGTTCGAGGTGTCTGTCTGCACAAAGACCATCTACAACTACATTGCGATGGGGCTGCTCAAGGTCAAAAACATCGACCTGCGACAGAAGGTACGCCGTCGTAAGCGCAAAGAGAAAAAGAACCATGACGACGGCAGGACGCTCGGTGAGAGTATTGACTGCCGTGACCCTCTTGTTGACGAACGCTCCACCTTTGGAAATTGGGAGCTTGACACCATTGTCGGGAAAAAGGGAACGGATCCTGTTCTGCTTGCCGCAGATGAACGTAAGAAGCGAAAGAGACATCTTATAAAGATTCGTGCAAAGACCGCAGAGGCGGTTGCCGAAGGGGGTGCCAAACTAAGAGCGCTCTATGGGGCACAATTTTCACAGGTATTTCGTACGATCACCTGCGACAATGGGAGCGAGTTCGCTCGTCTGCAAGAAGCTGTTCCAGAGGCGAAGGTGTACTATGCTCATCCTTACGCACCTTGGGAACGTGGAACGAACGAGAAGCAGAATACGCTCGTTCGGTATTTCATCCCGAAGGGCATGGATATGACGAATTTGAGTGAGGAAGAAGTGCAGCGCGTAGAGGATTGGATCAATTCGCTGCCACGTAAAATTCTAGGTTATGAGACGCCACAAGAGCGCTTCGATGCCGCGCTAAAAAAATCTTCGCCCATAATTTTTGATTCTGTTATGCTCTACTGTCCGATTTGATATTGCAATTTAGGCATGAATAATTTTTAGATGTTTGTGTCCAGTTTTTTTGTTGACTAGTGCTCTCTAGTTTTATAATTTTTCCTCAATCATTTTACATTTAGTCAGATTCTTAAAAATATTAGCAGGGTACGATTCTGGAAACAATGAATCTATCGCTTGCGTTATTTTATTAATTAGCGGATCAACTATGTTTCCTATCGTATTGCATATATACTGTTTCTCAAATACAGTGGATTTAAATTTGTCATTTTTCATTCCTTCTCGAAGAGCAAAATGCAATATGAATCTATTTGCATGAATACAAATCAATCGCTCTCTATTGCTATTTGTTTCTTCTTTTTTATTTTGTAAGTATAATTCTACTTCTCTCATATATAAAATCGCATTTAAGACCACAAATGAATTCGTTGACGGATTAACTAATACCTTATATGGAGGCTTGGTAATATCCTCAGACAAAGCACCTACATTGCGCTTTGCTATCACAGTATACGACAAGTCTGCATTAGCACAAGCCAAGGCTACAATTGCCTCATCAAAGGAAACTTGCTTGTCTAAATTTGTAATTTTGTCTCCCCCCTTGTAAAGATATGCATAATGAACAAAGGTCAATTCTATTCTCAACCTCTCTTGCTGTGGATCGAGTGTAGCAAAATCTTTACTTTCAATCCTATTCTGTGTATTGGATAATCTCATAATGCAAGTGGATGTCTCTGTGTCGACATTACTCAAATCAATTATTTGAATCATAACGCTTGCTTTGCCAAGCTGTTCTGGATTTTCTTTAAACACAGATGCTATTGTTCCCGTTGTCTGTGCTCCATTAACGAGGGAAACTCCTTCTAGTGCAAATAAACCAGTGGCGTTTGTGGTAGAGTCTTTAGCTTTACGCTTTATTGATTTACATAACACCTTTACCCCATTATTATAATAATAAAATTTTTCTGGTTCTTCTAGTAAAACTCTCTTCATCCCTTCATTTACATCTGTATTGCCCTTATAAAATCTAATATTCTTTGCAAATAACAAATTCCCATACTTCTTATACCACTCTCCTAAGGTACTAGCAGAAATTATTCCATAATACGATCTGAACGGAGTATCTGTCTTTCCCCAGTTAAGCAATATAACATCCTCAATATCAATACTCATAGAATCCTGCCCATTCGCTAAAAATGTATAAATATCTTTAAGATTGATCTCCTCAAACACCAAGATAGTGCTTATACCATCATTAGTTTGTTCTACAAGTTTGTTTATAGGATTTAGAACAAATTCTTGTTGACATGGATCTCCTGTGTGTATAAAGATAGCATGTATTTGATACCCCATCTGAGTCAAAGCTACATCTATATCAGAGGTCTTTGCCATTATTCTATCATTTCCACCTTTAAGATCCAATTCTAATACCCGCTGAATTGCATGAGCAAACGATATTGCTTCTTCTTGTTTTATGGATCCCGTACCATTAGATCTCCATTTGCTCTGAACGACAAAAAGTTTCCTTTGAGATTCATCTAAATAAATCGCATCAATTCCCATGTCATGATATCCATCTGTAATGTGGATGCAAGCCTGTGACACTTCGAGCCCTGATTTCATAACAAGAGCAAATCCAGCTAAGGCTCTTGTTTCAAAGTGATGTGTTGTATCATTGGGAGAATCCTTCATATCGACGTGCCCTTCAAACAGTTCTTTCATTCTTATATCTACACGTCGCATATTGATATTAATCGCCATGGTAAATTTTCCTTTCTAAAATCAAAAGATATTGTAATCTTTTTCACGCTTTTGCACGATTATATGGAGACAGGGGTACTTGGTGACTGCCCCACAATCTGCCTGATATACTCTCATAGACGTTTTTCGGTCACACAGTGACCTGTTCTCGTGTGCCTTTATTTACCAGATGTACTTTCAATCTTCCTCCTAAGCACTTGTATTAATGCGCAATATTGTGTATAGTGTATATTGAAACGGGGGCATAGTGATGAAGATTTCCGAGCTTATCAAGATTCTCAAGAAGAACGGCTGCTTCAAAAAGCGAAGCGGTGGAAGTCATGATATCTGGTACAGCCCCATCACAAAGAACCTATTCCAAGTCCCGTGCCACAGCAGCCAAGAGGCAGGAACGGGACTCACGAACGCCATCATGAAGCAAGCAGGATTGAAATAACGTATAGAAAGGATGCCCCTCTATGAAATACGTATACCCCGCTCTTTTTCAGCCCGAAGAGGGCGGTTTCTTCATCTCGTTCCCCGACATTGACGGTTGCTTTACACAGGCATCCACCATTCCGGAGGGGCTCGACATGGCAGCCGACGCACTTAGCCTCATGCTGTGGCACATGGAAGAGGAGCACATGGAAATCCCTGCACCTTCCCCCATTTCCTCATTGAACGGCGATAACAGCAGTTTTGCGACTCTTATCAGCGCGGATACGCTAGCCTATCGCCAACTGCACGATACAAAGGCCGTGCGAAAGAACTTGTCCATTCCACGCTGGCTCGATACGCTCGCCGTGCAGCACAACATCAACTTCTCGAACATCCTGCAAAATGCCCTTATGCGTGAACTCGGCGTGAGCAAGGCATAAACAAGAATTCAATCCCATTGTTGTGAATTTCGACGGATAATCCCTGTAAATCAACCTTTCGCCCATCCGGGCGCAGGAAGTCTTTATCCATTTTTCCGATATGCCCGAATGGCAGTGCCCCAAAAATCATCACACTCTCTGATGACTTAGACACCTAATTGCCAATATTGCTTTTAAAGCCTTACGCCTCTGTTGGGGATCAGCATAGCGGACAAAAATACAATTCAGCAGCATATTGAATATACTCGCACCACAAAAACCTATGCCTACCAACAGAAAAACATCGTTCTCATTCACGGCAACACCTTTATAAAGCAAATTGGCGGATGATGTCAAAGACATCACTATCATTGTAAATACTAGGTCGCGAACGAACTCCTTCCGATCTGTTTTATACGGCATCACTTTATCGCGATATTCTTTCCCATAGTTGATGAGATAGGCTCGGATCCTCCGCTTCTCTGCTGTGCTATAGTCCTTAGAACACAGCGTCTCCGTATATATATCCATCAAAACAGTATAAGCCGTAGCCATTTGACATGGCGAAACAGCGTATCGCTCACTCACCCTTCTCTTCAAGATTTGAATTTCTTCCTTTGTAGGAGCTATCCCCATCCTTACAAAGGAGAGAATGCCCTCCCGAAAGGCACGGTTTGCTCTCACCACTGGAAAAAATAAGTATTCAACATATCCTGCCAGTTTCCTAATCACAAAAACAGCAAGAGCAATTGCCCCTGTATACACGGAAGAAAATCGTTTAATCTCATCGAACTCAAGCATATATATCCCTCTTTTCTGTTAGGCTGCATGTCACTCATAAACGATGTCCCATCTCATGTATCAGACGATCCCCCTCTTCCTCTGCTCCACTCTGCCACAACAGTGTTCAGTGCCTTCTTGATATCCGCTGCCTTCTTATCATAATTCTTTCATCATAGGTAAGATATCCAACCGTCATATACACACCAGGCCGAAATGTCTTTTTAACAAAGTCCGGCAGCACTTTCTTGATATCCTCATAGAGTTCACGACGAATCTCAGCCGCATCACGGAAGTTATCCTTTTTATCATCGATGTTTGCTCGCAACTTCACTGCCAGTATATAGGCGCTAGCCTGCTCCGCCTCATCCATTGTCCCCAAGAAATGAACATCGTTTTCAAACTGCAGATACAGATCCTCGATATGTTCATTGATCCCCATCGCTTTCAACACAGTTTCTGCATCAAAGATATGGAACCACATCCCCATAAACCCGCCGGAAGCATTGTTCACGTAGCCCCAGCCCTCGACATCGTACTCTGACGGTCTATTTTGCAGGCTCACAAAGAAACCACGTGTGCCGTCATATCCCCATGCATTGATAGAGAGCTGCTTAAATCCTTCTGTGCGAGCCTCGATCTGCTCCAAGTGCGCCAAATAGTCTTGAAAAATATCATTTTTGCAGTCCTTATACTTACGCAAAATGTCGAGAATGTCGGAACGTGTATACTCTCGATCTACACGTTCACGATTGGGCTGCTCCACAATTTTGTAGAACACTGTTCGGATATGGCTTCGCGGAGTTCCTTTCCTAACAAGACGGCTCGTATAGACATCAATTTGATTGTCGTGGAGGTTCGTATAGGTCTTATCCTCGATGATAATATGCATATCCCCGACAATGACGAGTACATCAATGTTCAAATATTGCTGTTTGATCTCATCGATTTGCTGCGCATTCTCCAGTCCCGGCACTCGGCGAATGAAGTCAAGAGCACACGTACAGAGCAGTGGATCCTCTGCTTGGTGCTCCTCCATCCCATGAGCCAAAAGCCAGCAAATAAAAGCATCCTGTGACAGCTCACTCGTCGCATAATGAAACAAATTTACCTTAGACATTCCCCTGCCCTATCCACTTTCATTCAGAGACGTATAGTACGTTAATCTTTCCAGCTTACCTCAATGTTTATAGGTTCAATTCTTATATTCATCAAAAAAACTATCAATTATCCTTCTTATTGTCGAAATTTTTCCCTTTCTTCTTTGATTTATCAAATAAATAACGGTATTAAGAAAGTCCTGCCTTCTCAATGCCGTTTCATGATTCGTTTTTCAAGAATATACTATCTCAACAATCGTTTTAAAATGCTACGAATCAACGCCCATTCCCTCCCAAGTTATATCGAAAAACTTCATGTACGGCGCATGTCAATTGTGCTAAACGCGCCGCCCCTTGCTCCATCAGTTCTTCCTGACTATATGGCAGCCGTTCTTTATTTCCTTCGATAAAACTCACCATCGTATCCTTAAGACCTTCGGGAGAATGCCTCTTGAAAAAATATGCAAGCGGCGATTTCAATTCCAAATTAACAGGGATATCCGACAGAATAATCGGAATCCCTAAGGATATGGCATTGTACGCAATACCGCCGCCCGGATTCCCCTCAAACAGCGTGGGTTGAAGCGCAGCCTGTGACTGACAGAGAATCTTGATCTGATCTCTTTTGGGAATATACCCTAAAAAATGGACATAATCCTCCATCTTATTTTTTTGCAAACTTTCGAGCAAGCGCTGGAAATACCCGGCATCTCTGTAATCATCCGTCTTGCCCGTACACACAATATGATATTCCGTATAGCCTTCATTATGCAGAAGTTTTAGTGCATCAAACGCTGTCTTATGGTCTTTATGAAGCCAGAATTGATTGGAGATCAGAAAATACTTCTCAGGAAGATGGTATTTGCCAAGATCCACGTCCTCAAGCGAAAACCACCCCCCCTCCGGAACAGCGGTATACGGCATAACGAATATCTCCGTATCTCCGACATCATAGAACTTCTGCAGATCATTCTTCACATCTTGGGCTTCCACAATGACACTGTATGCCGAATGAAGGAGTCGCTGAAAAGAAATGTCTCGATCCTCGATCTCTTCATCCGAGAAAAACTCCGGATAATACTTATGCTGCAAATCCGGAAGATATGGAATCCACGGTATAGGAAAACCTCGTCGCAGATCTAGGATTGTAGGGAAGACAATATCGATATCATGCTCTTTCAAGGCTCTTTTCAGATCAGATAATACATTCCAATAGGTATTATAAACAACAACATGAACACGGTCACTGTGGAACACATCAACCAGTTCACGCGTTGTATACGGAGGTGAATAGCGCCCAATCGGTCTGTGTAGAACTTTCGTCCGCAAATGATATCGAACCTCACGAGCAATCCTGCGAAGCCAACTATCCTGCGGTATAAAGACATAAATCTCACAGTCATTCATCCGTTGCAGAGGAGCGACGTACGCCTTCAGAAAGTCAACGCCTCCCCCCCCCAACCGATAAATCCTGCCCCGAGCATCGCAACCCTCACGCAGACACCTCCGTAAATATCAGAGTTTCTCTCCTGTCAGCTTCTCATAGTCCTCTGCCAACAAACTTTTTCGTCGATTTCGCACAAAATACCGACCGAATCGACTGATACATAGGCGAAATTTCCAGTAAGGAATCGGTCGTCTTGAAAAGATATGTACCCCTTCACTTCCGACATAATAACGACCAATCAACTCAGCACAATGTATTAAAGCCCGTTTCGTATAGAATGAAATATGCTGCCCTGTAGAGGTACTATAATACCACCAATCATCTGGTTTAGGTGCAGGTTCTGGAAGAAGTAACGTGGAGAAGATAATCTCATCACCCAGCTCGGCAAGCTTTTTGATTTCGTCGAGAGGCTCATCATAGTGCTCAAAGAGTTCAAACGCCGTTACCACGTCATAGTGCTCTCGACTCTTCTCAAAACCTCTTGCAAATAAATTCTGCGTGTATTTGTCATACCACTGAAAATCAAAGCCTTGATCCCGCATCAACCGGACAAAAATACCATACCCTCCGCCAGAGTCCAAAAACGTCTGTGCTTGCGGGAAAAATGCAGCCAGCAAGCGTCCTACCATCTCAGAATTGGCATTGTTCCTCGCCAATATTCCAATATCCTCTGCGTCAATAATATCCGAGTATGCCTCATCCAACCAATATGGCTTTTCCGTTTGGACAAAGCCGCAGTTCGGACACTGGAAATAAGAGACCTCGTACTTTTTTAATATCCTTGCCTTTTCCCAAAGAGGAGACTCCGTCCCGCAAATATGGCATTTCATACGGGCTTCATCTCCCCCGTGGATACTTTTTCCCCCGCCATAGTGCCTCGATAAAATTCATGAACCACATCGCAAATATATCTGACCTGATCCTCGCTCAACCCCTGCCAGCTCGGCAGATTCATGCCACGCCAGCCGATATCCTCGGCATTCTTGTGCTTCTGGTATTTTTGTGAGTACATTGGCATCGTATGAACAGGATAGAAAACCGGGCGCGTCTCAACATTCCGTTCCTTCAGTAGTTCACGCAGCGGATCGCGCTCCGCGCTCTTTGAGACGAGAATTGAACACATCCAATAGGAATGATGAACATTCGCGTCTTCTTGATGAAACTCTACCGGCGTCCCCTGCAAATACTTCTGATACCATGCAGCGATATCCCTTTTCTGGCGCAGGAACTTTTCCGCTTGCTCCAACTGGGCAAGACCGATTGCCGCACAGATATTCGTCATGCGATAATTGTACCCAATGACATCGTGCCAATACTGACGAAACTTCGCCATCCCCTGATCCTTGAGATGCGTTGCACGAGCATAGAGCGTTTCATCATTCGTCACGACCATACCGCCTTCTCCGGTCGTGATGGTCTTGTTGCCATAAAAGCTGAACGTCGATATGTCGCCAAACGTACCGACGTGCTGCCCTGCAAAATAGCTGCCGAAGCCCTCCGCGCAGTCCTCCACCACAAAGAGATCATGCTTCTTGGCGATTGCCATGATTCGCTCCATATCACAGGGATGACCATAGAGGTGCACAACCATGATCGCCTTTGTCTTCTCCGTGATCTTACGCTCGATATCATCCGGGTCCACTTGCCAATTGCTCTTAAGCGAGTCAACAAAGACAGGCGTTGCCTCCGTATAGGCAATCGCATTGACCGATGCCACATAGGTCAGCGTCGGAACAATCACCTCATCGCCGCGTCCAATGCCCAAAGCAATCAACGCCAAATGAAGCGCCACTGTCCCATTCGCAACCGTAATCGCATGATCTGCTCCAATATACTTGGCAAATGCAGTTTCAAACTGCTCGACAAACTTTCCCTTTGCGGATATCCAGCTTGTATCCAGACACTCATTGACATACTTCTTCTCATTACCGGTCAAAGACGGCTGATAAACAGGAATGAAATTCATAAAATACCTCCTCATATAATTATCTTGAGTTGGGCAAGTTACCTCATAATCAACACAAAGCAACACGCTTTATTATTTGGTCAAATTCAACAGCTCTATTATCATATGTATGCTCACACAAACACCGCTGTTTCCCGGCCTCAGCTATTTTTTTTCGCTCTGCCGGATGCTCTATCAACCATTTTGCCTTTTCGATGCAATCTTGAATAGAGTCATACGTCACAACTTCTTTTCCTGGGTCGAACAGCTCCTTCATATTTTTCTTGTCGTCCGTCAACAAGCAACTTCCGACGCCTGTCGCTTCATACAATCTCATATTCGAAGCAAAAGCTGGCGAAGAATCTGCGTGTATATTCAACACAACATCCGAATGAAGCAATGTTTCAAACATCTTCATCCCGAATACAGGCGGAATCAATCGTCGATATAAGCTGAAATTTATAGGAAACACAGGACATACTTTACGAAAACACAGTTGACCTATTAGCGGAAAGTGGGAAAGGACTTTATCCTTCGTCTTTTCTGGAAAAGACTGTACTACCTTATAGGCTGCGATAGTCGCCCCCGATTTCAACAGTCTGCTCTTCTTAATATTCGCACTTGGCGAGTAAATATCTAACGGGAGTACATCTAATATTTCTAACAATAGCTTCTCTCGAAATAGATGATACTCCTTCCCTCTAACAAGACTACCGATAAATGAAATGACAGAATGTTGCATGGCAATTTTTCCCAGTGCATCCATGATATCAACAGAAAAAGCATGATTCATATGGAAAGCATTCGCACCTTTCCGATTCAAAAAGATACACTCTCTGGCGCACAACAAAGGATAATATCCACAGCTTTCCATAGTTTTTGTTTTGTAGAGTCCTTTGCCACAGCGCTTCCAGCCCAACCAACAATCAACTGTACAGAAGGAACTTCACGCCTGACACTGTGTATAAATTCCGCGCTACAACAATCAGATGCAAAAACTATCCTGGGACGATATTTTTTTATTTGGAGCAACAAAATTTCTTCTTGTGATATGCTCTTTCGATCGCCACCATGTTCCTTTAACCATAATCGTTGTAAAGGCATAGCGTTTATGACAACATTCTCAGTTTCATACCCAATATTTGCTAGTGCCTTACACCAACCCGTTGCAAAATAATTAACAAAACTCGCATCCACCTTTTCTTTAAGTGCTTGATATGAGATACCATCTTGACCGCTTCGTTTTATTTCAAGAAAAACATTCTCCAGAGCCTCTGGATATGCATTTCCAACCCAAAATATTTTCATTGTCAAAGACTCCAGTATCTACAAGAGTGACTATCTCCTCACAAGAAAAGACAGACACTTTTGACATCCAGAAAGATACGTTTTGGCGGCGATATTTCCGCAAAAAGGCCACAGAGATGATATTCTCCACGCCTTGTCCCTCACTATATTTACCGTACACGACTGCCAAGATAAGACAGTCCGCATCCGACAACTCGGTCTAAGACAAAAGTCCATGTAGAGTTTTGGAGCTTCTCCTGAGGCAACGCTTGGTTCATGTAGGGGCATATCTATTCCATGCCCTTTTATGTAGTGAACAATATCCATCATCCTGCAGCAACATTAACAGCGGCTCCTTTTCAGCAATGGTGTTTGCTACTCGATCATCTAGTTCTCATGTTCAACAGGGGAAGATATGCTGCTGCATTGATTCGCGGCAAATAGTATCTGCTCATTGTCGAAAAAAAATGTAGCGAGGCTGATAGTGTACCAACGGCAGAAACATAACCGACTTGCTTCAGTATTTGAATTGTACGCCACGATATATCATCTATCGTTCCCCACGGATACGAAAAATGCTTGATTTCCCTGCCCGTTAGATCCTCTAACTCTTGCTTGGATCCATAAAGTTCTGCTTCAAGATCCATGCACTGTGCGCAATTCACATGATTCCTGGTATGCGATCCAATCGTGCACAATGCATCTGCCGATAAATCCGCAATTTCCAGCCGGCTCATGATCCTAGGACTTCCCAACTGCGCACTTGGCACATAATGGATGAACGGAATATTTCGCGCCTTCAATACAGGATAGGCATATTGGTAAAAATTATCCATCGCATCATCGAAGGAAATCACACACTGACCCGTATAATTCCCATTTGCCAAGGATCGCAGACACTCATCCATGGAAACAAACCGATAACCCTGTGCTTTTACATGATCTAGAATTTGCTGAAAAGCATCAAGAGAACAATAGCAGGAGGGTGTATCCGCTGTCTCGTATGGCGAAACACTATGAAACATGATGATTATCGAATAGTTCTTCGATAATCCTTTTTCTGGAATACGATACAAAGCACCAAGCATCCGACTAAGCAGTCGTTTTTTCAAATTCATAATCTCAAACGTCCTATCCTACGCTCATCAAGATTAATGAGCGGGAGGCTTATCGACCTTTCCCATCTCGAATAATACTCTCCTTAGGAGAATGACAATACAGCCAATGATCATGTGATGCGAAACGATTCCTCAAGCTCGGCTGGAATCTCCTAGGAATATACTTGAAAAAAAACTTTTTCAGTTGTCCCTTCAAACTAGATTCCGTCGAAGATTGCGAAGATGCTTCCTCGCTATGCAGCGGAAGAGCGACGAAAGGAATTCCCCGATCATGGCAGAATTTCTTCAAAGAGGCATTTTCTTGTTCATAATATTCCTGCTGCTCATATCGCACGCTGGCAGCGTCCCGCAATATGCCGCAGAGGACATTTTCTTCTTCACAACGATCCTCTCGGCCAAGCAAAAACATCGTATAATTATAATCCGCAGAGATCATGTTTGTATTGGTGATCCGCAAGTACGGAACTGTGGCATACTGCAGACGCTCCACCCCGCACGGGCTCAACTGCTGAAACTGACAGGCGGCTTCATACGAAACAGAGTGCCGCAAGCCTTCCGAGCTTTGCAGCGGAATCGCCACAAACAAATGGTTGTGATGAAAAATCAATGATTCGACTTCACTCAAAAGCAATAGCGGCGGTCCATAGTCTGGATTGAAAAAATTGAATACATTCCCATATCGATATTTCACTCGCTGGAGAATTTCGTTTTTGATGATTCCTCCTAACAAGCTGCCAGAACCTGGTATGCCGCCCGGAAACTGATAATTCCCTTGCGAAAATTCCAGTTTCTTTTGGATTTCACCTTCTGGCTCACGCTGCTCCCATGTACCCGTCCAATCCTGCCGATACAAAACACCGCCAAGAGAGCCATCGTCCTTTGTGTTCAAATCATAAAAATCCCAGCCCCAATTCACCATATCCGGGAATTCTTCCTGCATAATGCACGTATGCAGCGACTGAAGTGACTCAGCATACATATACATCTTGTCCTGCATGAAGCCGATGTATCGACCTTTTGCAAACTGCAAACCATATTCCCAGTTGCCGCACATTCCCAGTACCGGTTCATCGGGTGGATGTACATAGACAAAGCGCTCGTCTTGGTACTTTTCAACAATCGGCTTGCAAGAGAAAGCTTCATCATCATAATCGTCCGTGACGATGACCTCAAAATCCGAAAACGTCTGGTGATGCAAGGAGTGAAGCGCTATATCGACCATAGTAGGTCTTGCCTTCGTCGGGATTATTACCGAAAAAAAGGGCATCGCTCTCATCACTCCATTCCTCAGGGAAACATCTGTCGTTTATCTTCTTGTCAAACCAGATATATATTTCAATATACGCTTTTTCGCCTGTCTCTTCAAGGATAGAACATCATCCAGACAGACATTTTCCTTCTGATATCTTGCCATAAAGCTATCGGCGCCGACTGCATCCGAAAAGGCTTTTTCCAATTGCATATAACAGTGCTTGTCATCTTCTGTAACATCAAAATGCTTCCATATTTCTTCCATCGTGGTCACATTTTCCAGCAATGAATGATGGAAATTATAGTAAAAGTTGAACATTGCCCTTTGAAAGACGAACGCAATGGGAGCGTCTGCGTAGAGCCATTCATAATCGATAATAACAGGTCCTTGTGCTGTATACAAAACATTGTCTGGATGGAGATCAATATTGATCATCTTACCATCATAGGACTGCACGGAGAAATCTACCTCAGGATTTTCCTGCACGCTCTTCCCCTCTTGCAAAAAATCATAATATCGTCTCAGCTCCGAAAAGAATTTCTTCCCCTTGATTATATCCTACCTCTGCAATTCTAGTCCCCCATGACATTCCTTCGATATAGTCGAATCGTACCGCATCTTCGCCCGTAATCTCAGCCTTTGCAACACGGTCTTTACCATAGACATCACAGAGCATCTTATAATTCAAAAATATCTTTTCTATATGAGGCCGCGCAGCCGGTGTCAACGCCTTCTTCCAAACGACCGTATTCCCTCCGTCACGCTCAATCAGTGTCACGATCTGATATTCTGGTCTTCTCGCGCGAGAATATTTGCTATATATAGTTTGCATATTTATCTCCTCATAAATGGCAGAATACTAAAAAGGAGTTCGCAAAAAAATCGAAGCAATCATTCTCCAACAAGCCTTGCGCAGCAGCACTTTCATCGAAAAATGAGAATCGTTCACTCGAATACGAAGGAGAGATGGAAGCAAGATCGGCAGGTGACGGCAAGTACTGATCAGAAAAAACCGCTTCCGGTATTTTGTAATCCGGCAGGGGATAGTACCACTCCAAACGATCAAAGCCGATTCCATGCAGCATTTTCTCAAGTTCTGCCTTGCCGAAAGTTCTCACTCCGGGATTATCTTTGTACCCCTCGATTCCATCAAACAGCCTTCCCGTATGATCCTCGACTGCCCCAGACCAATACTTTAACCCATAGCGGTTCTCTATCGCTATGACAAGCGTTCCGCTCTCTTGCAAATAGCTTTTACACTGCTTCAAAAAGTCCACATAAGGGTTCTCTCCTTTTGTGAACTTCCCTGCATATTCCAAGACGCCGATCAAAGTAACATACTCAAACCGCTCGGGAAACTGCATATCATTCAGATTGCCAACCTTTATGTTGAGATTCTCATATGTATGATAACGGCAGGCCGCAATAGACGCGCGGCGCTTTGACAGCTCTACGCATTGCACCATCTTCACTTTATCTAGAAAGACGCCGGTCATGCCGCCACAACCAGAGCCGATTTCCAAAAGGGACGAATTTCGATCGAAAGGATACCATTCCAGAAGATTTCTGCGCATTGGGGTCAAATGATAAAATATGGCCCAACGATCATCACACGCCAAAATTTCCTCTACGGGCTTTTCACTACGCACAAGATGCAAAAGGTCATCTTCCACATCGCCATCGCTATAGATGTCCTGCCCTTCATATTTGGTCAAATCCAATCGATTGAGATACTGTTCTTCCGAAATCATGCTTCGTCAGCTCCTCGCTTGGCGCAACAACTCACGCATCCACCAACCATCAATATCCTCAACTTCAAATAAGTAATTTTTTCGTATTCTCTTTATAACCGCTTGTCTCTCAGGCTCATTCCACCATCCCGGAACATCACCATGTATACGGTTCAGCAAGGTTGCAGCTTCTTCACAATCATATAGAATGATGCCAACCGACTCCATCAAACGGACACTTTCAAGAGCCTCTTCTCTAAAGCTCCTTGTTTCTCTATCCAAAAGGATAATGAACGGCTTATTGAGATACAGCGCCTCTCTCCATGTCGTTGAAAGATGATCGCATATCATCAGCTTGCATCCCATTAAAACCTCTGCGAAAGAAGTGTTCCGGTCGATAATATCCACTACGCCATAATTCGGCGCGATTTTGTTCCTTCCTATGAATTTCAGCAAAGGAAATGCCTTTTCCATTGTAGAAAGAATATGCCATCCAGAATCAACATAATACTCTTTTACACATAAATCATCTCTGGAATCTTGTTCTAAAGCAGAAAAAAATTCCATCTGCCGACGGATATATCTTATCTTGAATACATCTTCTCCTTTATATTCATCATATCGAGGATACATGAACAGTGCTGTCCCAACGAAAAGAACATACTGACCTCCTCCCTGCATACATCGATAACGATTGAATTTATAGGACGGAGCACTAAGGATTTCACATATAGTCGAACACGGTCTTGTCTCTTTTCCTGACCAAGAATAAAAAGCATCATTTAGATACTCTTCCTGATCGAGTATCCCATTGATTACTTCGTAATCCCCTCCATGTTGTAAGCCAATGACTTTCACACCTCGTTTTTGCGCCAATAAGGAAAAGATGGTTTCGGGGCAAGATGACAAAATCCCCGTCAGTGAGAAAACGACCTTTAATCTTCGATACTGTTTCAAAAGCGACATATTACGGACATGATGGTACTCGTATTCTTCAAGATAGAGTTTCGGCAACGTCCGCCCGATGATATCCGCAATGACAGGAGATACCGTTCCAAGCCTCCCTAACGCCAGTGTCAATTTCCTTCTTAATGTGGGGGATATCGACGCATTTATTTGCCTTGAAGCGAGGGTGAATGGCTGTATTTTTCCAGAAGAGCCTATGAGCCAAGTGATACTCGTATCACTTGAAATATCCAAACCGTAATACAACACCTCCGCCTCATCACGAGAAAAAGTGCGGTAATAGTAAGACATTCCCCTTCGCAGCGTATATCGTGGCGACTCTGTAAAAACTTTCTTCATCTTGCGGAACATGGGTCGGAGGAAGTCTTTATCTTTTTTCTTTTCTTCCAGCGGATCAACAGTTTGATCCTCAACCTCAACAGGAATGACGTGAATGTCAAAATATTCTTTGGCCATATAGGTATAGAGCCAAAGATGGTAATCATCCTCCCATAGGGATTGTACATCCCCTTCAAAAAAATCTTTTTCTAGAAATTCTTTTTTTGTGTGAGTATAGAATGTTTGATCTGGATAGTTCTTCTTCAACGCCTCAAATTGCAAAAGTTTCACCTGTATATCATATACGATATACAGAAGCCATCGGAAGAATAGCTTTCCCAATATCCTCTATCCTCACGAATGCTACCATGTTCACTAAGCACCCGTCCGATACAGGCAGCAATCGCCTTGATACAATCCTGAAAATCTTGATCCTTGACAGGCAGTGGACTATCACAGACATCATAGCGCAAACTCAATCGTTCTTCTTCATCCAATTGCTCACAGTACACCTGATTAAGAAAGATCATGGCCGACTCATGATCCCAAAGTTGTCTGTTTATTGTCAACGGAAGAAATATCCTTTGATCTGCATCCACCTCTGTGATCATTTGATGATCCCCCTTCACGTCAACGCGCTACATTTTCTTATACATCAATGTCATCATATTTCCCCAGTATGCAGGCGCTTTAAAATCGATTGCTTCCCCTTCATGACGGTACTGAACGGCTCTCGCCATTTTCAGTAAATCATTTTCTTCATCTGCATAGGGCGTCTCTGGATAAAAATAGCGTTCACCGACTTTTCTCATTCCTAATTCAAGCATGTATTCAGTTAGTACATGCTCGTGAAGACCAATAAAGTCGGCTCCTGTTACCGGCTGCGTAAAATTCTTTCCAAATAGTCGAAACCCTAACGATTGCACATTGGGCTGTGCTGTTATGAACAAGTGACCACCAATTTTAGTCGAATTATTATTGTTTAAAATCGATGCAGCTTTGCACAGATAACTTTTTGGATTGGGCACATACTGGAGCACGCCACGAAAGATAATAAGATCGAAACGTTTATCACCAAAATCCATTTCATCAAATACGCCATATCGTACACTATGCGTTTTTCCTGCTGTATCTGCCGCTTCTTTCCCATACTCAACGCCGTATACATCATAGCCATGTCGTTCATAGACCCCCATAAAGGAGCCATTTCCACACCCTACGTCAAGAACTCTTCCAGATGAAACATACTGGTGTGAAAAAGCATAGTCAATCTCATACATTTTATTACGTTTGTCTACTGTCGCGGGATCATGAACATGCACACGCGACAAATAATCTCCCCAATACTTTGGAAGACCATTTTGATTCAAGCGCTGTTTTGCGTACACAACCCCACATTCCGAACACCGGACAATTTCACAGCCCATATCATCTTGATATAAAAACGTTGCTCCATCTACACTTGCATCATCCCACGGGCACGAATCCAAGGATTCAAAATCCTCGTCAACAAATTCATACATATTTCACTTCATCCTTATCTTCAACAGAAATCAATTTTGCTTCCTGTAATCTTTCTATCACCATAACAAGTCTTTCCACCGATACTTTTTATAATACTGCTTATATCCATCAGATCATTCATCCCGTCTGCATAGGCAATAAAGTTTGACATAACTCTCACAGTACCGGAACTTCCCTTCTGACTGATTGTTGGATATAGCCCCCGCTTCCCCAGCTGTGGTTCACCGAGGCACTGAATCTTGTACTTATGATTATATTCTAATGCCTCGATCATGTCACGATAAACTTCATACGCTCCCTGCAGTCCAGTTGGCGAAATCAGCCCCATGTTATCCTTGCTTGTATGGTATTCAGGATACTCCGCATATTTGGAACGGCAAACAGCACAAACGGGCAAGTCTACGCCTGGAGCATTGTACTGGCGCTCATCGGAGCCGCGCTGAAGAAACGAGTACTGCTTGTATTCAGGATAATAAAAGGACAGAACATTCTTCGCGACCTTATCAGCAAGCGTATTGCCATATCGAGAGGCAACGTAAGAGTACGTCCGATCATCCCCCACACAAGAGATATTGAATCCAGCACGTATATTTTTTTTCATTTCAGGCAGATGCTGGCTAAGATAGGTGATTGCGCCGATCGTCTCGGGGATAAAGATGATGCGGTAGTTATATCGACGATGTTTCTTCTCCCACAGCCATTTCGCAAGATAAATGGTAACAGCAGGACCGGACAGCTCGTTATTTGCCATAGACGGGTGGCAGACATAGGTCGAAAGAAAAATCTCATCCTTATTCCCCTCTGTCGAAGGGATCAAGATCTCCCCATACGTCAGGCTGCCGTCCTTCAAATCACTGTCAATATAGATATGATAGGTATCCTCCTGCAGCGTGTCCTTCTGCTCCTGTGACATACAAAAACCATAGCGTTCCTTGTAGTAACTTGTAACGTATGGAATTGCATCCGGCTGATCGGGCTGTGTATGGATGAGTGGGAGCAGTTCCTCCAGTGTTACTTTCTGATTCACAGGAATCGAATACCCCATGACGTGCAGATTCGATTTTGCAAAGTCAAGTATCTTCTCGCCCTTGCTGTTTTTTATCCATGCATCACGGATATTCCATTCCTTCGGCACAGTCCAGTCAAAAACCTGTGTCCCTGTCGGAACTTCATGCAGCGTCATCGCAGGGCAGATGCTCTGCAAAACACGCAGCGTCTCACGAACACCATTGCCTGTAATACTGCGGCAAATAGGAAATAGTCGGTCGCAGAGTGCATACATCTCTTTTCCTATACTCATCAATTCTCACACTCCGAAAGCCGTCTGGATTTCTATCGATTACATATGAATATTCACATATTGTCGGTCAGCATCTGCCAATTCAAAACGGAATCTTTTTTTATATCAGTCCGCGCAGTTCGTCCCACGATTTTTTTCAAATCACGCGGCGAGATTCCTGTCCCCGGACGCTTAAATGTCAGCATCTTCTCTGTCAAAATATCCCCTGCAGAAATATCTACTGCAGCGACAATAGAACGGCGGGCGTTCTCACGTGCGGCCTGTTCTGTTGAAAGAGAATGAAGTTCTGCCGATCCTTTTAAGCGTTCAATGTGTTGGATACCTTGCAAAATTGCTTCTGCATCGTGCGGATCCATGGCATGATAATGATCATTCCCCACCAGTGTTTTGTCGAGGGTAAATGCTTTTCTATCACGACTGCGCCAAGAAGATACGCGGTCTTAACGACGTCATAACATGCATCCGGCTTCGTATGATCCGAGTAGCCAATATATACCTGTGTAAACTCTTGCCTGAGAGCATTGATCTTGCTCAGATTCGCATGCTCGTATGGCGTAGGATATTCTAACACACAATGAAGCAATACAAGTTCTCTGTCGTTATATTGGCGGATACAGTCCACTGCCTCATGAATTTCATCCAGATTCGAGGCTCCCGTGGAAAGAAGAATCGGCTTGCCTTTTTTTGCCATATGCGCAATAAAAGGGAGATTGGTAAGATCGGATGATGATATTTTATAAACATCCATCATCGCATCCAGATAGTCTGCTGATTCAAAATCAAACGGCGTCGAGCAAAATTCTATCCCCACCTGTGTGCAGAACTCATGGATTTCTTGATACTCTGCTTCTCCAAAAAGATCAAACTTCTTGAATAGAGCATACTGTGAAGTTATTGGCTCTTCTGACGTATCCCAATAGGACGGGGAATACTTTGACGCAAGTGTTTCCGCTTTGTATGATTGGAATTTTACTGCGTGAATCCCTGCATTTTTTGCAGAGAGAACCATCGTCTTCGCTGCATCCATCAGAGATATATTAAGTTTTCTTGCTATATCGTAGTAGTTCACACCAATTTCAGCAATTAAGGAGAACTCATTATTCTTACAGCGTTCGATGATCATGCTCAACGTCGTATTCCCCCAAGATAATTTGCTTCACGCGTTCCAATCCTTTTTTCAAAGGTGTTTGCAGCATCAGTCGATGCATATTCTCTCGTACTGCCCGCGTATGGATCAGCCACTCCAAGGTGTTGGTGATCAGTGACGGATCTGCTTCATTCCCCAGCCCTAGATTCAAAAAGCCATGTTCCATCTGTGCAAAGCTGTGGGTTGTCTCTCGTTCATTCTGCGAAAGGACGACAGCAGGAACACCCATGCAGGCGGCCTCAAAGATAGAGCGCCCCTGCCCCATAATCACGAGATCAGCCTCTTTTAGATACTTCGTCACACGGGGAACATTCGGGTAGACAAATACATTCTCTTTGGGGCGAGTGACAACGCCATTGATTTCATTGTCATATCCAATTCCCGTAATGAAGTAAAAGCGTATGCCGGAAAATCGCTCAATTCGCGACAGTATCGCATCATAAACAAGACGGTTTAAATTAGAAGGATCTGTTCCACCGAACATGACAATTATATTTTTTACTGTCGATGAAAACTTCTTCGGCTGTTCTACTTGAAACTCATCACGAAGACAAACATACTGATATCCACTGTATACATTCTGGCGTGGTTCATTCTCATCGTAGAGGGCATTGACTACCGCATCCGCAGCCTTTGTACCTTCTCCCAAGTCCTCAATGGTAACGACACGCGGAACCTTGGTTTTCAACCATTCAATATACTCTTTGGACGTGTTTAGACAGTCATTCACCCATACATCTGGCTGAAAGTCTTGAATAATATCTTTTAACTCCGTTTCTTCTCGAAACGTTCGATATGGGAGATTAGTCTCCTTTATTTTTTTTTATCCCAGGTTCTGCATCCTCATGAGTAACGAGAAGAACATCATGCTCAACCATACTGAGAGCTAATGTAATACAATTATAGATATGACCGAGACCTAACTTAACATACCCATCAACGCGAAACAGTATTTTTTTTCGACGCATCAGGCTCTCAGACAGCACCCAATCTCCTGCGCTATCAATATCAATGCTCTCACGTTCATCTACTTCAAAGACAGATACTTTTTCACCTATACGTGTATGTTCTTTGACACATGCCTCCCGTGCCACCACAAAAGCCCCTGTCTCCATATATTGGGGAGGGAGTTCCTGCCGATTTTTTCGTTCCTGATAGAGCGGGCAGAGTTTTCCGCTGTCATCACGTCCCCATGACAAGTGCGGCTTATTGACGACACTGATGACAGTGTCAAAACCTTCCCTTATTGTATAGTCAATTCCTGCATCCAGCGTCTCCACCTGCAGAAGGGGGGGATGTCGGCTGCATGGTAACAATATAATCAAACGTACAATTACATTGCTTTTCTGCTTCTTTTTTTGCATGAAAGACAACAGGATCCAGCGTAACAAGATCACTTGAAAGACAGTGATCGCGCTCAACGATATGGGCTCCATACGAACGTGCAATATCTGCGATCTCTGCACTGTCCGTCGATACAAAAACATCGGTGATGTACTGACTGGCACTAGCGTTTGCAATCGCATACGAAATGAGAGGTCTGCCATTCATCAAGCGTATATTCTTGCGTGGAATCCCCTTAGAGCCGCCGCGAGCCGGTATGACTGCCAATATGCGCACCGTTATTCCTCTTTTCACTCGGATATAATTTGGGTCATGCCATCTTCAAATCGCACCTTAAAATCACACTCTGCCAATGTGCTGACGCGATGTGCGATGGCGATAATGGTGATCTGCCCTTTCAGCTTCAGTATCGTGTCGGTGATACTCCGCTCTGTCTCGTTATCAAGCGCCGAGGTTGCCTCGTCGAGGACGAGGACTTCGGGGCACTGATAGAGCGCCCGCGCGATGCCGATGCGCTGACGCTGCCCGCCGGAGAGCTTGACTCCGCGTTCGCCGACCATCGTTTCGATTCCCTGTGTCTGCGTACGCACAAAATCATCGAGCTCTGCCATAGCGAGTGCCTGATGTACGCGCTCATCATCGATCTCATCCGGCGACTCACCGAGGGCAACGTTCTCGCGAATGGTCGCATCGGTCAGATAGATGGACTGTGGGACATAGGCGATATTCGCCTGCCACGCGCGAAGTTTCTGGCGAATGTCTACGCCATCGACCGTGATCCTGCCGCGCGTGGGAACGAAAAGACCCAAGAGAATGTCGACGAACGTGGTCTTCCCCGCGCCCGATGGGCCGAGAATGCCGACAAACTTCCCTTTTGGTATCGAGAAGCTGACATCCTTGAGCACCTCGTCCGAAGTGCCTGGATAGTAAAACCCCAGATGCTCCACACAGATCACATCGGTAAATGGAAGTGACGGCGGAAGATCTGCCATCTTGAGTTTCCGTTGGTGGTATTTGCGGGATTTAATCGCAAGCAATTCGCGGTACAGCTCATCAAACAGCGGGAGTTGAAATTTGATGCCGTTGGAAAGCGTTATGATGCGGTTCGCGCTCGGCATCAGGCGGAAGGCGGCAAGCGCCAAGACGCCGAGCAATGGGACGATTTCCATCGGCGTATATCCCATGACCATCTTCCCAATGATGAGAAAAAGCAATGCACATACGATGAGCGTTTCGATGATCATGCGAGGGAGCTGGTTCAAAAACATGAACTTCCCGTTCGCCAGTCCATATTTTTCGTAGTTCTCTATGAATGCCTGAAGGAAGAACTGCTCCTTGCGCATGACCTTCGTTTCTTTGACTGCCCCCAGCCCCTGATTCACGGCCTGAACATATGCCGCAGCATACGTGTTCTGTATCTGCCCTGTCTCAGCGATCCTGCGCCGAAACGAGCGAAGCAGTGCGTAGATCAGTCCACCCATGACGCCTGCCACGACGATCGCCGTGAAAGGATCGGCAACAACCAGCATTCCCCAGATGGTCAGTGCCGTGATGATCTCCGTCAGAAGCTGGAATGTGGGAACCAAAATATTGGAGAATATGAGAGAGCCGCCGCTATTGACGTTACGCAGGAGAACTGCCGTGTTGTGATTCAGATGAAAGAGATATGGCTTGGCAAGGTAGCTCGCCATCAGTTCCTTGGAAAACTGAATCTGGTTGAAAATGGAAAAATTGATCTGCAAGCGGAGCTGCCAAGTGAGATAGAGATTCTTCAAGATATAGAGCAGAATGAGCAGGAGCGAGAGTCCGATGATCAGCCCGGTATGCGTCGTGACCCCAAGCTTTGCGGCATACGCTGCAATCTCTGCGTGACGATCAAGGAAGTCCGGCTGTCCCATCAGCGAGATGAGCGGCAGGATTGCTCCGATGCCGACCGCCTCGAGAACAGCTCCGACTATCATCACAACAACGAGGAAGGCACAATGCCTGAGTTCACGCGGTGTAAAGATCGAGAAAATCCGAAAGAATAATTTCATCGATAAAAAGACTCCCTGTCCCCATATATTTGAAATAAAACGCCACTATGACAGAACGTCTATCTAATAAACAACAGTATAGATACATGCAGACAGTCTGTCAATATATGCCAACACTGCAGTGGTCAAAACGATGCTGCACCGTTCTACCGCTCCGCACGCATCGGATTGTTCAAAAAATCCTCGTATGCAAGTCGAATGCCATCCTCAAGCTCCGTTGTATACCGCCACCCCAGAGCCTCCGCCTTGGAGACATCGAGCAGCTTGCGCGGCGTACCGTTTGGTTTCGTGGTATCCCAGCGGATCTCGCCGCGATAGCCGACCACTCGGGCAACCATCTCCGCGAGAGCACGGATCGAGAGTTCCTTCCCCGTTCCTGCATTGACCGTCTCATCACCGCTGTAGTGATTCATAAGGAACACGCAGAGATTGGCAAGATCGTCAACATAGAGGAACTCACGCAGCGGCGAGCCGTCGCCCCAGCACGTCACGGACGGAGCCCCCGCCTCCTTTGCCTCATGAAAGCGCCGAATCAGTGCGGGAAGGACATGGCTGTGCTCCGGATGGTAGTTGTCATTGGGACCATAGAGATTCGTCGGCATCACGGAGATATAGTCCGCGCCGTACTGTCGATTCAGATAGGAACAGTATTTCAGCCCCGCAATCTTCGCGAGAGCATACGCCTCGTTCGTCTCCTCGAGTGCCGACGTCAGCAGGCAGTCCTCCTTCATCGGCTGTGGAGCAAGACGGGGATAGATACAGGACGAGCCAAGAAATTCCAGTTTCCTGCACCCATTCTGCCATGCTGCATGAATCACATTCATCTCAAGCATCATATTTTGGTACATAAAGTCGGCAGGTGATTCCGAATTTGCTTGTATTCCACCGACCTTTGCCGCCGCCAGAAAAACGTACTCCGGTTTTTCTTCTGCAAAGAACACCGCAACAGCATCCTGCCGGCAAAGATCGAGCTCTGCGTGCGTGCGCGTAATAATATTTCGGTATCCTTGCCGCGCAAGCTCCCGACAGATTGCCGAGCCGACCATGCCACGATGCCCCGCAACATATATCTTCGCATCCTTTTCCATTATTCTACCGCTCCCCTGCCGTCCTCCGGCCACTTGATCTTATCCTCTTTCGCGATGTCCTCACCGATCTGGACTTCGATCACAACCATGCGCTCCCACGCGCTGATTTTATGTTTCATCCCTGCGGGAATGTCGATCACATCCCCCGCAGCAGCAGGACGCTCCGTGCCATCGAGTCGCACGGTGCCGCAGCCGCTGACCACCGTCCAAATCTCGCGTCGATGTGTATGGCTGTGATAGTTCATTGCGTGCCCCGCATTCAATGTAACCTTGATGGTCAGGCTCTCATCCTCGACATCGATGATGCGAAGCTCCCCCATGACTTCTCTGCGAACATGACCGGCTGGCTGATACGCTCGACATAGGGCTTCATGTAGCTCGACGCCGCCTTGTCCGCGACGAGTATTCCTTCGGGGCTTGCCGCTACGACGAGATTCTGCGCCCCCATGACGAGCACAGGAACATCCATCTCATTGACCACATGCGTATTGCGGCACCCATCGTCCAGCACAGCATCCCCGAGTGTTGTTTCTTCCATGATCTCTGTCAGTGTATTCCACGTGCCGAGATCTTTCCACGCGCCGCCATAACGGAGCACGCCAATGTTGCTCTCATGCTCGACAACGGCATAGTCGAAGCTGATCTTCTCGAGGCTCTCATACGCGGCAAGAAGCCCCTCATAATCCGAACAGCCGAGAAGGCGGCGCGCTCGTGTCAATACATAGTCCAAGCAATAGGCGAACACGCCGCTGTTCCAGAGGGCTCCCTCGTCGATATATCGCTGTGCCGTGTCCGCATCCGGCTTTTCGCGAAAGGAAAGGACGTGGCTCACTGTCTCCTTGTTCTGCGGCAGGATGTAGCCATACTTCTCACTTGGATAGGTCGGTTCAACCCCCATTAGCATCAGTTCCGCCGCTCCTGTTTCCACGAGCTGTGTCAGATGATGCACGGCGACAAAATAGTCGTCCTCCACGTATGGATCGACAGGACAGACGGCAACGACTTCATTTTCATCAACGCCTTTCACATCATGCAGGTAGGCGCTGACGAGTGCAATCGCAGGAAACGTATCACGGCGACAAGGCTCTACGCAGATATCGACTGCCTCACCAAGCTGATTCCGCAGCACAGAGACCTGTGCCTTCGATGTCGCAATTGTGATCTGTGCACCGGGAATCGCATGACGTACCTGGCCGCAGACACGCTGCGCCATCGAGTGCCGCGCCCCGTCACTCTGCCGAAAGAACGGAATGAACTGCTTTGACCGTATGTCATTCGACAGCGGCCAGAGGCGCTTCCCCGAGCCGCCCGAAAGCAGGACAATATGCATATGCGTCCTCCATCAACGGGAACTTCAGCGCCCGCATCGCTCCATATCCGCCCGTACCATCATACGGACAAGTTCCGGGAAAGACACCTTGCGCTGCCAGCCGAGTTCTTTCTCCGCCTTTGACGGATCCCCCCAGAGGAGCTCCACCTCGGCAGGACGGAAATAGCGTGGATCGACATCGACCAAAGCCGACCGGACTTGGCATCATAGCCCTTTTCCTCGACACCTTCGCCGCGCCACTCGATCTCAATGCCTGCCTCGCGGAAAGCCATCTCGACAAATTCGCTTACAGTATGCGTCTCGTTCGTCGCGAGGACATAGTCGTCCGGTGTACCCTGTTGGAGCATCAGCCACATCCCCTCAACATAGTCTCCGGCAAAGCCCCAGTCGCGCTTTGCATTGAGATTGCCCAGCGAGAGTTTCTCCTGTCTCCCCGCCATGATACGGGCAACAGCAAGCGTGATCTTGCGCGTGACGAACGTCTCACCGCGCCGTGGTGACTCGTGATTGAAGAGAATGCCGTTCACGGCAAACATGCCATAGGACTCGCGGTAGTTCTTCGTGATCCAAAAGCTGTAGAGCTTTGCCGCACCATACGGTGACTTCGGATAAAACGGCGTCGTCTCGCTCTGCGGTGCTGTATCCGGGAGCCCGCCGAAAAGCTCCGAGGTCGATGCCTGATAGAACCGCGCATCCGGTTTGACCTGACGTACCGCCTCCAAGAGGCGGATCGTCCCGACACCCGTCGCCTCTGCCGTGTACTCCGGCACCTCAAATGATACGGCAACGTGGGACTGTGCAGCGAGGTTGTAGACCTCATCGGGCTGAATCTCACGAATCAGTGCATGTGCATTGCTCGAATCCGTCAGATCACCGTAGTGAAGGAAAATCCGCCCATCATACTGAGCGTCAGACACGAGATGATCGATCCGCTCCGTACACGGCGTACTATGACGACGAATCACGCCATGTACCTCATAGCCCTTTTCAAGCAGCAACTCGGACAGATAGGAGCCGTCCTGCCCTGTAATACCGGTAATCAATGTTTTTTTCATAGGGTAACGCCCTTTCAAAACAACTCAAAATTCTATGCTTTCATCTGCATTACTTGCACTATCTTGACTATGATATCATGACAGAGCTTCCTCAAAAAGATGCATATATTTTTTTACAGTTTCTGATTTGCTGTACCTCCTCATGCCAAGTACATTCGCCTTCCCACCCATTTTCTTTGCGACATCCGGATTCTCCTGCAGAAAACGAATCGCCTCGCAAAAGGTGTGCATATCACCATGCGGCACAATAAAACCGATTTCATTTTCACGTATTGTCATTGCCATCTCTGTTGTCGCATCCGATATCGCAATGACAGGACGCCCTGCCGCTAAATAAGTGTAAAACTTGCTTGGAACCGCCAACCCCGAAAGGTTCGCCTCCAGAGAGACCAACAAAGCATCCGCCTTTGCAAGTGTCTCTTGATATACATCGCTCTCCATAAAAGGAAGGAAGTGGACATTATGCATCCCTTTTGCCCGCTCGATCAGTTCCTTCTTGGCTGCTCCTTCTCCTACCAAGATCAACTCTGCCTGTGGCAGCTGACGGAATGCCGCCACCGCAGTCTCCAAATCGTGAAACCTTCCCATATTTCCTGTGTAAACGACGCGAAAACAGTCCCCTATCTCTTTTTCTCTGTATATAATTTTTTCATTTGCCCAATTTTCAATAATCAAAAGCCGCTCCTCTGGTACATGATACGTCTTCATCAAATACTCTTTCATATCACGACCAAGAACAATGACTTTATCCGCACGAGAAAACGTATATCGATTCACAGCCAACATGACACGAGAAAAAATATGTTTGGAATTAACCACACGCATAGCAATGGCAATATCCGGATACAAATCATGCAAAATGTATACGAATTTCTGTCCTTTTCGGCGAAGGAACACGCCCAAAAGCGGCATGATGGGGGGATTTGACGTCGATACGATAACATCTTTTTCCACGCATGATGCCATGTCGCAAGCACGTCCAAAAGGTACAAAAGAATACCATAATATAATTATATATCCGCCCCGCTCCGCCTTTGCCGGAGTAAAAGAAGCGAAAACAGCGGAAGACTCGAACGCCACCGTACATTTCGAATGAAGGCAGTATATGACCGGATATATCTCCATATTCCTGCCGACTAGCAACGACATCCACGGTTGCCCCAGTCTCAGACAATGCAGAAAACAACTCGCCCATCACACGCCCCGTTCCTGTGCGATCCGGGAAAAAAAATTGGCTGAGAAGTAAAATTTTTTTTATCATGCCATCCTCTGCTTTCTTTCATTCCACTTTTGTTGAAATGTCTGCACAAAAAGAAGGAGAGGAAGCAAGAGAACGCAGGATAGGATAAACACCATCCACCAAGCGTCTTGATAATATCGATGAACGATGACAGTCGCCACATTATTGGTATAAACATGAAGTACCATGATGTAAATACTCATACGAGAAAGAAACGCTGTCGTTGGTTGTATGATTTTTATGTGGTTAACTACTAAATTTCCTAATCCTAAAATCAAAAACACAGCAAAACTGCTATATGCGAAATTATATGGCGGAACAGAAACGATATACTCAGCAAGATTAAGACGTGGAACGGGAAGAAACAGCAAAGCGACTGCTCCCCCTACAAGAACAACGCCCTGTACGCGTGTTGATAGCGTATGATAGGGTTTAATCAAGCGAAAGAGAATCCCCCCTGTTACACACCAAGGAACAGACAGCAACCCCTCTCGCACGCCGAACCCAAGAGGAATCTCCATCGGAATCTTCAACCCAATCCAAAACAACAAAAAGCTCGCTACAAGCATAAGCAACGATTTTCCTACGTAAAGAAAAAGCCCTCGCGTGAAAATCTTCCCCCAAAAAAGAGCTGGTAAGAACCACAACACAAATCCATAATGATGCAAATGTGGCATATCCATGAAATATAACAAGCCGAGTAAAGACTCCCCCAGTGGCAAGATGGGACGCCCCAATGCAACATCTTTGAAAAACTCTGCTGTTATACCAAGCACCCCAAAGAAAAGATAGTAACCGCCTAAATGAAATAAATCTTTTTTGCTAAAAACAGATGTAGTCGCATGCTGTGCATCCCTCATGCCCAACAAAAAACCCGATGCTACGAAAAAGGCCGGCATATGCCAAGAAAAAATAAAACTGCTAAAAGGCGATGCTATGTGTCCCATGACTACAGACAAAATAGCAATCGCCTTTAGAAAATCCAACGAGACAATCCGCTCTTTTCCCACTGCCAGCCCCTTCCTTCCAAAAGCATCCTCTTCAGAGTTGCAAAAGAGAAAATAGTTGATTCCAATTTTGTGCATACGGTTCTTTTATGCTCGATTTTGGAATATAGTCAAACTTCAGCGTGCCACGAACCAGATCTTGCATCGCCTCATTCCATACATCTGCACACAGAGGATTCAAAAATTTTACTTGCTGATACCCATCGAGGACTTCATGTGCATATGGTAAGTCTGCAGCTAAAATCGGTTTTCCTGTTTCCATAAACTCCGAAAGCGGCATACCCCAAGACTCCAAACGGGATGGAAACAACAATGCCTCACACTCTGCATATAGTTCAAAAATACGTTCCCGCGTTTGTCGTCCAACAAATTTCAGAGACGGAACATCCCGATACTTCCGAACAATATCCTTTGCATAGCTCCCCTCTGAACCATCGAGCGTTAAAACAATTTGTATTTCCATCTTCTCTTCGAATCGGCTTGCAGCCTCACAAAGAATTTCAACATTTTTATAGGTATGTGGTGTAACAGGATAAAGAAACTGTCCCTCTCGTACATGGGATGAAAAGTATTTCTTCTTCGTTTTTATCCTTGGATTTGCCACAATGATGTTCGAAATAGAGAATATGCGTCGAAACTCCTCTCTCATCCAGTTTTGTTGTACGATCACATAGGCATTGCGATGCAAGTTGATCCGATAAAGGTATCGGTAGAACAATACAAACAGGGTGAATTTCCAGTCACGAAAAATCTCCGTGAAGCTAATTTTATAAAACGGTGACGTATTATGACAATACACAACTTGTTGATCCGCTTTGACATACGGTGTCATGTCATGCATCGAAAGCCATAGATCGACATGAAGCGTTTTGGATAGCCGGTGGAACAACACATATTCATGGTAGCAGCGTTGCAGCCAAGAGCTCTTTGCTTTGGGATAGGCACGATAGGTAAGTCTTGTGTCTTCAATCTCTTCAAACAGCTTCAGGTCATGAACTAATGCCACAATCTCTATATCTTGACAATAACACAGCATCTCACGCAAACAATCCTTATACACGGAAAGCATACCGCCAGATACAATATTTACACCAGATATCACAATTCTCTTCAAAGAGTTTTCCTCCTGCCGGGTTCACTCCAACCCATTCGCAATCCGCCGCGCGGACTTCTCCGGGCTATATGCTTTGGAAATTTGCAATGACATTTTGCCCATATCGGATAGTCTTTGATGTTCCATTGCCTTTTTCATGCATCGTTCCAATGCGGCTTCATCTTCTGGTGAAAAAACGAACCCATTCTCTCCATCGTGCACAAGATCCGGCACACACCCACAACGATCTGAGACAATAACGGGAAGCCCCAATGCCAACGCTTCATCGACAACCAACCCCCATGGCTCCGATAAGCTGGGAAGAACAAATATCCTGCTGGCTAAATAATAGAGCGGCAATTGTGCCTGCTGGACAAACCCCGGAAATACAACATCCTCGCACCCTAGACTCATAGCATAGGCTCGCAGCTCTTTCTCCTGAGAGCCTGCACCAAGCATAAGCAGCCCCCACCCCGTCTTTTGACAGCCAGCATCTGCATAGGCTCGAATAAGCGCAGCCAAATTCTTTTCCTGTGAAAACCGTCCAACATAAATGAAATACTTGCGCGGGGGAATGCCCAATTCTTCCAATAAAGCCTGCTGTTTTTCCTGGGTGTTGTATTTTTTTCTGTAAAAATCATAGATCTCGTGGTCGACGCCGCCGACGCCGCCCATGACAACAATATTCCGATCGGAAACACCTAGTTTTTTCACATATGCCTTATGCTTTTCCCCTGCAACCAGGACACGATAACACTTGGACAAGAATATTTGTTTGACGCGCTCCTTCCACGCAATGCGCACGCGATCCGCTTCTTGCGACTCAACGATAGCCACAAGTTTCTTTCCTGTCAATACACCATACATCCACGCCGCCCAATAAGGAAGCGTACTATATTCGCCGATAATAAAACAGTCGGCATGAGAGGATATGGCATATCGCAAGACTTGCAGAAAGAGTTTCCAAGAAGAAACCTCTTCCCACTTCTTGTGCCGATTCAAGATGATATACGGATACCGGATCTTATCCTCCTCGACCTTCCAGTCGCGTATGAGTGAAGTTTGTGCGAAGTAACAAACCTCAAAATCCCCTTTCAACATTGTCGCAAGTGCATTGAAAAGAAAGGTTTTGTAAGGGGAGACAATATTATGAAAAAGAATCGTTCGCAAAAGCTCAACTCCTCAAGAACGAAATCAGTCGCTGCGTCTGGCTTCCCCAATCATATTGTTTAACGAAATCACGGTTCTGATCAAAAATACGTTCCCCATTTTTTCGATGATGGAAAGCCTGCAAAAGCCCTTGACAAACCCCCCTCTGTGCTCGTCTCGCAAAACAGAATATGAGGCGCGAATGCCTCCCAGCCGGGAAACTGTGTCGAAACAACGATATTCCCTGATGCCAAATATTCCATGATCTTCGACGGGAAATTATTCTGATTTTCAGGGAGATTCATATTGCGCGGATTAACAACAATATCTACCGAATCAAGAATACGATAGTATTCCTCCCGCGAAACAAATCCTTTATACACTATACGCGCATCATTCTGAGCCGCTTCACGTATTATAGATTCCAAAGGACCGCGTCCTGTAAACCAGAATTCTACATTTTGCAAGGATGTTTTTTGGATTGCGCTTAAATATAAGTCTATGCCCGTTACCTCATTCAGCAGCCCGGAGTATAGATAACGACATATCTTATTATTTCGATATCTGAACGCTGCGTAGTCCTGCATATGTATTGCACCTGGAAAAAAATGTTTTTGAGGGTGGGGAAATCTTTTATATAGGTCGTAAGAAAGAAGAATCAATCGGTCAAAATGTCGATAATCCCGTTCAGCCCACTTCGCTAAAAAGCGACGAAACAATGACACACAAGAGCGAGTATCTGAATGATCTGCAATGATCAAAGCCGTTTGTATCCCCAACAGGCGTGCAAACAACAAAATCGCATAATTGATCCAATAATAATTATATAGGAGCACATAGTCCACTTCTCGCATAAGACGAAAAGCCTTCCATTGGTAGCGAAAGAAATCCAACACCCCAATAATCCCACGTCTCCGAATAACAAAGTGAATATTTTGTTCGGATACTTCTATTCGGTTCTTCGGTGACCATCCTCCTTCATCTGGAAATCCATAAAAGGACAACATACGAACATCATTTTCGCTTTGAAGTTCCCTAGCAAGCCTTCCAACAAAGTTATTTGCCGCTTCCGAGGCATAACGAAACTCTGCCACCAAAGACGGCGGCATATATGCACTGCAAAAAAGTATCTTCATTTTTCACCACACATCGAAAGAGTTTATGCTGAACTTAGCACTATAATTTTCTTTGAATAGTACAATATAGTAACAATGAACAACGTTACATCTATATCCGAATGTCCTTTTTCATCCAAATCAAGGAAAACCCGCCGCGAATCAAAACGATCCCTCAAACGCGCCTATCTAAAAATCCCCGTATATGTTCTTCTGTATGTCAAAGTCCTTCAAGCTGTCCTTTGTTTGCACGTCATGCACGCCCTCTGTTGCACTCTTTTGAAAGAGTACACGTACCGTCTGGATAATGATGGTGAGATCCATGCGAATGCCGGCGTTTTGGATGTAGACGAGGTCGTAGATGAGTTTATCATACGCCGTTGTATTGTACTTTCCGTAGACCTGTGCAAGCCCCGTGATGCCGGGCTTGACGTTCATCCGATAGACATATTCGGGGATCTCCTGCTTGAACTGCTCGACAAAGAAGGGACGTTCGGGACGCGGCCCTACAATGCTCATATCCCCCACGAGGACATTCCAAATCTGTGGGAGTTCATCGAGACGAACGGCGCGGAGGAATGCACCGAGGCGGGTAATTCGCGGGTCATTTTCCTGTGCGAGCATGGGGCCGCTCAGTCTCTCCGCATCAACGCGCATCGTGCGGAATTTGTATACCTTAAATGGCTTTCCATAGCGGCCTGAGCGCTCCTGGCTGTAGAAAACAGGTCCCAGATCAAATATCTTAATGGCAATCGCTGTCAGGATCATGAACGGAAGCGCGGCAAGAAAACCCAACAACGCCACTACGACGTCCAAGATACGCTTTAGGCTGCGTTGTTCCAGCGTCAGGCGGAGACGCTGCGGACGAAACACGGGAACATCGTCTATCTTGTCAAGTGTCATGCCGCTGCAGAACACCTCGTATGCATTGGGGATCAGGAGTGCCTGCTTTTCGTGGAGATTGCAGTAGTGAACAATCTTTGCTTTGTCCTTAAGTCGTATGTCGGGACAAATGATGAGGACATCCACCTGCTCTGCCGCAGTCTCCCAGTCGCTGTTCTTCAGGTCTGTACAAACAGAACGAAGCTCCATCGCGAGCTGCGGCTGCTGCTTCATGCGATGATAGACATGCTGACATTCTTCCTCACTGCCGATCAGCATGACGCCGCGTGTATTCTGATGTGCTCTGACATACCGCCAAAGCAGATGCCGCCAAATGGCAAGGAGGGCAAAAATCCATTCCGGCACACCACAGGAGTACGCCGCGTGACAAAGCAAACTCACGAATAAAAAAAGGTGAGCGCCATCATAAGGACGAGCATCTGAATCATGCTGACCGCTACAGAGAGGAGTATTTCGGCAAACCGTTTGCGCTCAATGGTGTAAAGGCCATTGATATTAAACAAAAAGTCCCGTTAGGATAACCTGTACGGGAAGCATTCCTTGATATAGGTCAAAAATTACTGATCAGGCTGCCGCGAACCAAAAATAACTGTAGTCACAAAGAGGTACACCGACACGACAATCCCCATATCGCCAAGAAGAAGCACCAGCTTCTGCGACATGGGAAACGCTCTGTTTCCCATGGTGTACCACATCCCTCTGCTTATTCTCACTTCATTATAGGTAGTTCAGATCGGCATGTCAACCAACGCAGGCATTGCAGCCCTGTCGACACGAGGATGAAAAAGGCACCTATGCGAAAAGAATTGATCTCGTCACGCATCGGCCTCCAGTTGTCCCGCGAGAAGAGAAAGTCCCATCAGCATACAATACTCGGTCAAGATGGACAGCTGGTTGATGTTGGTATCGGTCATTCCCTCAAGGTGCACGCCCAGAAAAACGAGGATGCCCATGAGTGCACAGGAGAACGAGGCTGTATTGCGCTCCTTTCGGTACTGCCGCCACAAGCGCAGGAGGATATAGCCATGCAGGACGAAGTAGGCAGCAAGCCCTAGGATCCCCCCTTCGGAGAGATGTTTGAGGATATTGTTGTGCGGATGCCCATGCCCGGTCTCAGGGCGCCCCTCAACCACTGGCCGTTCCTTTGCCTCCGGTGGGATATAGATGGTGTTGTAATACCAGCCGTACTCATCCATGCCGACACCTGTCACAGGATGCTCCTCCCACATGGAGACAGCCGCACGCCACATATAGGTACGCTCCAAATTACTCTGCCTCTGTGGGTTTGTGATCGTCGCAAGACGCTGACTGTAGTTCGAGGACAAAAGCATGACACCAGCTATGCAAAGGACTCCAATAGTACCGCCGAGAAGAAGCTGACGGCGAAACCGCCGCTCAAGAAGGATATAGGCGATCATGACGAGAACAAAGGCGATCCACGCCCCGCGCGTTTGGCTCAAAACTAGGATAATGAGTGAAAAGACAGCCATTCCCAGAAGGAAACGCCGCTCGATCGAACGAAAGTAGTTTTTTCTTGAAAAGAAGAAAAAAATAGGTATCGCCATCAGCATGTGAGAGCCCAGAAAAGTAGCACTATGAACAAGCCCCTTCGGACGCCACCAAACCTCTCCGTGCACCGCAATCTGCCACAAAGAGACGATGTTATTGATACACACAGAAACAGCAAACACAAGAACGAGAAGTCGCACCTGTTCTTTCGTCCGAACATAAAGGAGGACGAAAAAGAGCGGCAGAAAACGATATGATGTACCGATCACAGAATGCATGGACATCATCTGCTCTCTGGCGCCGACAGCGCAGACCATCCACACGATAAGATAGAGCAGTACTGCTTTCGCCAAGCCCGTGTCTGCCATAGGCAGTGCTCTGCGCCACAGGACGCCGGCGAGGACAATCAGTCCACCAAGGGCGATCGCTCCCACCATTACTCCGGTAGAGACATTCGACGCAAGTGCCATGAGCAGAAGAACACGAAACATCCATTTGTTTTCTGTCTCTGTCATCATTCCTTGACTGCTCCTCTCATAATCATGGTAAATGCTGTGTTGTACATCTCTCTTTGGGCATACAGAATAGGAGTGCTTCTCTCATTTGTTTGGGAAACACTCCTATCGCTTCATTATGCTTTCAAGTTTTCTTTATACCACTGGATCGCCTCAGTGATGCCCCGTGAGAAATCGTACTCCGGTGCATAACCGAGGTTCTTTTTTATCTTCGAGATGTCCGCACCGCTGTGTCGGATATCTCCCTTGCGCTCGGGACCAAAGACAGTTTCAGGTCTTTGCCGAAAAGTTTGCTGAGTACGGCATACATTTCATTGAGGCTCGACCGTTTTCCCGCCGCGACGTTGTACGCCTCCCCTGCCGCCTCATGCGGTGCAGCACACGCGAGAAGATTCGCCTGCACGACATCCTCCACATAGACGAAGTCGCGCGACTGCTCGCCATCGCCGTTGATCGTCGGCGGCTCATCGCGCAGGAGGCATTCGATGAACTTTGGAATGACCGCCGCGTATGCGCCGTTCGGATCCTGCCGCCGCCCGTAGACGTTGAAGTAGCGCATCCCATAGCAGTCGAGCCCATAATTCAGCGTATACTGATACGCATACTCCTCATCAACGAATTTCGTCACCGCGTATGTCGAGAGCCGCCGTCCGACGATCTCCTCCCGCTTCGGCATCGTCTCATCGTCGCCGTAGATGGCCGCGCTTGAAGCATAGGTCATCTTCTTTACGCCATGTTTTGCCGCCGCCTCCATCACGTTCACCGTGCCGATGATATTCGTCATCGTATAACTGACGGGCTGCTCGATGCTCTCCGGGACGCTCACCTCTGCTGCCTGATGCAGCACATAGCTGACACCCTCGCACGCACGGTCGCACGTCGCGGCATCGCGGATATCCCCCTTGATAAATTCAAACTTCGGGTTGCTGCGGAATCCTGCAATATTCTTCTCGTATCCCGTCAGCAGATTGTCCAGCACGCGCACCCTATGCCCCATCGACAAAATCGCCTCGGTCAGATTCGAGCCGATGAAGCCCGCACCGCCTGTGACGAGGAATAAGCTGTTTTCCGGAAATGCAATCTCACGATAGTTCATAATAGCCCCCATATCGAAACGATAAATATATGATTTTATGGCAGATGATTGCAGCATGTATGCCGCATGACAACAGTATAACACAGGGGGAGCAAATTGTTTA
>BNJV01000113.1_pt1 | contig 77703 bp, 115 predicted proteins | sample 8540591 | NCBI WGS metagenome assembly BNJV01 (sample SAMD00202457, study PRJDB9452) | human saliva metagenome | host: Homo sapiens | reverse complement strand
AATTTTGAGATTAACATCGCCCATATCACTTTTATTATACCATATTACTTATAAAAAATAGAGCTCTATCAAGATTTAATATAGCTCTATTATATCGCTATATAATAAATACTAAAATATTTCTTCAAGTAATTTCCAATTATCATCACTCATATATCCCAACATACTCTGTATTATTCAAATATAGTTCATCATTCTTATCTCTAACAAATCAAACTTACCCATATCCATGTTTTAGTTGCAAAATTCTTAAACGCTTTCAAACTTTATTTTTCTATCTGTACATCAATGTTTTTACTTTTTGCCCTTGTTTTTCTCCACCCTTTTGTTTCAATTAGCCATATTGTTTCATCTTTAAGCTGCACAAATATAGTCCGGATAAAATAATCTTTGTTTATCATAAATTCGTTCCGTAAACGATTGATAAATATTGCTGTCCACTGTCTCCATTTCTTATAAAACATATTTTCATATTTTCATTCTTCTCACAATACTTCAAACAACCTTTCTGAGGTAGAGCGAAAATCATCTGTAATCATTGAAGTGTTATAACCTTTATAGACATTGCTTTCCCAACTCTCTTACATACCTTTTCAAAAGGAACATACCTATAATGTTCTTCCATTGGAATTTCTAAATTCTTCCGTCTTGTTTTTCAAGGAATCATGAGTTGATCCTAGTTCTTTGTCCTGAAAACTCAATGAAATCACTTTTTCAAAAGATCTCAACATTATTGATAATAAAGGAATAATACTCCCTCAAAGTCAGATTTCAATAACTTATATTCATTGTTTCCAAAAGCCTTTCAAAGAAATAAATGTTTTTCAAAATCTGACTGGTTTTTATTATATGCAAGTCCCCATATGTTTCTTTATCGCGTCAATCTTGTGCTGAAGTTCAATACCATGAGTATGGGTATTTATGACTTTCATGACATTTCATTATAATTAGACTCTTCTTCTTCACTTCCATTAAAGTGGTATATCTACCAGTTTAAATATCGTCTTGAAAATGCTGTTCCGATATAAATTCGTTATTTTCAATCGTTTGATATTCTCAGCTTTTGTATTGGAAAGATGATATTTCTCCTTAAAAACTCATATACTCTGTTTCTAATAGCCTGCTCATCAATATAGCTGCCGTCAAGATTTCTTGTTTCTTTAACAAGCTTTATCTTCTTAGGCTCTTCTTTTAGAAATACTCTCTGCGTTTCAAAACCGTTACCAGCTTTTATTACTTCGAGTTTATATTTTTCATCAAAAGTATAGAGATATGAGACAATCTAAAATTTCTTTCCCATAGTGTTTTGCCTTAGGCATTCTTCTAAGTCTGCCAAGTGTCTGAATTTCAAAAGTTTCACTCATATTTTCACGAAGCTTAACGAGTATCTTTGCACGTGGGCAGTCCCAACCTGTTGCAAGAGCTTGTTTGAACAATAAAAATACAGGTGTAGCATTGATTTTCGTAATACTATCTCTCATCAGTTGTTCCGATATTTATTTTCCTATTTCGATTTTCTATCTTTATCTTCTTTTGTTTTCTGCCGAAAACCAGCTTGCAAGAAGTTTATTTTTCATAAGCTATAGCCCATTAAATTCAGCTTTTCTTCAACATGTTCTATCAGATCATCATTTAAATTAGGAGTGAATCTGAACAAGTGGTCTTATATCTTCTTTCTTTCATCAATATAGGCTTGTAGCAATTTTTCTTTCTGACTTCGTCTAGCCTTTTTCTAACAAAAATATCCGTTTCATGTAATGTATTTTCAACTTGTGAGCGGTATCAAGTCCATCATTGATATACATAAATCTCGTAATAAAGCCCTTCGTTTATTACATCAATTTCTGGATTTCATAAATATTCCCTCAACCACCCTTTTATTTGGTGTTGCTGATACACGAATTTCATATTTTGCATTGATGCTTGAGATTATATCATCTGACTTTTGAAGTATTATTCTGATGTTCTTCATCAATGATGACAATAAAATTTAAGTTGTGATTATGGCTCACTAATTCGTTTCAAAAAGATTTTTCTTTCACTATCTTTTATAGCAGTATTATCCTTTTTAGTAATAGTTTCATTAATAAAATATGTTGTTTCAGTTTCAAATCCTGTATTTAAAATGCTTAAAATATCTCCTGTTTTAGTGTTGAGCAAAATATTCCATCTTTTGATTTGTTCCTCAGTTCTCCCTTTCCAGGACAAAACCAACAAAATAACAGTATTTTTATTATCTAAATATTTTTCAATATACGTAACTAAAATAATAGTTTTCCAGAACCAGTTGGACTCTGTAGTACAATCTTAGGTTTAGAGTTACTATCTGTTGTCTTATTAAATAAAAATCTATAGCTTCTTCTTGAAAATAAGTTTAATACCTATCATATTTCTCCCTACCTCCTTTAATTCGTCTCTAAAATAATATTCTGAATTTCAATGACATTTACTTGTTTTTATCTATCATTTTGGATCTTTTGAGATAGGAAAATTCCTGAATAACAAAAATTCCTCCATCTTCAATAATATCTATTACTCTTTTGAAAGATTTTCTTCTTCATCAAAGAATAATATGTTTTACAATCAAGTTCTATATGATATTCAAGTTCTACAAGTTCTTTAATATGTTCCAACATCTTGTTTGATATGAATCTTCTTCACTAGAAAATTTAGGTATAAAATCTGTTTTATAGTGTGAATTAGTGTGGTATTCTTTGAATATAAGTCTTTGGTATGTAATTTCTTCACAAATCATTATTAGTGCAAAGATATATTTTCTTCCTCCATCTTCTTTTATTTGGTTTGAGCTAGTACTATTACAGTAGTACCAGAACCTGCAAAAATCAAGAACAATTTACTGCTATTAGATATTTCTAAACACCTTTGAATCAACTTTAATGGTTTCGGATTATTGAGCATATCTTTTTCACCTAAAAGCTTTTCTAATTCACTACTTCCTGTTGTATTTTCTAGTAAATCATTCCAAAGTAGCATCAATTCCTCTTTCCTTCGTTTTCCTTTCATTTCCAATATGCTTTTTCATTAAGTGATTTATTTTCTAAACTCAATCTACCATCATTTTCTAGCTCTTTTTAGTTTCTCATACTTCATTCTCCAACCATTTTTGGGGACACTTCCAAATCTTTCATTATTATCAACATGTCATATGTAGTTTCAGAGTCACTGGATCTTTTGGCTTTTTGTAATGGATAAAGACGGTAATTTCCTCTTCCATCTTTGTCATTTTACTATACATGTAGATTCAGATAAAAGGTTTATAAGCGGATTCAACTCATAATTTAAGCTTTTTGAATACAATAATACATATTCTGTATTAGTTGTAAATTTATCCTTTTCAGTTTTACCCTAATTTCTTTGCCAAATAAAAGAATTAATAAAATTATTTTTCACCGAAATAGTACATCCATTAGAAGTTTTAATTGAGCTACTTCATTATCATCTATTGAAATAATATTGAGACCTTTACTACTCATTAATTCTTTTTGCACAAAGTAGTCTTTCATACATAAAGATAACCATTTACAGTGCTTATATCCATCTTCCTTAATGATATAGTTATCATCATATTTAAAATCGGTTTTCCCCTATTGTATGGAGATCTATAAATAATATCTACTTTTCCCTTTATGTGTTTTTAATAATAATTTTTAACGAATGTAGATTATCCTTCAAGTAAAAGAAAAATTACTGTTCATTTGATTAATTTCAATATCTTTATTTTCAACAAAATAGGAATATTGTGTTCAAATATTTCATCTACTTTTTCTGAATGTTTTCCTCGACTCATACTCATTTAGTGCATTTTCTATCTCTGTTGTTGCACGAATGTTTTTCATCATCATTATTGACTGTCCTTTAATTTACTAAGATATTCAGCATTTTAGTACGTTTAATTTTGATAGATTTCCCATTTTTATCTCCCTTTATTTGTGATTTTTAGTGTATTTTCTAGTTGATAGATAACTCTAAATTAGTTCTTATTAATTTATAATAAGATTATATAATTTATTTTTATTTTCAGTTATGTATATTAAAAACTAATTTTAATATAATGGTCATATCTATCATAACATGGTATAACAATAAAGTTATTCTAAATTATTTTATAAGGGCTATATTAAATTCTCTTTTCTTTTCATTATTTTGCTGAAAAACATTAACATCTTTTATATTACTTCTTTTCTGCTAACATAATGAATTTCTAACAATTTCATGTATGTATAGGATTAGTTGTTTGAAAAATATTAAGGGTGATATTATCACTTAAATTCCTTATTTCTTCAGTAATTATATCAATAAGCTCTTTAGAGTAACTCTTTCTCCAAGTCTATTGGATTGCCTTTTTATTGAGATACTAGTATATACTCTTAAATTTAAAAATTTGCTCATCATAGATTGGATATGTATCCTGAATTATAAGATTAATCTTTGCACGAAAAATTTTCTTTATTTAAGTTTCTAAACTTCAATTTCCACCTCTTTTTAGGAAATGTAGATTCATTAAATGGATAGTTCTCAAATGTATCTCTAAGAACTAATTTATATTGAGTATGTATAGGTACTAAAATTAGATTTGCATTTTTCATATCTATACCTTTTGAACAAGACAATACCACCAGTATGGCTTGTCATAATCGATCTTCCTTTATTTTAGAATCTTTATTTGATTTTCTAATATTATATAACAAAAGCATATAGTACTATTATACTTCCATTGTCCAGTTACCTGAAATCATTAATAGTAATATTTAGCATTTTCTATTGTTGGATCTGCACCTCCTAAAATTGTTCTAATAATTTCAGCTAGATTAACAAATGAAGGAAATAATACATATAGCCAAAAATATTATCTGCACTAATTCTCTTAGTGAATCAAGTGAAAGTTTTTAATATATTTTATGATTTTTAATAATTTCATCTTAACTATATCTCCTTCCATAGTACAATTAATTTAGTAGAATATTCCTCACTTTCCATCAACCCATATTTTAATAGCATCATATCCAACTGTTATATGATAATGGTTGTTGTTATATCTGACTCTTTGAGTTTTCAGTGTTAGTCTATTTCAGAAAAATTAAGTACTGCTTCGGGATAGGTGCCATTCTCCTATATATCTAAGTGTTTCTTTACTTCTTTTATGGGGTAAATACTTCTACATGTCTTTTATCTTTTCGTATGTAATTTATTATATTTCCTTTTATCTTCAAGCATGGGACAGTTATATGATTTAAATTATTATATTTTTATTAGATTTATTCTCCTTACCCACCAATAGCCACCAGCTTCTTTCTGGGTTAATTTCCTTCTGTATATATTTTGGCATAGTATCTATAACATTTTGGCAAGTTTAATCCATTGAAAATAAATGTAATACCGTTATTCAACCTTATTCATCATCCTCTTAAATCACACAATGCTATTTCTGAAATCTCTTTTTGAGTTATATAACGATCTGAAACTAAAAACCAGCCTTATTAAAGTAATAATCATCCTCTTTTAGAAATTATGAGTATTATTCTTTCTTTTTCCTACTAATTCACGTTTCAATAAATCCGTCAATAATATTGAACTCTCAATTGATAAAGTTGAGCCGCAGCGCTAAAGTACCATTACAACCTGAATAAGTTTTAGTAAAAGTTGTCCACTCTTAACATGACGAAGATAAATCTAATATTTCATTATCAACAATAGATATCCCTATAATCGTTCTTGTCTTTTATGTGATTCTAACAACATAAAGAGAAACCAACATCTAAGGCTCGTTCCATATGTAGCAAAATTGTTTTTAAGATTTGATTTTACTGTATATTGTTAACAATTGTTTTGTTGTGTGATTACCTATTGCAGAAATGATATAATCAAGTATTAAAATTTAAGCTACAGTCAGTTACTGCATTTTCTATAAGATTATTTTTACCTCTATTTCAGGCATATGTATCTTTGGCATAGTAAGCTAAAGATTTAGCTTTATAAATATAGTTTGACTCTATTCCTAGAAAATGTCTAAATATTTCTGGTTTCGATATAATCATCATCAACTAAAGTTATGTGCATCCAGATTTTATTAAATTGGCAGAAAGAAACACCAACCTCCAAATAGAGCTCTGACCAATTGACAGAAATTGAGTTTATTTGAGAGAGATCATTTGATGAAATGAAGAGCAAATTCGACTGAGATAGGTAATCAATATCTACTCATGGTGAAAGCGTTATTTTATTCATAAAAGATACCAGTTTAGCTTTTATCTTTTAATAGAAAGTAGCTTTTCTATAATAAATCCACAACTATCAGTAGTAATCATCTTGTTGTATTTCAAAAAGTGTAATGCCAATTTATGTATTTATTTTGCATTTACTTTTCAATAAAAGATTTTAAATCTATATAAGTCTAATAATTTATTCAAAATTCATTCAACTTATAATTTGAAATATTGGGAGGATATATTCTATGGTTTTATATAAAAGAATACATATTCCATGTGTTCCTATGCAAATACTAAAATCTTTCGATTTATACTAGCAATATATTTCACTCTAGTTTTGTCTTTGGTTTCTTTTTCACAAAATTTTATGTTTTATATGCTCAGTGGCAATACAACACTCGACGGTGAGTTTATCTTTTAAAAGGTCCAAAATAAAAGTCCAAAACTCACTGTAAAATCATTCTTATCCTGCAGATTCCATCACTTTCGTCAATTCTTTAGCTCGTAGATACGTGATTTAAAAGTCCTTCAAAATCTGGATAAATTAACTTCCCTCAAGTTTCAAATAAACATAACTTTCCACTTTTGATCAATATACGAGGCCATAAATGGAATCTCTCCATCTAAATAAAAATCAAACAAATTTAGTTTCCAGTTTAGGAATACCTATTACTATAGACATCACTTTTCTAGTACATCAAGTTTACAGTGAATAATCCAACTGTAGTTTTGCCCATTATAAACTACATATTTTCTGCTTTCAGAAAGTATATTTTATTTTCTAATATTATATTCTTAGTAAGCTGAATAGTCCATTAGCTACTCCATTCCTGATGTGCATGAATGTGGAGATATAATCAAATTGTTTTTGGATGTATTATCCTCAGGAATTTCAATCATCTCTCCAAAAATTTTATTTAATTTCTTATATTGTTCTTACGTTCATCAGCTTCATCCACTTGCTACTTTCAGAGGATCATAATTTTTCAATTTTATCTTTCAAAATCTGTTAGTGGGTATCCACTCGTCAAAACACATCATTTGAAATTTAAACTTCAAGAACTCATGGTAAGGATAATTTTTATCCTATACAAGTCTCTACCAGTTCACTTGTGCCAAACAAATAAATAGGTCTATCTATTTTTGATTCACAATGTGATGAGCATGTTAAATCATCTCCCTCATAGTAAGTAAAAGTTATCTACTGTAGTATAGTTAATACCTATACTTGCAGAGTTTGTATGTCCATGTTGAGAAAACTTATAGTTTTCTCATCAAAATATCTAGCAACTCTTCTAAATTGATCTCTTTTGTCTCCCTTTTCAACTTTTCATTTACATAATCAACTAATCCTTTAGGGTCAACGCTTCCCCATTCTTGTGAGATCATCATTTTCCTTTTGCTATATACAATGGCGCTATCCTCATCATCTTTATTATCGCAGCATATGTTACTAAATCAACCTCAAATTTAGCTACTCCGTCTTTTATAAGTTACAGTAACACAAGGTAGCACTTTATAATCAGTAGCAGTTTTCCTAAAATTTCACAAATTTTATAATTCAATTAAAGACCTCTCCTCATATTGCAGCATAAAATCTTGGAGCAACCATCAATATCCTTACTCTCCATCACTCTCGGGCTCTGCCTCTGCCAGTATATATTGCGCAGCATCATCGATCAAAGCTCCTTAAAAGATGGTGAAATCTTTACTGTTCGTAATTTATTCAAGAGATGTCTCTTTCTCAGCTAATTTCCTCGCGCCAATGTCAAAGTCGACTCTAATTTTGTCATTGAGTACAAATTCTAGATTGAATACTCATATACTTTTATCTCCTTTCTGTATATAATTTTAACAGTTTTATATTTTTAATTAAATGTTAAATAAACTCAAATATAATAACTTCTATCTTTTTATTATACCATATTTTATATATATAGAGAGTTATATAAACTCATATATAACTCTATCTTTTTAAATTATATTTAATATTTTTCTTTCCTCTGACAAATTCCAAATAATACTCGCAAACTACAGCTCCTAGTGCACAATAGAAACTGCTAGAAGAATAACAGCTGAGTGTACACTTGGCATTGCAGGGATAACAAATATTCCTCCGTGAGGAGCAGGAGCAGTAGACACCCCAGACAGTTAATCCACCTGCTAGTTTGCAGCACCAATAACACAAGAACTTATAACTAATGGCTCTTTAGTAGCAAAAAGGTACTCCTTCTCGTTATGAAAGATAGACCTAAAATAAAGTTTGAAATTTTTGATTGTTGTTCTTCATCAAATCTATCTGAATAGTGTCATACTAAAGCTGTTGCTAATGGTGGAACATTCCTCCAGCATAACAGCTGCTAAATGCACCATTATTTGCATCAGTAAACACTCTATTGAGGAAAGCATAAAGCTGCCTTTATTGATAGGTCCTCGCATCAACACTCATCATTCCACCAGGTGACACCACTAATAGAACAGCATTAGCAGTTCCCTATTATTTAACCAATGGCTAACCTATAACATTTTATCTTTTGTATGAATCCTATTATGAAATACATCAATACACCAGTTATCACTAAACTGAATATTGGATATGTTACCGTGATTTCATACCATCAAATTGTTTTGACATATTCTTTTGTCATTTTCTTTTAAGAAAATCTGGTATCAGCAATGAACCCTCAATAAGTCCTCCTAAGGTCCAACTCGCCGGCAGCCCATATATCCTGCAACAGCCCTGGCATAAATCCTGGTTTATCGGCAATACTCATAGCAATAAATCCAGCTAGAACAGGTATTAGGAAATGGAAGGCTCCTCACCAACACCATATAGTAATCAAATAATTCGTTTTTGTCCCATAGATCTTTCAATCATAGTAAATGAAAGAGTGCATAAAATTCCTCCACCAATTACGAACGGAAGCATATTAGAAAACTCCATTCATAATACTTTTATAAATACTCTTCCTGTTGAATCATTTTGGCTTGAGAATCCTCTTCGTGTTATCACTAGCTTCTGCTTTGAATACAGGAGCTTCATTATTTAAAACTTTTTAATTAAGCTTCAGCATTCTTTGTGCATCTGCTGCCTTTGTAACTATTACTTTCTCATCATTGAAACGAGCAGTTTCAACTCATCTGCTAACTATGATTCCAACAGCTTCATCTATCTACTTTGCAGTTAGGTTATTTTTAATTTACCATCTGACCATTAGTTTCAACTTTAACATCTACTCTAATCTTTTCTCCAGCTTCTTTCAATGCGCTTTCAGCCATATATGTATGTGCAATTCTGTTGGACAAGCAGTTCTGCAAGAATTCTCTTTTTGTTTTGTAACTTGTGTTTCTTAACTTCTTCTTTAGGACTTTCTTGCGATTTTCAGAATACTTTATCAACTAGAGCATAGCTTCATCAGGACTTCCACAAGTTAATAATCCTTTTTGTAAAATCATCATTTAATAACATCTTGATAATTTTTGTAAGTGTTTCTATATGTAAAGTCATGAGCTCCTTCAGAGGCTGATCATAAAAGAAAATTTGAACAGGTTCTCCATCTAGTGCATCATAATCAACACCTTTATTAGATCTTGCAAATAAAACTGAAGGGCTATTTACAACAGAAGTCTTAGCATGGGCATTGTGTTCCTTCACCCTAAACCTGTTTGAACTCTTTCTTCTCTTTTAAAATTAAATCTTTAACATACATCAGCATCTGAAACTATATCTTTTAATGCACTATCATTTCATCACGGCTTCCATCTTTGTGATTTGCTTTTAAATCCATTATCATTAAATCTTTTTAGTAAATCTTTAATTTCCATGTGCTCCTCATAACTAATTTTGATATTTCTTCAATAAATTCTAACTCACCAATATCTTCTGAAAAACTTGTTGCTGTTCACAAGCCACTGAAATCTAAATGCTTTTTCTACATCATTTTCTTTTAGCACATAATTTTACAAAACCTGCTAACAGAGTCTCCAGCTCCACAGTATTCACAACACTTTTCCTTTGCCTTGAATGGTTGAGCAAAAAGTGAAAAATCTTTAATAGTGTATAGTGCTCCCTCACCACCAAGAGATATAATTACATTTTCTGCCTACCAACTAAGTTGGTTCTAACATAGTCTATAATTTCTTTATTATCTTTAAACTCTCTTTTAGCATATTCTTTTAATTCATCTTTATGAGTTTTTGATTAAAAATGGTTTTGTATTTTAAAAGATTTTTTAAAAAGTTTCTCCACTACTATCAAGAGTGAATTTTACTGAATTTCTCATTTAAAATTTTCAATTATATTTATATAAAATCATTTCCTAAATTGCTAGGTACTGAACACATGACAGATTACAAAAATCATCACTTTTAATTTTTCTGATTTTATCTAAAAACTTCTTTTTTCTTTTCTGAAATCTTTGGTACTGGACAATTAATTTCAGTTTCTTCTTCTGTTTTTAATTTTACATTTATTCTAGTATTTTCTTCACAGTCACAAAAATCTGAAGGTATATTTAATTTTTCAAGATTTTTCTCATATGCTCCTGTGAAACCTCCTAAAAACCGAGGTTTTCACACATTCTGTCCCTACATTTTTAAGAGTCAGATACCATTATCCCTTTTTCACCAGCAAAAGTTATCTTCATAGGCTCTAATGGTTTCACCTATTTTGAAAATCTTTCACTCTGACAATAAAATCAATGGAGGGTTTAGAGTACTGAATATATCATTAGTTCTCCTTTCAATATTAAATATGAAAATAGTTCGTTACTAATGCAAATTTCTTAACGTATAAAAATCAGAATCTGCATCATAAGAAACTCTAAGCAATAAATTGCTAGAGTGTTTCCTAAGAGAATCAGCAAAACTTGCCAACAAGTTGGCTTCAAACCACCGACATTTGACTCAGTCAGTCTATTTTGTGTCATCCTAAAACTGAATGTAACTCTCCTATTTTTCAATTTAATATATGTTTAATATACACTGTGCTTTTCTATGTCTTTATTTATTTCTTTTTATCTGTTATTATTGTTGCTTCTTCAAGTTTTGCTTCATTTTGCAAAATAGATCATATCAAACTTTGTACTATCTGCTAAAATAGCCTTATTTGAATTTTCTATAGCCTGTTTCTTTATCAGTAGCTTCTTCAACATCATAGGTGAGAATATCCATTTTCATTTTATTCCATTTATTCCAATAGAATGCTTTATCAAATGCAAATTCTGATAACTCTTAAACTTTTACTCCAACAATAGCTAAGGTACTCTATTCTTCCTCCAATTAAGTAGGTTCTATATCATTGGCTATAAGTCTTTCTAAATGTATTATCCCATTAGTTACGACAACCTTTATATCTTTTCCCTCTATATAGTCAATGAATTTCATAGTTTGTTGTTCCAGCATCTAAATCAAATATGGTCACCATCTGATATGAACTGTGCTGCCACTTGAGCGATTTTCTTTTTGCTATCTTTATTGGTGTCTTTGATTTTCTGTTTCTTTTCTAGCAACTTTCCTTAAAACCACACCACCTCTTACTCTTTTTAATTTTATTTTTCCTTTTTCAAGATAAGCTAAGTCCCTTCTTAACGTTGCCTCACTGATTTTTAAATCTTTGATAATTTTTGGATTTCGATACTACCTTGTGTTTCTATAAGTTTTAAAATAAAGTGAAATTCTGTCTTCAAATAACATATCTTTTCCTTTTTATAACTTGATTATTTTTGTTTTTTAATTATACAATCATTTTTCAATCTTTTTCAATCATAATCACTCATAATTTTTGACTTATTTTGTAAACATTTTTCACACATTTTTGTTAAAATTTTTAAAAATTATAGTAACATTTGTTACCGATATATTTTGTTTAATCCCATATAATCATGTTGTAATACATTTGATTTACCCCTCTCGCGGTTGAGATGATTATACTCAATCTGCTTCTCATTTATTACTCAGAAATCATTAGAAAGATTCTAATGATTTCTCTATTAATTATTTAAAATTCCTCAAAATTCAATACTTTTCCATCAATTGTTTTTCTTTCAATTCTTCTTCTAAGATGGGGTTTTCTAGAAAAGATACAATATTCATAGATATCCTCCAACAAACTCCATCTTAGGCATTGTGATTTGGTTTGGAATTTTTATCCATAAGCATAATTTATTATTGCCCCAAAACCTTGTTAATTTTAAAACCTCACAGAATATCTACATCTATTTCTTATATAATCACCTATAATCTTTGTCATAATAATCATATTATATCACAAAGAATAAAAATGATTTTCTCAAAATATTGCTACAGATATATATAATAAAGTAAATCAATTTTAGAAAGGAGAAAGAAAGATGTTATTACAATTCTATTTCTCAAATTATATGATTTGAAGGTGAAGGAATTTTAGATATGAGGAGCAAGTGGAGTAATGAATTATCTTCATGTAAGAAATACTCTAATGAACGAGTTTTACCAGTGACTGCTATTTATGGTGCAAAATGCAAGTGGAAAATCTTCTATGTTGAAGCTTTTCACTATAGCTTTTGTGTTTTAAGTCTTTATCTTTCTCAGATGAAAATATCCCGCCTGCAAACCAAAAGTGGATTTCTTTGCAAATTTGAAGTGAAAGTAGAGAGAAAGCAAGTGAATTTGAAATCAATTATATAGATACAAAAAGGAAAGAACTATATTATAATTATGGATTTAAAATAGATAATTCAGGTATTTTGAGAAGAGTACTTTAGCATATAATACAAAAACAGGAGTAAAAGAAACGAAGATAGACCTGTATTTCATATAAAAGAGAAAAGAAATCGAAAAACTTCATTTAAACTCCACAATAGAAAAGTTTAGAGAAAATTTAGAAATTCTCTTTAAAAGACAAAAGCACTTTTAGTTTCATTAGAACAAAATTAAACATAGATGAATTTATTAGAGTAAGAACTTGGTTTATAAATACAGAAGTCATCAATTTTAGTAACTCAATATATGGTGTACTTTTAGAAAAAGGCTGCTCTGCCCAATATTATATTTGAAAGTGAGGAAGTTAGAAAATTTAGTCAATTTTATAAATTTCTTTTGATGACTCTATTATTGATATAGAAGTAGATTTCTGCTATTGATGAAAATGATAATGATAATCACAGAGTATTTACTATACATAAATCTGACAAAGACATCAACTGCAAGAATATCAATGAAATGAGGAATCATCAGGAACTATGTTTTCTTTGTACAAACTTTATTAGATGCTTTAGGAAAATGGTGGAGTTTTTGCTTTGCTGATGAGTTAGATATAAAACTACATCCACACTTATGAGAAATATACTGTTAACATTTACAAATAAAGATCCTAACAACTGCTCAATTAATATTTACAACACATAATACTATCTATATGGATATGGATTTATACGTAGAGATGAAATATGGTTTGTTGAAAAAGATAATGGAGTATCAAATTTATATTCTTAGATGATATTACAAAATGAAAAAGGTGAGAAAGCAAGAAAAGATTCTAATTATGAAAAACATTACCTATTAGGAAACTATGGATTTGTCACACTACTTATTAGGGAGGAAATAACAATGATGAAAAGTGCTAATAGATTAACAATGAAAAACGTAGTGAAAGAGTAGTTTTGAAAGTCTGGTGCATGTTTGATGAGTTACTGATGCACACACAGACTGAAAGAAAAATTACTTTGAAGGGATAAAATATTATTCCTGATAGTTTAAAAATGAGTTTACAACAAAATATGCTCTAATCAAAACCCTTGGCAAAGAGTATTGATTTGTCGACTGAACAGAAACAAAGATGAAAGATTTAGAGATATATGGCTTGGTATTTGATAGAGATGAAAGCATTTTGATAAAGCTAATAGAAGAAGCCAAAGAAAGTAAAATGAATGTTGCTTGGTCAAATCAACTTGTTTTGAAATCTGGTTGATGTCGTATTTTCAAACTCCCTAAAACAGATGAATTGACTCTCAAAATGTTGTGAAACTACGAAAAAGGTATTTCCAAGAGAGAATACTAACATATATATCAGAAGAAAGACTTTATAATATCCTTTGAGAAAAGGAAATGAAAATAGTGCTATAAAAGATCTAGAGAAAAATATCATCAAGTAAGAAGAGAATACAGCAAAACTAAGTAAAATGATAGGGTGTCACTACTGTTTATAAAGTTAGTTGAAGAGTTAGAAAATTGGTAGAAATATTAGGAGGGTTTAAAATGTTTGCAATAATTTGAAAATTTTAGTAAATCATTTAAAGAAATAGGATGGATTATAGATATTTTAGAATTTCAATATAATGGAATAAGATGTATAGTTTTAATAAAATTATTTTTCCAGAGGCATGAGAATCCATATGCTTTAGCTAAAATACAATTTATAAAAAGAAAATGATATAAATGATTGCATTGAAATAGAAGCTGATTTATACAATCTATATTTTAATAAAGTTAGGGATTTTAGAGAGTTTTTAATATAGAATATTCTCCTAATATAGGAGATGTACTTAAAACAATTCAAGAATATTTCTCATATACCTAGAAACCAAATGATAATATAAATCAACAAGGAAAAGAATTCTTTTATATCAATCTCTTCAAACCACATCAGGGAAAGAAGAAAATAAAAATTTATTGTTATAGACTTATTAGATTAGGAATAAAATGGAGGTGCAACAAAAAGTATATATAGAGATAATAAAGCTGAGACTACTAAGACCTAGTTTTATATGAAAAAGTAAAAGATGATAAAACGCAGTAACTTTGCTTTTGCTGAGTGAAGCTCACTGTATTGATGATGAAAGAAATTCTAAATAATTTTTATAATAATAAATAAAGTTTTATATACTTTAATAGTTAAAGGAGGAAAAATAAAAGTGGAGAAGAGAACTATATAAATTCTTTAAGTGAATACCTTGAGGTTTGTACGAAAATTTGAGGAGATAATTTTTGCCTATCCAGAGGACAGGGTAAAAGATTATGAGACTTTTCCAGGAGCATTAAGAAAATTGAAGAGAATCAGAAATATACTCGTAATAATGAAATCAAGAATATTTGGAAGTGAGATTTAGATAAATACTATGCATTTATGGATAAAAGTATAGATCTATAAAGACTCAGAATTTCATCATTTATGCACAACATTATGGACTTCCACATATCTTTTTAGATTTTCAAAATCTCATATAATTTCTTTAATGTTTGCTGTTGAGAATGCATTTGAAGAAAGATGAGAACGTAACACATGGTCTTTAGATAGAGGTGTTGTATGTAAATCCTTTTGAATTAAATATATGCTAGAGAGAGGGTGTAGAAATTGACGATGAGCTTGAGTAATTTTCAGGATAGTTGCAATACAAGCACGAAAAATAAATAAAGAATCCAAGTTCAAAATGGAACATTTGTTCATTTTCAACTCAACAGATAAAGCGATTAAATGAATTGGATGATGAAAATCTTTAAGAAATATAAAACAGAAAATATAATCTTATCTAATCTTTTAAATTGAGTTTGGTTTTTCAAATATTTATCAAATTAAATTCTTTATCTAAAGATATATTACTAGAAAATTATTATTGAGTAAGAAAGAGAGGGTAAAAATGACTAAAGGAAATATCTATAGCTACCAGAAATGTGGATAAAACTATAATTAATATAAATGAGGATATAGGATTCCGACTACGGGAAATTTCATCAAGTGAACTGGAAGATTCTGAACCTATGGACTACTTAGATGCTTTACGTGTTAGTCCTGATTATCAAGAGAGAGTATAGGTATTCTTTAGCAAATGAGGAGTTCTATAATAGAATCTATTTTAGTAGAGATACCAAGACCACCTATTTTTATAGCTATGGGTAAATAATATTCATGTACTAAATGTTATAGATGGTCAACGCAGATTTACGATGCAATTAAGCAGATTTCCTAGAAAGGTCAATATTCTTTGACTGGATTAACTTACTATTGCAGAACATGAAGGAAAATGCACTACTGTGATCTAACGAAGATGCTTCTTAATTCATATCATTTATTGAGTTTGAAAATTTTCAGGTTTAAAAATAGAAATAGAGAGTTTTTAGTGAGATATAACAAAGGAACAAACGCTAGCAGCTGAGGAAATAAGGCACATCTTATGATATATAATTCTAGAGTTTTAATGAATATGTGAATAATTTTTGTAAATACTCAATATACATAAGATTCCATCGCTCAAATAAAATATAATATGACCAAATGATGAGAGTCTGAGATTCATAGGAAGGTATGTAATTATGTATATATAGAAAATGGGATAAATACTAAACTTGATCTCCAGATTATGCTGAAGAATTTATGAAAGAAGAGAAATTTCTATAAAAGATGAAAAATTATTTGAAGAAAATTTTCAAAATAAAGAAAAATAGAAAATTTTATTGAATTCCTTATGAGAGTAGGCAAGTTGTTAGTTATCGTTTTCTAGAAATATATGGGATAGCTAGTAGAAGTATAAGTTTCCAGATTTCTATAGCGCTATGATTCTTAGTGCAATATATAATAAAACTCTTCTAGAAAATAAAAAGGTGATGTTTCATTCTTACCAGAAATAAAAAGTAAGTTAGAAGGATTCTAGAAGCTGGAGATTCTCAGTCATCAGAGTACTAATTCCAAAAGAAAAGCTGGAATTTATTGAAACAATAGGGTGGATAAATTTTAAATGATACGCAGTTTGTATATAAAATTTAAAATCTTAAATAAAGAGGAGGACTGAAAAGGCAAACCAGTATAAGTTTTAAGCTATAAGTTTATTAAGATAGAACAAACCACCGCTTGAGTGGTGGTTTGTAATCCTAGTGTTAAACTATTCGGCTGCAACTATAGTTTCTTCGGCTGATCCGGTAGCAGATTTTCAGCTATTAAATCTTCTATATGTTCTTTCATTTTCAGTTAGACCTTCAATATCTAATCCTTCGAGATTTGAACAAGAAAAGTTTTTATATTGATTCCTGTGTTTTAAAGTCATCAACCTTTAGCTTGATTTTTCTTTACTCATAAATAAAAAGCTGATCGCTGCTACCTCCAACTCCAACTGCTGCACCTACTAAATGATCTTTTTGTTATTGTGTTTCCAAACATTTTAAAACCTCCTAAATTTTCTTTAAATTATATTATAATAAAATAGTGGTTTCACTTTTAATTTTTACTTAAAGTTACTATCATTAAATTGACAGTAGTCACTGTGTAAAAATATTTGATAGATAAAATCTGAAAAATTTTTCTTAGATGGTTATCATCTACAATAGTTGCAGCTATATGTTGATAACCTTTTTCAGTTTTACTCTAAGACTTTTTATAAAGTTTTTGTCATTTTATGTGATACTGTTAAGTGTCTACCAGAAGGTAGTTAACCACATAATAAGCACTGTACTCAATTTTTGTTCTGTGAAGAATGATTTTTAAAAAGATATAGAGCTAGGTAAAATTTCTATCGAACATTCCTCTTTTCTTAACTTCACCATAAGCATCATTTCAAACACTGATCCAACAGTTAATCCCATAGAAACACATTCATTGAACTTTGTAGATTTGTATCATTCTTATTGATTACTCCATTTAAAATAAGAAACCATTATAGATGCTAAAAGCATACATAGATAGTGGAGAAATTGATTTATAAACATTTTCTTCAACTAATTTTACAGTAGTAAACCATTCTCTGTTGAAAAAGTAGAGCACTCTATATATAATTTCTTGTAAAAATATTTCACTTGTTGAAAAATTTAATGTTACCGTTTTTAGTCTTGAATTATATCTCATTTCTAAAAATTTTTAAACTATTCTTTATATTTTGAATAGAAAAGTTTTTAGTATCCTTTTACAGGAGCAGATAACTTTTAATCTAACTCTATTTGGTAAAATATGCACCATCGTAATAGTTAACTTTTTCATTTTAGCCCCTTCCTAGTTAGTCTTTATATCATATTTTTAGCTAGTTTTAATGAATTCAAAACAACTAAAATAGTCGTTGAATTATGTAAAAACTGATGCATAAATTGGTGCTAATGTTCCTGTTGCTCCTAGTACTAAAAGCAAAAGTGTTAAGTCCAATTACCATAGCAAAAATTTTCTTTTATAGTCTGACTGTATTTCTTTTAGACTAGTCCAATTACTCCTGGAACTAAAAGAGGTTATCTTGTGTAATAGTTTATCTGCTGCCTCCATTGCAACATCAGTTCTTGTACTTCTAATGCAACTCCAACATTTGCATATGATAGAGCACGGGCATCATTTACACCATCACCTATCTAATTACATTAGAACCTTTTGATTGGAATTTTAAGATATTTTTGCCTTATCTTCAGGAAGTAAATTCAGATTCATATCTATCTATTGACATTCTTGAAGCAATAGTTTCTGCTTGTTGTCTTAAATCTCCTGTCAACAAAACTATATCGTCAACTCCATAATTTCTAAGTCTGTTTATAGCTTTTTAATATTTTTCTCTAGGGTGGATCAGAAACTCCAATAAGACCTATAATTTTTATCGTCTTGTGCTATATAAAGTCCTATTTCTCCTCTTGAAATAATACCTCTCTCAGCATCTATTGCTGCTGTCAGATTAACATTATTTTCAAGCATATACTTCTTACTTCCTACTCTTATAACCTTAGCTTCTTTTCCTTTACCTACCTTTGTTTCAACTCCACGACTTACAACAGTTTTTATCTTACTGTGTTTAGGAATTTCTATTCCTCTATCTTTAATCTCTGTCATTATTGCAGTTGCAAGTGGGTGTGAAGATTGCTCTTCAGCTGCTCCAGCAAGCCCTATCATTTCATTTTCAGACATACTATTATCGAAAACTTCTATACTTTGTACCTTTGGTTTTCCTTCAGTAATAGTTCCTGTCTTGTCAAATATTACAGTTTCAACCTTTGACAATTCTTCTATAAAATTACTTCCTTTTACTAATATACCATTCTTAGCAGCTGTATTTATTGCAGCCGAGAAAGCAACTGCTGTTGATAATCTAATTCCACAAAGAATAATCAATAACAAGCATGCTCATAGCCTTAGTAATGTCTTCTTGTACTTGCATAAACTATTCCTGCTAAAATAAAGTTCAATGGAATTAATTGTGCTGAGAAAGTATCAGCATAATTTTTGTATATCAACCTTATTGAAGTTTGCATCTTCAACAAGTTTTATAATTCTTGAAACAGTTCTGTCATCTCCAACTTTTTCTGCTAATATGCTATATTTCCATTTTTAACTATAGTTCCTGCATAAACAGTTTCACCTTCAGCCTTCTTCAATGGCATATATTCACCTGTTATTGAAGATTGGTCTATCAATGCTTCACCTTTTATTATCTTACCGTCAACACTAATTTTTCTCCAGTTTGAACTACTATAATATCATCTTTTTGAGTTTCTTCTATTGGAACTCTTTTTACATTATCTTCAGAAATTTCTTTTCCAAACATAACTTTCTCCAACACTTAACATATCTTTTTGATAGCTCCACGAGTTTTTCCATAGTATAAACTGTTAAAAGTTCTGATACTTCTTCTAAGAACATTATAGTTAGTGCTGCATTTTCTTTTCCAAGAAGAATACTACTTATTATTGCACTTGAACTTAAAGATATCTGCATTAGGTCTTTTTGTTTTTACAAGAGAATTAATACCATTTTTAATACAGGCATAGCAAGATGCTAAAGTAGATAGAGTATTGTAATTTAAAAATCTTCTAATTCCTGTTGTTACAACTTCTTGTTTTGATTTAAAGAATAGATTATATCCTAAAAAGTCCAGCAGTTGTAATAATTTTCTTTATAATTTCTCCAGGAGTTTCTTCTTGTAATTTTTCTTTCAATTACATACTTAGATGATTTTTCAATCTTTCTCATTTTTACATATTTCAAATATATGTGAGTTAAGTGTATTTTGTATTAAGTTTATTAAATTTTGCTCACTTAAAGAAACATCTTCAAAATATATAAGGATAGTACCTGTTATTAAACTTATCTCTACACTTTTCTATATATCTTACTTGCACTAATTGTTTTTCAATTTCAGCTTTTTCAAAGAAGCTCCAATATATTTAAAAGCCTTTACTTTTTATACGAAATTTTCCTCTTATTCTGTGTACAATCTCACAAGCGAGTAAATTATCATTTTTCATTGATTATTTTCTCCCTTCCAATTCTCCCTTTAACATCTCATAAAATCTTTTTGACATTTTTCAACTTTCATCAACAGACATACCATGATAAACATCTTCATTATCGACTATGATCTTTCCAAATCTTGTTTAGCCAGTTAACTATATCTTGCTCTTTCAATTTGTTTTATCATATTCTATATATTTTACTCGTTAAATAAGAATATTCAATAGATTTTTATTCCATCTTTTTAATTTTATTATAGCACTTATATAATGTTCATGTTTTCATTTCTTCAGGAAATTTATCAAGTGAAGGTATAAGCAGTCTTATTCTTCCAGGAATACTATGAACAACTTTTACCTGTTAAACATTAAATAAGTTTTCTTTAATATATCTTTTAAACATCAGACCTCCTTACTATGATGATAGAAGCCTATATGACCACCAAATTAATGTTGCTCCACCTGGTAAAAATCATATCAGTCTTTAAATTTCTTTAATCCATATATTAAAAGACCTGTTCCTAATAAAGTCTTTGTATCGAACAAACCTTTTGTTTTTATTATATAGTAATATCTGCTATTTGAGCCACTCTTAAATAAAGTCTTTAGCCTTAGCTTCTCTTCCTTTTTAAAAGTTCTTCATCTAAATTTAACAATTTAAGAATTATTCTACCATAAATTGAGTATCAATTTCTTTATCATCAAATTCAACTGTTAAACTTCCAAGACTTTCAACTACTTTAAAAACTTGATAATTTTCTATCTTTTTCAGATTTTCTTTTAAGTTTGCAATCTCAACTTTATTATTTTTTTAACTTTTTCTATTTCCATTCTAAGTCTATTTTTAGTAGCACTTTTTACTTCAAAAACGCCATAAAAAATTAGGTAAAACATGTTGTTTTCATATAAACCTCCTCTCTAAAAATATTTTTATTTCTCAAAAATATCTAATATTTTATATATAATTTTAGAATAATTTTATTAATTTGATTATATCTTATTAATTAATTTTTATGCAAGTATTTTTCAATATCTAAATTTTTATTTCTAATATTTTTCAAAGGCTTTGTATTTTTCAGTATTTATAATAAAGTGTAAAAATTATATGTTTTTTTATGAAAAATGGTGCAAAAAGTGAGCAGAGAGAGAGGTTTTTAAACTCCTTTAATTTATTAATTAGTTCTATGGCTTCGTTTTTCTTTGCTAGGATATAAATGACTATAAACATTTAATGTCATAGCTATGCTACTATCTAGCCTTTGAGATATTAGCAGGGATATCAACACCATTATTGATTAAAAACTTGCGTGGCTATGTCTTAGAGTCATATATTCTTAAATCTTTTTAGAACCTTTAGAACTACCTTTTTAATTTAGCGTGTAGCTAGTCTTTTGATGCCTAAATATAAGTCATCATCAATTATATATAGTGCCTTGTCTAAATACTCTTTTATATCCTCAACTAATTTATCATCAATTTTTATAATTCTATTGCTTCTCTTAGTCTTAGGACTTGTCAGAACTTTCTTTACCATTTAATTTAGTATAATGTCACTGATATAGTCTTATTTTCAAAATCTATATCATCAATCTTTAATGCTCTAGCTACCTATTCTTAAGCCAGTCCAAGTAGCTTAAACATCATCTATGTCTTCATTATTGACTTATCACTATTTTATTAAATTCATCAACTGTAATTATATTTATTTCTTTTGATGTTTCAATCTTTAATCTTTCCAACCATATCAAATGGATTGTTTGATAAATTTCTATCTATAACACACCAGGTAAATAACATTCTTAAGTTTATATTGATTATCTTTACTGTGGCTGAAAAGCATAATGCTTTATTAGCTCATTTTGAAAATCTGATATTATTTTAGGTGTTATTTCAGATAAAAATCAAAATTGTCAAAAAATGTGATATTTTTAAAAGTGACTTTAAATTCATGAACTTTCTCTTCACTCATATATATTCTAGGTACTTATCTACTATCTTTCTAAATTGAATATTTGGAACCTAGGCTATTATCTAATATCATATTTTTCATATTCTAAGGCTTCTTTTTACTTTTGAAAACCTCTTTATATATTCTTTTTACTATTTCCATTAATTAATTTTATTGTGAATCTAGCGTTCCACCTTCCAGTGTACTCACCTTTTAATTTTTTTCCTTTTCAGCAGGGCATAATTATGCTCCCATTCTTTCAAATAAATAGTCTTCTCTAATCTTACCTTGTACAGTCAAATAACCTTTGTCTTTTTATTCGGCATTCAATGTCCTAATAATTTCATAGCTTTTTGGCTTTACTTACTTGTAATAAATTCTTTACATCATCAACATTTAACATTCTCATTTAATCAACTCCTTTGATATGATAGAGGCTTAATTTTATAGTTGCTATTATCTTTAACAATAAACCCTTGGTCTATTCTATCAATTATTTCAATGCCCATTTCCTTAAATACCTCATCTCCAAACCTAGCTAATTTATAATCTATTAATGTCATTATAGCCTTGTCCTTGCTAAATACTTCATATTGTTCCAGCTGGTCTAAATAACTTTCATAGCTTCCCTTTAGCTCCACTAAATAGATACTTAGCAAACTTATACTGTTCCAGCGTTACCTCCAACTTATCTCTGTCATTATCTAGCTTATTATAATCACAAAGAGTGGATCATATTCTAGCTTTAATATATTTTTAAAAGTATCAACTAAATATTTGAATATCATATCTATTCTATCCATCATAACAAAAACGATCATCATTTAAAAACTATTGCAGATATCCTCAAGTAATAAATCAATTCTACCGTTATAATCTTTTACTTTTTAGGTCTTCTAATTTTTATATTTCACTTTCATTTTATAATCTCCTTTAATTCTAAAAGTTCAATCTATTTTTATTAAATTTTATACTATATTTTTAATACTTTTTCTAAAAAGTCTTTTTGTCAAAAACTAGTAACCTTTAAAAATTTTTAATACCAATATATTTTTGAAAGCTGATTAGGTTACTACTTTCTAAAAATTGGTAACCTTATCTAATTTAAATTTATCATACTCAATTGAAAGGTTGACTGGTTACCGCTTTTTAAATTCTTTTTATATATATATATATTATTATTTATTAACTAACTATATATGATAAATAGGTTAAAACTGGTAACGAGTAACTTATGCTATTCAAATAAAGATTATACCTATTATTGATTAGGTTACTACTAAAAACTGGTAACTTCTGGTAACCTTATAAAACATTACTTCATAATATTGATAAAATCTATATTAGAAAACGAGTTACCGCTTTTTAAAAGCTTTTGTAACCTTGTAAATTTTCAATACTATAAACTACTTATTTTTTGTTTTATATTAGTGAGAGGTTACCACTTTTTATAAAATGGTTACTACTTTTTAAAATTATTCTTTTTGCTTCCTGCTCTAAGACTTTACTTTAATACTTTTACCGTTATTTTTATTGTTTTGGTATCAATGTTTTTAATATACAATTTCATAGATTTACTGAAAATTTATCTTAGTAAGTGCCTTATATCCATTACTTTGTGCAAAATTTAAGATATCTTTCATATGCTTCAGCTATTGGCGTATTATCAAAAGCTTTTTCATTTAACCATGAATTCTCTTGTGTTTCTTCAATAAAAATACAATATAGGATTATTATCCTTGTCAAACTCATTCAAGCAACTTTCAGATTTATGAGAATAAAGTAAATTTGTTATTTTTAATATTTCTTTTAAAGTTCTTTAATGCTAAAACGAGTAACTTCCATGTTATCGCTTTGATGTCATTTCTTTACTATATTAGGCTTTAAGTTTCCATTTTCTACACTGTAAACGTGGGGAAAAATGACAAATATTAATCTATCTTTTTGGCTCCTGTCTTGTCATCAAAACCTAGGCATTGTATTACAACTAAATATATGCTTTTGCATATGGCTTATAGTAAAGGCGTCTTTTCCTTTTTGTTCTAACAAAATATCATTACCAGCTATAACCTTTTAAAACTTGCTATCATCTCCTATATATTGCACACTTATGTCGTCACCTAAATTAATTGATTTTATTCATAATACCAAACAAGCCAAACCTGACACTATATCCTGAATGTCTAAATTACAACAATTATCAGCACCAAAAGCTTTTAATACTTCTAAAAATTTACTTTTTACCATTTCTATGGTCGCCTTTTATAATAAGTGCTTTTCTTAAAAACAATCTGGATATAAGCACAGCCTAAAAACTCCAATAATATTTTTAATTTATGTTCTGTATCATCACCCACTAAATTTAGCATATAATTAACAATATCATAATAATCGGCATTTGGATTATATTTATAATCAATATAGAAGGTTGTAACAATATTAGGTGCATGTTCATATAATGTTATATTGTCATCAGCTATATTAATTAAACCATTCTTTACTGAAATAAATTCAAGGTCTTTTCTCTTTTAGGTGCTTCAAAATAAACCTAATATTTCTTTTCTTTGCTTCTCAGCAAAATTTTTATTGATCTGATGTATTAAATTTTTCAATTTCTGTATTAGTTGAGGCATTGATAGCATCTATCGTTATACCTACTAAATTAAATTGTCTAGCTAATAAGGTTATTTTCTTCAGCAACATTTTAGATAATAAGAGTTTTACATTAACCTTTGTATTAACTTCATTTACAAAATTATCTATCTTATCTTTTGTTACACTCTAGATCCTCTTTTCTAGTCCTATTTCTTTTAAAAAGTCATTTAATTTCTTTTGTCCATCTATCAACTCCATCTATCAACTTTCATTTCTGGCATTTTCCTAAGAAAATAAAGGTAGCAGTGTTCAAACACTAATTACCAGAACTACTACCCTCATATATGTAAATGCTTCATGTAATGTCCTCCTTAATTTTTAATGGTAGTGTTAAGCTTTCATCATATTCTACCTTATAATAGCCTATGTCTTATATACCTAAGCCCTTTAAAAAGCTTAAATTAGGCTATAATAGAGCTTCATGCTCTTTACATTTACCAAGCTTTATAGTATAATTATTTTTATAGAAAAGCCTATTTAATCAATTCTTTGCTTGGTCGCTATCAGAATTAATTGATGAGCTTTTCTTTTAGTCCATTAAAAGTACCTTTTCAAATTTTTCTCATGCTATGAGTAAAAGTAAACATGTGTTCTACTAACCTCTGTAACTATCTACACTCCAATTTTTAGCATAAAATAAAGCTTCTTCTAAGCTAATATCATACTTTTTAATTCGCCTAATTCCATAATAGTAGGTTCTAAATCTAAAACTAAACTTAAAATCTTTTTATCTGTTTTATTTTTCCATTGGTATCTACTCCTTTATTTTCTTGAGTTGCTAACTCTTTTAATTTTTGTACAACTTCGTCCATTGTACCTCTTATAAAAATGTCATACTTCCACCTCTCTAGTCATTACAGTATCTATGTCAACCATTGCTATAGTCCATATCTTATCTATGTCATCTTTGCCTAATTTTCTTAACATCTTAAATTTATATTGCTGGTGAATCTCCAGGATCATAAATTCAAAAATTTAGTTTTATGCTATAATCTCCCATCACTTCCTTTATTCCTAAGTTTTCAATTAATTCTAGTATCTCTTTGTTTTCTTCCTGCTCCTCCTCATTTTAAAACTAATAATTCATTATCTTTATTTATAAAAATCTTGGTGGCTTCGTATAGTAGAGAGCCATAAACAAGCCATCAATATAAATATTCTTAATCATTTACCAGCTCCTTCTAACTAATTAATTTTTGTTCTATATCTCCAGTGAATCTATACAAGCCTTTTTACATTCCTGGTAAATAGCTTTAAATCTAGCTTTTTAACAATACCTTTTTAAAATTGTCTTTTCAATAATATTTTCAAGTTCTTTTTATTAACTCCAGGTCATCAGCAGGTAGCTTATCCCTTTCAACTCTTTTTCATTCCTAAGGCAACAAAAAGGCAACTTTTGAATAAGTCATATAATATAAATTGTGCTTTTCCTTTGGTATATTCCATACTCCAATAACATTTTATGCTGTCTGTTTCTCCTTTTCTTGCTGTTATTCCTTTTTCCTTTCAAGTTGTCTAATTTTCTTTTTCAAGTGAATTCCAGATATTGTATAACTGCTTTTTCTTACAACTGGACTCTCTTAGTAATACTTGCTTGGCTTGGTCTATCGTTAGAATAAACATAGGTCTAAGCTCTCCCTTATCATCTCTATAAGTTGTTTCAACTGACCTCATTATAATGATTATTATTTTTAATAGCGTTTTTATTTTACAGCGTTAACCTTCATATTAAATTCATCTCTGATTATTTTTAATAAATTATCATCAATGTTAGCTCTATATAACTCCCCCTTTTTCTTTTGTGCTTCTGTTAATGTATTATTAGCTTCTTTTTCCTTGTACTCAATTTCTCTAAATATATTTATTTGCTTCAATAATTCCTTGCTGTTTTATACTTTCCTTGCTTAAAAACTCCATATAACACCACCTTTTTAACGCTCATGCTTCCATTTAATAGCTTTCTCTCTTCAAGTTCTAAGCCTTTAAAAATACCATTTAGATATGTACTTTTTCTTATTTCTTCAATATTAGCTTTAATTTCTTTTTAATAGAATTGTATTAACTTCGCTTTTTACCTCCATGAGTTTTAATATTGATGTTATATTTTTATTGTCTTTCTATTTCATTACTTGTTGGTACTCCTATTTCTTTAAGCTTTTTGTATTTCCAGCTTCAAAAATTAAACTTTTTCCACACTTCTCAACTTCTGATAATTTTATTTTCATTGAATCACCTTCATTAAAAATTTATTTTTGTAATATTTTAACTTCTTCATATCAGACCCTTTTTATATAGTCCAAAATGTACAGATAGCTTTTATCATATATCACACCCTTATTTAATCTTAATCTTTGCTTGGTCGCTTTCTTTTTAACGTTCTAGGATATCCCTAAATTGTTCTAGTAAATCATCAAAATGAAAACTCGCTATCTCTTTTATCAACTTATCTTTATTCTTTGATACTGTTACTGGATTAATTCCTAATTTACGAGCTATCTCTTTTTAATTTCATTTTTCTTAATATAATAGAACTCAAGTATTTCATAATACTTAAACTGGCAGTCCTTTAAATATCTTATCCCAGAATTTTACAAAGGTATAAAAATATTCAAGTAAGCCTATTATTTGTAATCTTTTTCTTTGATGTCTTCAATCTTTTTCTATCTCACTAAGATAGTCACTATAAAAAGCTTTTACAGGCTTATCATACTTATAACTATGCTCAAGCTGATATTGTCTATATTGGCTTTTAAATAGTTCAATCTATCCACAAGAGCAGGATAATTTTCTAATATTAACTTTATCTTTTCATATCCTGATAATTTTTCAACTCCATATATCAACCCCTTGAGCTGTCGCTCTTTTTGAGCATTAGCTGTTAATCTAATATTAAAAGTTCTGTTACTTCAACATCTAAAAGCCTGTATCTTACCAACTGTTTTAATATTTAATGTGTCCTTTTACCTGCTTTGATGTCATAATAGCTTTTGGTTGAATCTTAGCTTCATTCACTAAGTCCCTAACACTCCAGCACTTACCACCTATTAATGTTATTAGCTTTTTGATAGTTTACTTTCATTTAATCACTCCTTTTTAGTTAAATTATATCTTTTAATAGTTAGATATTTAATATCTTTTAATTTTATTATATAGATATTTATTATCTTTGTCAATATATTTTTATCTATATATTTTTATTTTATTTTATGCTATATTTATAATAGGATATTTATTATCTATTGGAGGTTAAAAGATGTATAATAAATTTTTAAGTTATTTAATAAAAAGTAATTAGAGAAAACTTTTGAAATGACTCAAAAAGAATTTGGAAAAACTATCGAAAAATCTGAAATAAGTATAAGAAAATATGAAAGTGGAGATGTAAAAATTCTTTTCGCAACATTATTTATAATATTAAAAATGTTAGATATAGATATTGTTTTTTTAAAAAGGCTTAGTTGATGATGTGAAATATTTATTAATAAGAGATAATATTCTATCAGAAAGTGATTTAAATGAATGCTTAGAACAATTTAATACAGACGTTTCTAAAATTTATAAAATTAAAACAAAGAATCTATTGATATTAACAATTATAGTGGCATTGAAGAAATAAAAGTTATATTTGATAATCAAATGCAAGAGTATATTGAAAATTATCTTTCTAATATTGCTCATAGTTGCGTAAGACATTTAGTTATATCAACAATTAATAAAGATACAACTGCTAAAAATAAGAGCTGAAGTAACAAATTTTTAAATTATAAAATTGAAAAGTATTTATCTGATTTATTTTACTTCAGATGAAGAAATGGAGTTTTTACAAAAAACCAATAAAAAGAATATAAAGAAATTAAAGATATTCAAGATAAGGCTATTAAGAATTTTAAAAAAATAAACCCTATATCAAACATAGCCATAAAACATCAATAATGTCTTGGTAGCCGAAAGCCGAAAAGTTCGGCTCTCGTAGAAGAGTTTACCATAAAATATCAATAATGTCTTGCTCGCTCTTTTTGAGCAACCGTTAATAATAAGATCCTGAAACGTTTTTAAAACGATTCAGAATTCTGAATCAGAATTTTTGATTCAAACTTCCTGAACGGATTAAATTCGTTCAAAACTCCTGAATCATTTTCAGTGATTCAGAAATTACATCAGTTAAACATTGGCGAAATTTTTCCCTGATGTATTTCTTCCTGAATGACTTTAAACCTTTCATATTAGCCCATAAAATAATCTAAGGGGCTATTGTAGAGCTTTTTGTTAAGTTTTTCTAAGGTCGCTATTTGCGATTTTAAAGAATTTATAGTAATCGTCAAAAATGACTAATACTATTTTTCATACTTAATCTAATATTTAGTAAGTCTTAAATATAAAATATTGGCTTTTTATAATTAGGCTTCTACTTTCACTTTTTGTGAAACTGTGTTTTTATGTTTTTACTCAACGATTTTTGCGTTCAGTTACTCAGCACTTTTTGTGCTCAGCTGCTCACTACAATTTTGTAGGGCAGGTACTCCCAACATTTCCCAACAATTAAAATATAGCTTCTATCATATCCAATAAATAATAACACCGATATTTACCGATATAAATTAGTGTAGTCAGTATCACTAATACGATACTTCGTACACTGAAAGCTTGTCTATAATACTATAAAAATTTTATTGTAAAATATGATAGAGGCTTAGTTTTTATGGGTGGCGAAAAGTTCCGCAGGGTTATTAAAATTTTTGTGGATGGTGTAAACTTCCGCTTTCGTTAGTATGTAATAGTTTGGTTTTTATGCTTCCATCATATAAAAATACTAATATTCTAAAAAGCTGTATAAACGATTTTAAATGACTTAGCTATATAATTACACCTAAAAATTTTAAAATGATTTTTAGAGCTATGCTATGAGGTCATATTTAAAATTCGGAACGGAAATAAAATATTTTTATCATATCTATATGATGGCAGGGACTCAAGACCGCTTGACTTTTTATCCTGAAAGAACCTATTTTATTTTACATAAAAAGACACCAGTTAATGAGTGCTTTTATAATAAGTTATTTACCCTTATTCATCATAATGACCTTTACAGGATATGATAACAACTATTTTCATTTACAATATCATAAATCAATCTGTTATATTGGTCTATCCTTCTACTATATCCATTACGATATTTTTAGTTTTTCTGGCTTTCCTATTCCATTTTAAAACTCCATTTCTCTCAATATCTTTGATTAATTCATTAATTTTACTACCTTTTTATCTGTGACTAGCCATTGTTTATATTCTTCCCATGCTTCGTCATCCCATAATTTTCATTTTAGACATCATCTACTTCTATAAGTTCATGAAATTCACCTTTACCAGCTTTTTATATTTTTCAATTCTTTTATCTAATTCATTCCAATATTTTAACCTTTTTAGTTCTTCAAGTATTTCATTGTATTTCTTAGCAGTTATTAGAATTAAATCGTCAGCGTCATTTTTCTCTTTTTATAATAATTTCATTTTCATTTCCTATCATTTTATCAAAAAAATATCATTGACATTAATAGCTATCATTTTAACACCTCCAGCTTTTTATATCTTAATTATAAAAAGACATATAACTTTTTAATGTCAATTTTATATCTTTATATGTTTTTAAATATCTTATTATATATTTTATATATACTGTTCTATGTTCAGAATATGAAAAAGGCTTTTTCTTATCATATAAGAAATTAATATAAAAACAGCATTTTTAAACTATTGATAAAATGATATGTTATTCAACTTTTTTTAATGGTAAATAATTTTTACATATAATACCAGTTATATGCAAAAAAATAAAAAAATAGCCTTATATAATAGAATTAATGGACTTTTCAATGTTATAAGTTAGCTTCACAAGTTTTTAATATGGCAATAAAATTTTATTAGTTATCAAAAATAATTCTTTTAGTTCTTCTGTAGTTAAATTTTTAAATGGATCATCTGTTTTTACATTTCCATTTACCTCAACCTTTTGAATGTATTCACCAGTCATTTTATTTAATAAGTCCACTGCCTTTAATTTATCGGATACCTTGACATCATTATTTAATATTAGGCTTGTTAAAAACTCCTGACGTTCTTTTCTGTCATAATATTATAATAGCTATATTTTTGACTTAATTTATCAATAGTCTTTTCAACTTCAACATTTTTCAACAATCTTTGCCCTGTTGCATAGCTGCTTTTTACTGTATCCAGCAGCTATGGCTGAATGAGTAGCATTACCTGTTTTTATATACTCTTGTATAAATAGTTCTTGCCTATGTGTCATCTATATCACCTCTTAGATAAATTATAACATAGCAATATTATTTTACTTAAGTTTTTAATAATTTAGCTCGGCTGAACTTTCCCGCCCAGTTCTATAAAAAAATAAAAGGCAAGTTATAGCAGGTTATTTATGTCAACAAAAGTCAACAATTTTAAATGTCCTTTTTGTCTAGTCTTCCAGCTTCTGCAAATAACTATAATAGATTTCAATTTTTAATCTGAAAACCCTATATTATTTAACAATGTTTTTGAATCAAAACCATTAGCCTATATCTTATATACCCTAGTGTTTTAAACTTTAAATTTCGCTATATGAGAGCTATTTTTATAAAAATCTTTATTGTCGTTTTTCTCGTCGCTTCCTTATCCAGTATATAGAATCTTTTAAATGCTGTTATCGTATCCAAAAGATAGATATATAAACTAAATTATTTTTATCAAATTAATTTTCAAGTGCATTAATGGAGCAATAAAAATAATATATGATATTTTATCATTTAGTACCAGTATATAACTAAAATTTAATTAATTTTATGCAAGTATTTTTTGAAATCATCAATGGGAAGATAATAACATAAAGATTTCTCCTCTATTATCATATAGAAGTTTACACTTTTTCTCAAAGGAAAATATCTTATTTTCGTTTATATCAATTTTCATTTGAAATGGTGGAATTAAAAATTCTCCTATTTCACATTATTCTTGCAAATAAAATACCTTCTATATAAATATAATTTTGAAATGGATTTATAATTCCATTTTTGTAGGATAAGAATGTTGAAAATCTTTAACTCCATCATAATCTCTAAGTGCTGAAGAGCCTATAAAATTTTCTGTATAAGCATTATTATTTTGTTTGATTTCATTTTTCATATTTTTTATAGAATGATTGAGGACTATTTTTATATAAGTTATAATCTTCTTTCATCTATTTTATAATATCTATAATAGCTAGCAATCCAAGAAACAAAAACATGCATCATATAAATTTTTAGTTCTTCACAATAGCAATTTCAAAAATAATTATCTTTATCTACAATTTTATTTTTTTAAGTGTTATTTTTCAATTTCTAACATAATTTAATCACCTAGCATTTTTATTCAATTATAACATAATAATAAAAAGAAATTTTATAAAAAAATAAAAATTTCCCTTTTATTTTTTTGAAAAAAAGTTGTATTATATGTATTGAATGATTTTTAACAAAAATTATACTAGTTAGATATACTAAAAAATTTAAAAGGGGTAGATAGTAAATGAAAAATTGTAGTAGTAGGTGCAAACCATGGGGAACGGCTTGTATTAACACAATGTTAGACAACTATAAAGGAAATGAAGTTGTTGTATTTGATAGTAACTCAAATATTAGTTTCCTAGGATGTGGAATGGCTCTTTGGATAGGGTGGACAAATAGCAGGTTCAGATGGATTATTTTATTCTTCAAAAAGAAAAATTAGAAGCAAAAGGTGCTAAAATCCATATGGAAACAGGTGTTACAAATATCGATTTTCGATAAAAATTGTGTATGCTACTGGAAAAGATGGTAAAAAGTATGAAGAAAGCTATGATAAACTAGTTTTATCTACAGGTTCTTTACCAATAGACTTACCAATCGTTGGAAAAGAATTAGAAAATGTTCAATATGTAAAATTATTCCAAAATGCACAAGAAGTTATTGATAAATTAAATGTAAAATAAAGTCAATAGAAAAAGTTGCTGTTGTTGGAGCAGGGATATATCGGAGTTGAACTTGCAGAAGCTTTTCAAACGTTGGGAAAAGAAGTATACTTAGTTGATGCAGCTGACGGTTGTCTATCTACTTACTATGATAAATTATTTAGAGAAAAAATGGATGCTCAATTAGAAAGGGCATGAATTAAACTTGAATATGGACAATTAGTAAAAGAAATTCAAGGAAATGGAAAAAGTTGAAAAAAATAATCACTAATAAAGGTGAATTCCCAGCTGATATGGTAGTTCTATGTGCTGGATTCAGACCTAACACAGACTTAGGAAAAGATAAATTAGAATTATTTAAAAATGGTGCTATGTAGTTGATAGAACTCAAAAAACAAGTTTAGATGATGTTTATGCTATAGGAGACTGTGCAACAGTTTATGATAACTCTATTGGTGGTATAAACTATATCGCTCTTGCAACAAATGCAGTTAGAATCAGGAATAGTTGCTGCTCACAATGTTTGTGGAACTAAGTTAGAAAGTATAGGGAGTACAAGGTTCTAATGGAATTTCAATCTTTGGATTAAATATGGTTTCTACAGGACTTACTTTTGAAAAAGCTGAAAAATTAGGAATTGAAGTTTTAGAAACAACTTTCCATGATTTACAAAAAACCTGAATTCATGGAACACAATAATGAAGAAGTATATATCAGAATCGTGTATAGAAAAAGATAATAGAAAAATAATTGGAGCTCAAATAGCATCTAAATATGATATTTCTATGGCTATGCATGTATTCTCATTAGCTATACAAGAAGGAGTAACTATAGATAGATTTAAATTACTAGATATTCTATTCTTACCTCACTTCAATAAACCATATAACTATATTACTATGAGCTGCACTAGGTGCAAAAATAAAAAAATATAAAATTAATTTAAATTTTTAAAAAGTTATTGCAAAAATTTGCAATAACTTTTTTTATTTATTTTTAATTTCTAGTTTTTATTTTTAAATTAATGATAAAATATAGAGAATAAATATTTTCTAAAAAGTAGGTGGATTTTTGATGGAAAAATAAAAAAATTAATTTAAAAAATTTCTGATATGACTTATGAAGTATTAAATTCTCCTTTCTATGTTGATGGTAAAGGTGGACAACTTGGAGATAGAGGAACAATAGCTGAGGCTAACATTGTTGAAGTAAAAGAAAATATTGTTATCTTAGATAGAAATTTAGAAGATGGTGAGTACACTTACTCTATTGATGAAAAAAGACAGGAAGATATAAGACAACAACATACAGCACAACATATTTTTTTCTGCTGAAGCCTACAATAATTTTGGATTAAATACTGTAGGTTTTAGAATGGCTGAAGAATATACAACTGTAGATTTAGATCAAAAAGATATTTCAAAAAGAAGTTATAGAAAAGTTAGAAGAACTAGTAAATAAAGATATAAAGGCAGATATATTAGTTGAAGAAGAAATCTATACAAATGAAGAAGCTCATAAATTTGAAAATCTTAGAAAAAGCTATAAAAAGAAAAATAAAAGGTGATGTAAGATTTATAAAAATTGGAGATGTTGATATCTGTGCTTGTGCAGGTTTTCATGTTTCAAGAACTTCAGAAATAGAAATCTTTTAAAATTATAAATCATGAAAATATAAAAGGGAAAACTATACTAGATTCTATTTTTCTAGCAGGAGATAGAGCTAAGAATGACTACAATAAAAAACATGATATTATAAAAAATTAACTAATACTTTTTCTTGTAAAGATGATGAAATCTTAGAAATGCTAGATAAATCTTTAAAAGAAAAGGCTAGTGTAACAGCTGAATTAAAATCTTTAGGAATGAAATATGCAGAACTTATGGCAAAAGATTTTGAAAATACCTTTTATTGATTATAAAGATTTTAAAAATTTTAATATACAATGAAGATGAAAAATTTAGTAGGAATCTTACCTAAATTTATAAATTTAGATAAATTTCTATTATTAATTGGATATAACACAAGTTATACTTTAATGTCTAATATTTATGATTGTAAGGAAATCATCATAAATATTGTTAAGAATTTTCCTAATATCAAAGGTGGAGGAGGTAAAAACAAAGAAATATAAAACTTGATAAAAGCATAATAGAAATGAACTTATAGAAATAATAAAAAAAGGAATTGATAGTAATAATGAATAATGAAAAAGCAAATATTTTAAATTTAACTCAAGAGGAGTTAACAGAATTTTTAGTGTCTTTAGGACTAAAAATTCTATGGAAAAAGAAGTCTTTTATTTGGCTACATAAAAAGATTATCAGAAATTTTGATGATATGACAAATCTATCTCTAAAAGATAGAAATCTTAAAAGAAAAATGCCTATATACCATTTTTCAATCTTTTTGAAGCATCAAGTTTCAAAGTTAGATAAGACTGAAAAAAATTCTTGTTTGAACTTGAAAGATAAAGGGAACTATAGAAACTGTTCTTTTTAAGACATAGAGATTCTAAAAATAAAGAAATAGAAATACTCTTTGTGTATCATCTCAAGTTGGTTGCCCTGTAAAATGTAGTTTCTGTGCAACAGGACAAGGTGGATATATGAGAAATCTTTCAGTAAGTGAAATTTTTAAACCAAGTTTACACTGTTGAAAGAAGACTTAGAAAAAAAGATGAAAAGCTAAACAATTTAGTATTTATGGGTATGGGTGAACCTCTTTTAAATATAGATAATCTATCTACAGCTTTATCTATAATCTCAAATGAAAATGGAATCAATATTTCAAAAGAAAAAAATAACAATTTCAACTTCTGGAATTGTAAGTGGAATTGAAAAAGATTTTATTGGAAAAAAATTCCTATAGAATTAGCTGTTTCTCTACATAGTGCTATAAATGACAAAAGAGACCAAAATAATTCCAATAAATAAGAATTTTCCACTGGAAGACTTATCAGCTGTTTTAGTTGAATATCAAAAACAAACTAAAAAGAAGAATTACTTTTGAATATATTTTAATAGATAATTTCAATATTTTCAGAAGTTGATGCCAATGCTTTGGCAGATTTTTATACATCAATTTGATCATGTGGTAAATTTAATACCATATAATGAAGTTGAAGGAGTGGAACATAAAAGACCTTCTATGAAGAAAAATTGATAGATTCTATAACTATCTTAAAAATGTTAGAAAGGTGAATGTAACTTTAAGACAAGAAAAAAAGGTAGTGATATAGATGGTGCTTGTGGACAACTTAGACAAAGAAATAAAAAGGGGATAATTAAATAATGAAAAATTACTTGTTATTTTATTGAAACTTATAGCAGTTTTATTTGTTGTGGGAGCTTTAGCAGTTTTTGCAATAATTATAAAATATAGACTTGAATTACCTAATATTCAAAGTATGGTTGAAGACTATAAACCTCAGATGGCTACTACTATCTACGATAAAGAAACAATAATGTTGTAGATGTTTTAGAAGTTGACTCAAGAGATGCTGTTAAATTAGAAGATGTTTCTCCTTATGTAAAAAAGCATTTCTAGCTATTGAGGATAAAAAGTTTTACTCTCTATGGTTTACACTTTTAAAGGAATAATAAGAGCTGTACTAACTAATTTTTAAAAAGGTAAAAGCTACTCAAGGTGGAAGTTCTATTACACAACAATTGGCAAAAATGCCTTCTAACTCCTGAAAGAACATTTTTCAAGAAAAAGTAAAAAGAAGCTATTTTAACTTATCAAATTGAGAGAACTTATACTAAAGATGAAATTTTAGAAAGATATCTTAATGAAATATACTTTGGTTCAGGTTCTTATGGTATAAAAAAATGCAGCAGATCAATATTTTAGAAAAGATCCTAAAGGATTTAAACATTGCAGAAGCAGCTTTACTTGCAGGTATACCAAATAGACCTACAAAAGTATGATCCCTAATAGAAGCTTTAGAAAATGCTCTTCATAGACAACAAATCATCTTTAAAAGAAATGTTTGAAGATGGAAGAATAACTAAAGAGGAATATGAAGAAGCTCTAGCATATAAATTTGAACTTGAAAACGAAGAAAAATGTGAAGAATGTTCCAGAAAAATACTTCTATCATCTATAATAGAAGACCTAAAAAAAGCATATAATAACCCTGAACTTACAACAATAGTTGAAAACTATTTGCAGAAATCTATGATGATGAGCAAATCTATACTTCTGGTTTAAAAATATATACAACTATTGACTTAGATTATCAAAAAGTTGCAAGGGATACTTTCAATGCTTATCCATATTTTTAAAAACAAAAGAGATAAATGGTGCTATGGTTACTTTTAGATCCATTCACAGGAGGAATAGTATCTATAGTTGGTGGTAAAAACTTTAAAGCTGGAAACTTTGATAGAGCTACTATGGCTAGAAGACAATTAGGATCATCATTTAAACCTTTTGTGTATCTAAAAGCTTTAGAAAGTGGATATGAACCTTATTCTGTCGTAGTAAATGACTTTGTTGCTTACGGAAAATGGGCACCTAAAAACTTTGATGGTAGATACACATTTAACTCTACTTTAGTAAACTCTTTAAATTTATCACTAAATATCCCAGCTGTTAAATTAATGGATGCAGTTACTGTTGATGCTTTTAAAGAAGAAATGACTGATAAAAATAAAATTGATCTTCGAAATACAAAACTTGACAACTGCTTTAGGTTCTGTTGATAGTACTCCAGTAAATACAGCAGCGAAACTTCTCAATTTTTTTGTCAATGGTGGATATATAGTAAAACCCTAATATAATAAGAGAAATTAGAGACAATCAAGATATTCTTATCTATGTTGCAGATATTGAAAAAGTAAAAGCTTTTGATAGTGTTGATGTAAGTGTAATAACAGCTATGTTAAAAATCTGTTGTAAGCAATGGTACTGCTACTAAAAGCAAGAGTTGTATGATAAATCAGGTAGACCTATACAACAAAGGTGGAAAAACAGGAACAACAAGTGAACACAGAACAGCTTGGTTCGTTGGTATAACTCCTGAATATGTAACTGTTTGCTATATAGGTAGAGATGATAATAAACCTATGTATGGTAAGATGACTGGGGAAGTGCAGTTGCACCTATGTGGGCTAGATACTATCAAACTCTTATAAATAAAGGACTATACACTCCAGGTAAATTTGAATTCTTAGAAAAACTATTTAGAAAACTGGAGACCTAGTAAAACAAAATATAGATATCTATACTGGTTTATTAGATGGACCTAATAGTAAAGAAATGGTAATTAGAAAAGGTAGACTGCAAGTTGAAAGTGCAGCAAAAATATAAGAATGGTATCGCTTCTCTATTTGGTTTAGAAGCTTCTGCAGGTGGTGGAGTGTCAGAATCATCTTCTGACGGAATGATAATTGATAGTGCTTCAGGTGAAGGTGGTAGCTCTGAAGGAAGCTCATCTAGAAAAATTCAGGTGAAACAATATAGTCCTCTCACACAATCTGGACAAGTTGAAACTAATAAGGAAAAAGATGGTGACAGCCTAACTGACAGACTTTTTAGGAGATTAATATGTCAATAGTAAATGATCTGAACTGAATGAAAGACAACTTGAAGCAGTTAATACTGTTAAAGGTCCTGTTGTAATAATAGGGACCCTGGAACAGAATAAAACTAAGACTCTTGTTGAAAGAACTGTTAATATACTTGTAAACGAAAAAGTAGAAGCTAAAAAATTATGATTAACTACTTTTTACAAATAAAAGCAGCTAGAGAACTAGAACTTAGAATAAATGAAAGTTTGGAAAAAGGCAAATGTAAATATAGATATTAGTGACATGCATATAGGAACTATGCACTCTATATGGACTAGACTGATAGAAAATATTACTTATTCTGATTTCTTTGATAATTTTCGAGCTTATGAGTGGAGACTATGAGCAACATTTTTCATTTACTCAAAGATTAAAAGAATATAAAAATTGAAAGATTATCAAAAGTTTTTGATAATCTTTCTAATACTGGAAAATATCAAGGAGATTGGGCTAGAAGTTCTTTTTAAAGAATAAAATAAATGATTTAAATGAAAATGCTATAGATATTGAAAATATACAAACAAGTGATGTTTATATAAACTTCATTAAAGAAGCCTATAAACTATATGTAAAACAACTTTATGAAGCTATATTGTTGATTTCTCATATTTACAGGTTGAATTTTTCAATATGCTTGTAAAAATAAGAATTTTTAGAAAAATAAACCATGACTTTGAATACATAATGGTAGATGAATATCAAGACAGTAATAAAATTCAAGAAAAATATTACTTCTAATTTCAAAAAGCCAGAAAGAATATCTGTGTTGTTGGGGATGAAGATCAATCTATATATAGGTTTAGAGAGCTAGTTCTGAAAAATATTTTAAACTTCCTAAACATTTTTCTGAAGATGAATGTAAAATTATAATTTTAGAAGAAAATTATCGTTCAGTAACTGATATAGTTGAGTTTAATAATAAATGGATTTCATCTATAGATTGTGCAAGGAAATAGATTTGATAAGAATATAGTATCTATGAGAGATACAGATATCTTTAGGAAAGAATGTTTTTCATATCTCAGGGAAAAACTATGGATGAAAATATCAAAAATACTGTAATTTTTATAAAAATTAAAAACAACATAATAAAATTACAAACTATAATCAAATTGCAGTCCTATTTTCAGATTTCAAAATAACTCTGCAAAGAAAGTTGGAAGTAGCTTTAAAGAGAGAAAATATAGAAGTCTATTCTCCTAGAACAAAAAGTGAAATGTATGAAATAAAACTAACTTTAGGAATAATTTTTAGCTTGTTTCAAAAATATTTTTCCAGAAGATAGCATAGATCAATACTTAACTGAATGTGTAGATTTTTGCAAGATTAGAAATAAAAAGATAGTGAATTTTTAGCTTTGGATAAAAGAAAAATTGAAAAATATTTCAAATGAAAAGTTTTGACTCTTTAAATGAAATTTTTCTATGAATTTTTGAATTTCACTTACTATAAAAATGTATTAAACGAAGAAACTCCTGTTGATTCAAGAGCTAATCATAATTTAGCTATACTTAGTAAAATATTTAAGAATTTCCAAAAGTATGTACATTATAGAAAAATAACTGCTAGAAGATGATTTTTCTGTAGTTAAATATTTTTCACAGGCTATCTTGATATTTTAAAAAGAATCAAGAGTTGATGAGATTTTCTCTGAGGAAGATTATCCAAATGAATGTATCCCATTTTTAACTATACACCAATCAAAAGGGCTAGAATTTCCTGTTGTTATAGTATTTTCATTGAATTCTAGCCTAATAGATATGAAGATGATGACATATCAAGACAAACAAGTATTGATAGACTATCAATTCAAGTTCTAAACTTTCTGAAAAATGATAAAGAAAAATTTGATTTTTATAGAAAATTTTATGTGGCATTCAGTAGAGCAAAAATTTATTAGTTTTAGCTCCTATGAAAATGGGAGTATCTAGTACTTTAAACCTTTCTTTTATTCAATTCAGTGGAGTTAATAGCTTACAATTTGATATCAATGAAGTTAATTTTAGACGAAGTAACTAAGAAAGATGAAGAAAAGATTTTATCTTATACAACTGATATAGCATCTTACAGACATTGCCCTATGAAGTACTATTTAGTGAGGGAAAAGAATATTCAACTTTTAGTAAAAAATATTTAACTTAGGGATAATTACACACAAGGCTATAGAACATATCAATAAGTTGTTTTTACAGATCCTTTTATTTGATGATGAATATATGAAAAATTTACTAAAAATATTTATAGATTTCAAAAATATAGATTTAGATGACAACTTTGAAAGAATAATGTCTATAGTTAAAAAATATATTGAAGATAGAAAAAGATAACTTTGAATACATTAAAAAGGTTGAAGCTTCAGAATTTAGAATTGAAGATGACTACATTCTATATGGGCAGATAGATTTAATTTTTAGAAGATGAAAATGAAATACAGATTATAGATTTTAAAACAGGTAAATACAATGAATTTGAATATTCTTCTAATTATAGACAACAGTTATCATTAGTATAGTTGCTTCTTCATATGATAAGGACATCAAAAACTTATCTATACTATTTAGAAGAAGATGAGCCTCAAAAAGAAATACTTATTACAGATGAAGAATTGGAAGAAGATTTTTGAAAAATATCAATAAAACAACTCAGGATATTTTAGATAATAAATTTCCTAAAATTCCTTATAATCATAATATTTGTGGAATTTGTGAATTTAAAAATTATTGTTGGGGGCTAGAGATGAAAATAGTGCATTGTTCAGATTTACATCTAGGTAAAAAGTCAGTGGAAATAGAGAATATAAAAAGATATGAAGTTTCTTTTTCTGCTTTTGAAAACTTTTATTGCTAAGGTGAAAGAAATAAATCCTGATATCTGTATAATTGACAGGTGATCTTTTGACAAGAAGGAAATAAGTCCTGACATACTTTCTAAAACTGAAAAATTTATTTAAAAGATTGAGAAGCTATGTAAAAAGAAGTGATAGCTATTAGAAGGAAATCATGATAATTCAAAAGCTTTTAGAAGATTCTTGGTTAGAATCTTTTGCATGAACAATCTCTTTTAAAAGTTTTCTATTTCAATAAAAACTTCGAAGAAGAAAACTACCTAAAAATAGAAGATATAAACTTTTTATCCTATTGGATATCCTGGTTTTATGATAGATGAAGCTTTAAGAAAGCTTTCTGAAAAATTAAATTCAGATGAAAAGAATATAGTCATAGTCCATACAGGAATTTCAGTGGAGAAAAATACTCTACCTGGACTAGTTTCAACTTCTATATTAGATTTATTTTAAAGATAAGAGCTATCTATGTTGCAGGTGGACATATCATTCCTTTTCAACTTATCCAAAGGAAAAACCTTTCTTTTTGTTCCAGGTTCTTTGGAGTTTTTCTAATGTGCAAAATGAAAAATCAGATAGAAAAGGGCTTTATTCTCTTTGATACTGATAGTTTAGAACATGAATTTATAGAATTAGAGCATAGAAAAAGAGTACAAAAGAACTTTATACAACGACTCAACGAATATAGAAGCTGAATTTGAAGCCTTTGTTTAAAGAGTTTAGATCTAACAGGTGAAGAAAATCTTGGTCATTTCTATTGGAATAAAAATAATAGTATATAAATCTTGAAAAACTTAGAAAACATTGCTGAAAATAATGGTGCTTTAAAAACCCATATACTTATTAAAAATATTCTATCTATTGGAAATAGTGAAGAAGGCTACTTCTGATTTAAGTATAGAAGAATTAGAAAAATCTTATATCTGATTGGAATATCTCAAACATTGAGAAATTTTTCTGCAAGTTTTTGCTGAGCTTAAAGAATTATTTCTCAAATGGCGATAAAGATAGCTTTTTAGAATTGTTTGATAAGACTTTGGAGGTGAATGAAGATGATAATTAAAAGAGTTAAACTTGAAAATTATCGTTCTCATTCTAATACAACTGTCGATTTTTCTAAGGGAGTTAATCTATTTTAGGAAAGAATGGGAAGGGGAAAAACTTCTATACTTGAGGCTATCAGTTCAGTTATGTTCAATACGAAAGATAGGTCTGGTAAGGAAACTGGAAAAACTTTATAAAATTTGGTGAAAAATCTGGAAAGATTGAAATAGAATTTACAGCTAATGATGGTAGAGACTATATTTTAAAAACTGAATTTTTTTAAATCAAAACCTAAAAAACAATCTTTGACTGATATAAATGGTTTGGACTGTGAAGGTGATATTCAAAGAAAAACTTAGAAGAGCTATGTGGAATAAAAAAGGGCTTTTGAAGAAACTTATGAGAATATAGTTATTGCTAAGCAAAATGAGTTCATAAATATCTTTAAAGCTAAACCTAAAGATAGAGAAGAAATATTTAACAAGATTTTTCAATACTCAAATCTATAAAGAGATGTATGATGGCTTTTTAAAAGAAGCTACTGATAAATATACAAAACAAATAGATTATTTAAGTAAAGATATAAATTCTTTAAAAAGACAATATGGAAGATAAGGAAGAAATCTCTAACTTTCTTAAAGAAGAAGAAGCATTAAAAGAAAAGTCTAAATACAGAATTTTCTAGAAACTATTGAAATAAGTACTAAGCTATCAAATAAAATAAAAGATTATGAAACAGATGAAATAAATCTAAAAAATCTGATTTCTAATATTGAAGATGAAGAAAAATAAAGATAGAGAAATATTCAAATCTTTTAAAAAGATAATATCCTTGAAGCTAAAAAGCTAAAAAGCTAAAACTATAGTTGAAGAAAATGAAAAACCTTATTTAGACTATCTAGAAATAGAAAATAGATTAAAAAGATTTTAGAGATATTTATACTAACTTATTGCAAAGAGCAAAAATTAAATATCAATATCAAAATAATATAGAAAAATTAGAGCTTTCTAATAAAAACTTTAAAGACTGATATTGCTAATTTGGAAGAAAACATATCTAAAAATTCTGAAAAAGATAGTTTAGATAAAAAAATATAGCTGAGCTTAAAAGTAAAGAAGAAGATTTAACTTCTAAATTAAAAAGAATATGAAAAGTCTTTTAATAAAATTAGAAGATTTTGAAAAAGATAAAAAGAAAAAATTCAGATAAGCACTTAGAAAAGAAAACTGAAATCAATATTCTTGAAAAAGACTTATCTGCAAAAAGACTTATTTATGACTATTAATATTGAAGATATTGAGAAACAATTAACTGTTTTTAAAGACTTAGAAAAAGAAATAAAATCTTTAGAAGAAGACAAAAATTGCTTTTGAAATTGAAATAAAGACTTTAAAGAATGCTAGTAATGAGCTTTCTTCTAAAAATTTGTCCCTATCTAAAAGAAAAATTGTGAAAAATCTAAAAAGATAAAGAAGCTGATGATTATTTCTCTTCTAAAATTTCTATAAAACAGAAGCTATAGAAGACTTGAAAAAGATAGAAGAAAAAAACAGTAATTCTAGCTGAAAAATCTGTTTTTGAAGAAGAAAAAACAATATTTTGAACTTGATAAAACTATAAAAGAATTTAGAACTTTTCTTTAAAAACTGAAGAAGTTAATCTAAAGGAAATAGAACTAAATATTAAAAAGTTTGGATATAAGTATTCAACAGCTTATTGAAAATCAAGAATTTTCAAGATAGTACGAGCTTAAAAGAGCATAAAAAAAGGCTTAGAAGTTGAACTTAAAAATTTAAATTTAGATGAAAAAGAGAAAACTTTAAAAAAATCTTATCGAAAGTTTAGAGTTTGAAAAAGAAAAGATTTTAAAAATCAAAGTTCAATAGAAAAATAATCTGAAAAGAAATTGATGAATATTCTAAAAATTAAAGCAGATACAGATAAAAATATTGAAAAATATCACTTCTGAAATAAAAATTTTTGAGAATAAATTAACTGAGTTAAAAACTTCATATAATGAATATATAAAAATAATGTCTTAGCAAAAGACTTGGAAAACTTACTCTAAAAGTAGAGAAAAAGTATCAAAGAACTTTATTCTTTAAGATTTAATAAAAATTCATTGAAAGAAAAAGTATTTAGCTTAGAAGATAAAATAAAAAAATATAAAAATAGATGAACTTAGAGAAAAATATGATATTCTTAAAGAAGAATTAAATGAAATCAGTAAAAATTAGGTTCATCTCAAGAAAAAGATTGAAAAACTTTAAGAAAAATATTAGAAAAGATAGCTTCACAAGAAGAAAAAAACAAAAATTGCTTGATGAATTAAAGAAGTTAGAAGATAAGTCAAATAGAGCAAATTTAATTAGAAATGAAGTAGGAAAAATGGGTAGAGCTATTTCTAAATATATGCTTAGTGGTATCAGTAACATTGCTAGCTTGAAATTTCAATAAGATTACAGGTAGAACTGAAAGAATTGAATGGAGCAATGATGAAAAAGATAAGTATGTTCTATATTTAGTAGGGCAAGAAAGAAAAATTGCCTTTGAGCAGTTATCAGGTGGTGAACAAGTTTCTGTTGCGATAGCAATAAGAGGAACAATGACAGAATACTTCACTAACTCTAGGTTTATGATATTAGATGAGCCTACAAACAACTTTAGACACTGAAAGAAAAATTACTTGCTGAGTATATGGGAGAAATTTTAAAGAATTTAGACCAAAGTATAATAGTTACTCATGATGATACATTTAGAGAAATGGCAGAAAAGATAATAGAATTGTAGAGGAAAAATGAAAGTAAATTATGATTTAAAAGATGGAAGAAATTTTTAAAAGGAAATCACTGAGAGTGGAAAGAAAAAAAGATTACTTATTCATTCTTGTTGTGGTCCTTGTAGTTCATCTGTTTTAGAATATCTAAAAGAATTTTTTTCAAAATAGATATTTATTTCTATAATCCAAATATAACTTTTGACTATGAATATTTGGCTAGAATGGACGAACAAAAAGAAATGTTAGAAAAATTAGACTATGATATGAACGTCATAGAAGGAGTCTATAATCCAAAGGAAGATTTTTTTGAAAAAAATAAAAAGGTCTTGAAAATGAAAAAGAAGGTGGACAGAGATGCTATTCTTGTTATGATATAAGAATAGGAGAAACTGCTAAAAAAGCTAAAGAAGAAGGCTATGACTTTTTTTAGTACTGTTTTAAGTATAAGTCCAATGAAAAATGTAAACTATATAAATGAGATAGGTGAAAAATATTCTAAAGAATATGACATCCCATTTTTGTTTGCAGATTTTTAAAAAAAGAAAAATAGATATTTAAGGTCAGTACAAATTTCTAAAAGAATTAAATATGTACAGACAAGAATATTGTGGTTGTGTGTTCTCTAAAAGTAGAAAAAGAACAAAGAGACAAAGAAAAAAGCAGAAAAAAGAAAAAACAGGAGGAAACAAAAAAATGACTAGCTTTTTCAGAAAAAAACAGTGAGAGGAGTCTCACTTGTATTTTTTTAGTAATTTTTCTTATTTAACTTATAAAAATTACTACTACAGCCCCCTTATAGTCTTTAACTATAATGATATTTTTCAACTAAGGGGTTCAGATGTTTGAGAATAGAATTTTTCCTATCAACAAGGGCAATATTCTGGGTACTGTTTTTCAACCCTATTATTTTTAAGAATTTATTTTAATGAAAGTACTCATCTTAGATATGAAAAATACTAAAACCTTGATGACTATCGCTATAATATCTCTTTGTATTGGAACTTGGGATAGGAGATTTCTTCGCCAAATATATCTATATTAGAATAAAATTCTGTATAAATAGACTTTTTTTCAAAATCTAATAAAGGAATTTATAGAATAGTGAAAAATGGAAAATACTCAACAAAACTATATGAAAAGTTTAGGTAAAAATGGGTATAATGTTCTATCATATCACTTTAGATGTAAATGGAGAAGAAAGAAAATTCTTATTAGAAAAGAATTATTTGAAAAACTACAAGGTAAAATCTGAAATTAATATAAATATAAAAAAAGGTTGTCTTGGAATATGTTATGGAGTAGGGAATGCAAGAATAGGGAGAATGATGAAAAAGATTTTTATAGTTTTAACATTTGTTTTTTTATTAGTTTACTGAGTTTTGCAGATAATACTAATATGCAGGAGTGAGAATACCTTTAGAAGAACAAAAAGTTGAATTAGATAATAATTTAAAAATTATTTATTTGGGATTGACTAAAGTTGAAAATAATCACTAAATATAAAAAATTTATTAGATTATGTTGAAGATAATTTAGATAAAAAGGTGTAGCAAAAATATTCTGCTACTATAAATTTAAAAAGGAGCTATGAAGTTTTTCAGAAAAATGGTGACATTACTAGATGAAGAAAAATTGCCAGATAGAATTTATGAATATAGTAAGTTTACCTTTGAATCTGAAGGTAAAGATAAAAGAAAAAGATAAAAAAATGCTAAAAAGAAAGCTTATGAAAGATCCTACTTATGTTACTATTAGTAAAAATAATGGAAAACCTAAAATTTATATGGAAAGAACTATGGGTACCTACAGAAAAAGAAATAAAAATTACAGATGAAGTTATACTAAAAAGAGAACTAACAGAAGCTGAAAAGAAAGAAATGATTAAGTTTAGAAAATGATGAGTTAATAGCAAAAATATAAATCTTACATCGAAAGTGAAAGTTCAAAAGGATATCAAAATAACAAACTAGTTATGACTAAAGAATTTAAAAAACTTAACAGAAAACTGCTGTTATGTATGATAAGAATAATAGCTCTGTAAAATGGAGATAAAATACAAAGATAATAGCTTAAAAAAATGGAACTGCAAGATCTTATACTAATAATAAGTTAACACAAGAAATGGTTTTTGAAAACTCTACAGCAATATTACTTAGAGAATACCATGATAACTGGTAATCTAGCTACTGAATTACCTGTTAATGGAGAAGCTAAAATTTTATTTATGAAAATGGAAAAATTAAAGAATCTGTTCCCTGTTAAAAATGGAAAAGAGAAGGTGTAGGAAGAATATGATGAAACAGGTAAAGTAATTAAAGAAACTTTATATAGAAATGATAAGGAAATAAAAAAGCCAAAAAGTAAAATAAAAATTATGATATAATGTATTCAATAAAAATAAAAAGGTGTTTAAAATGAATTATAGAATAGCACTAATACATGGATTTTTAGAAATTATAAAGACATGGAAGAGTTAGAAAAATAACCTTATGAATATGGGTTTACAGTGGATAATTTGAAATTTTCCACTGACTTTTCCTTCTATTGATATGTCAATAAATATCTTAAAAAATATCTTTTATCTTTAAAAGAGAAAAATTAATAAACAAAAATGAAATTGTATTAATAGGCTTTGGTTTTGGTGGTGTCTTAATAAGAGAAACTTTTAAAATTGGAAGAAGTAAGTGGAATAGTGGATAAGGTAATCTTATTATCTTCTCCAATTAACGATTCTACTTTACATAGAAGATTAAAAAGAACTTTTCCTTTTATTGACTTAATCTTTTAAACCACTTGCTATCTACTCTAAAACAAGAAGAGATAGAAGACGTTTTGACAAGGATATAGAAGTTGGACTTATAATAGGAGAGAAAGTTCAGGGATTCTTTGGTAAATGGCTAGGTGACTACAATGATGGATATATAGAAATGAAAGATGTTGCTTTTCCAGCTGCTAAGGATAAGATACTAATTCCTATCACTCACAATGAACTAAATAAGAGAATAGGAACTGCAAGGTACATACATAATTTTATTTCAAAGGGGAAATTTAGATTAGAGTAAATTAGGAGTTGAAATGCTAAATTTTAAAAGCCTCAGTAAAAATTCTTCTTAATATATTAAAAAGTAATAATATATGCTTTTCTTATATTATTTTCTTTTATTTGCATAATTGCACTATATCAAATATATACTGAAAAAAAGATGGTTTTTAATAGAGGAATGGCTTTTAATATTTCTTATAGTCTTTTTCAGTATTTCTCTCGCTTACTATGTGCAATCTGCTAAAAACTTTTTGCTTCTTTTGTTCAAAGAAAGTAAATATAACTGAAAAACTATTTGAAAAGAAAATATTTTTAAATCTTTAGATAAGTTTGAATTTATCTTAAAAATTGTACTGAAAAGTCATGTTAAGGGTTTTAGCATATCTTTTTGTGTTTTTTTCTAATTGGAATAAATATAGTCAGTGTTGCTGATGAAAATACTAGAGATAAGGGAACCTTTTCCTTTAGAGGCTATCCAATTTTTAACAGTAGCTGCACTTATTGCTCTACTTATCATGCTGTTTAAAGATCTTAAAAATATATCTTTTCCTTTCTGAAAAACATAAAGCTCTTCCAGCTTTTAATAAGAAAGTTCAAAGAAAAATATAATAAAAGTAAAAACTAAAATAAAAGAACAATTTAAAAAATTAAAGATAAAAAAATATAATTTTAAAAGATTTTATAACAAAGCTAAAAATCTAAAAATCAATATAAAAGTTTTTATCTAAATTTACAGACTTATTGGAAGATAAGACAAACTTTCTTTAAAAGAAAAAAATTATTTCAAGAAAGGTATGAGATTTTTCTTAATGAAAAAGCTGATAAATTTCTATAGGAGCCTATCAAGTTTTATCAGCTATGTGTCTTTTTAGCTTTTTGTAGTATTTTTATCTCTATATCAGGAATATTGATATATAAAACTTTAGTGTTTTTTTATTTTACTTATTTGGAGTTATTTTCACTCTTTTTAATAGGAGCTATAGCTTCATTCCCATATATCTTATTTCTATTTTTCCTTTAACTGACATTAAAAATGGGTTATTGATATCATAATCTAATAAAAAAGTAAAGTTACATTATAATTTATCATTAGAAATTTTCTTTGAGTAAATAACTAATAATTTTTAATAAGATTACTGCGACGTCCTATAATGTTGAAAGAGCCTTTGTGGAGCTCTAGAAACATTATAGGCTAACAATAATCCTATACATAACTAGAAAATTATTTAAATCTCTCAAAGAAAATTTTCTAAAAATTACTCAGTAACGACACTATACTTTTTATTTTACTTGAAGAACTTCATCACCAAGGATAATTTTATTATCATCAGTTAATATAGCAGGAATTCCAACATATCCAAATTTCTTTTACATCATCAAATTCTTTTCTATTATCTCTTAAAGCTAAAAATTCTTTTAAATTTTTTTCATACTTTCAGTGATATTTACAAACTCATATTTGTAATTAACTTTTTTTCAAAATATTCTTTTGCTTCAACACAATCAGGACAAAGCATTGATCCATATACTTTTTGGCATTTTTACCTCCATTTTATTTGATATTTTTAAATTATATCTTATTCTTATTAAAAATCAACTTTATTTTTATAAATAAGTAAAATTTTAAAGACTTAGTCAATTTTTTTATGTTATAATTATAAAATACAGAATATTAGTTATGGGAGGCTTTTTGTTATGAATACTTCTTTTTGTTTCACTAGATAAAAAGGCATTATATCACAATATTGAATATTTAAGAGAATACAAGCAAAAGGAATTATTACCTGTTTTAAAAGGCTAATGCCTATGGTCATGATATACTTTTTGATTGCAAAAGGCACTTTATGATTATGATGTAAAAAGTTTGGGCAGTAGCTAGATATTCAGAGGCTGTAAGTATATGTGAATATTTTAAGACTCTTTCTATAGATGATTTTTAAAATATTAATTTTTGAATCATTAATAGATGATTACTCTCTTCTTGAAAAAAATATCCACAAATTTGTCCAACTCTTAATAGCATTAAAGACTTAAAAATGCTTTAGCTAATAATATATCAATAGATAGATTATCATTGAAAAATTGATTTTGGTTTTGGTAGAAATGGAATAAAATATGAAGAAGTTGATGAACTTAAAAAAATTTAATTAAATACAATAGTTTGAAAGTTTTTAAGTATTTTTTCACATCTATTTTTCAGCATCATATACTGATGGTTTAGAAGTTATCAAAAAAATTTCACAGACTTAGTTAATAAACTAGGTAGAAATAATTTTTGAGATGATACATCTTCAAAATGCAGCAGGAATTTATAATTATGATGTGGATATAGTTACACATATAAGAACAGGAATGTTAACTTATGGTCTTCAAGAAGCAGGATTCTATGATTTAGATATGAAAACCAGTTTTTACAGGGCTTATTGGTTATGTTGATTCTGTAAGATATGTAAATGAACTAGACTATGTTGCCTATCAAGAGCTATCTTCAATAGACCCAGGAACTAAAAAAATTGCAAAAATAAAAATAGGTTATGGTGATGGTTTTTCAAAAAGCTAACAATAAAAACTACTTGTCTTATAAAGAAGAAAAGAATATGTTATTTCACAAGTTACTATGGATAATACTTTTATCGAAGTTGATGATAGAGTCAATGTTGGAGATGAAGTACATTTATATCATAGACCTAATGAAATGAAAAACAAAGACAGGTTTTAGTATGCTTGAACTTTTAATAGCTATATCACCTCTGAGAGTAAAAAGAATTTTTAAAGGAGAAGAAAAACTAGATAATGATATTACTTTTTAAAATCAATAATTATTGGTATTGCTAATATAATCCCTGGAGTATCAGGAGGAACTTTAGCAGTTATGTTAAATGTCTATGATCCTATTACTGAAAAAGATAGGAAATTTCTTTTTGGTTGATAGAAAAGACTAAGCTTTCTTATTTTTTTGGTATTTACTTATAGTATTAGTAGGAGCAGCGACAGGAATTTTTCCTCTTTGCCAATATTATTAAATATTCTATAACGAATTACCCTAAGATAACAGTCTCTGTGTTTACTTTTACTTATATTGCCATCTATTCCTTACATAGTAAAAGGGTTTAGATTATAAAAAAGAAAAAATATCTTAGCTTTTTGCTGTGGAGCAGCTCTTATGATAATTTTTTTATTCTTTTAGGTTTAAAAATATGGAGATAAAACTACAGGAGCAGTGACTATACAAATTAGTTAAAGGAGTTTGTTTTTACAAGAGGCTACTGACTAAAAATTGTTCATCTGTGGAATCATTGCTGCAGGAGCTATGATAATACCAGGAATTTCTGGTTCACTATTGCTTATGATGCTAGGAGAATATTATAATGTTGTATATTTAATTTCTTCTTTAGTGAGTTCTTTAAAAAGAGAAAATCTTTTTCAATATTTATCACCTTTTAATTACTTTTAGCAGTAGGGGTTGGAATAGGACTAGTTGCTTTCTCAAAAAGCTATAAATTATTTATTAAAAAAATCATAAAGAATTCACTTTGTTTTTATAGAAGGAATAATAACTTTCTCTATAATTCAAATGTGGTTAAGTATCTAATAGATTAAGGAGATTTTTAGATGAATCCAGTATTTTTAAAAATTAGGTCCTATAGAGCTTCATTATTATGGACTTATGTATGCAATAGCATTTTACGTTGGTATAACTCTTGGTAAGAAAAATAGCAAAAGAAAAGAAATTTTTGATGTTGAATTTAGTTGAGAAATTATGCTTTTGTTGCTATTATTTCAGGTTTAATAGGAGGAAGACTTTACTATGTACTTTTCAATCTTCCTTATTATTTAAGAAATCCTCTTGAAATTCCTGCTGTTTGGCATGGTGGAATGGCCATACATGGAGGAATAATTGGTGGAATAATTGGAACTCTTATCTATGCAAAGATTAAAAAAAGTTAATCCATTGACATTGGGAGATTTTGCAGCGGGACCATTTATACTAGGGCAAGCAATTGGTAGAATAGGTAATTTTATGAATGGAGAAGTTCATGGAGTTCCAACTTTCACACCATTTTCTGTAATATTTAATTTAAAACCCAAATTCTATGAATGGTATTCATATTATCAAAATTTAGATTTAGTAGAAAAAATCAAAATATAAGGAGCTTGTTCCTTGGGGAGTTGTATTCCCAGAAAGCTCACCAGCAGGAAGTGAATTTCCTAATTTACCATTACACCCTGCTATGCTTTTATGAAATGGTTCTAAACCTTATAGGTTTTTTTCATAATTTGGTTTATTTTTGAGAAAGAAAGAAAAATAAAGCACCTGGTTATATGTGGTGGTGGTATATCATAATCTATTCAATAAATAGAATAATAATAAGTTTCTTTTAGAGTTGAAGACTTTAATGTTCTTTAATTTTAGAGCACCTCATGTAATAAGTTTTATTTTTAATTGCTATTTCAATTTTTCTTTTTGAAAAAAAGATAATAAAAAAATATTTTTAATTTATTGACAAATTTAATAAAAAAATGTTAGAATTCTTTAAGTAAAAAGCCATCAAGAGAGATTGAGGGACAGGCCTGTTGAGATCTCAGCAACCTGCACATTGTGTGTGGTGCTAATTCCTGATAGATGGAGAATGATTATTAAAATAACATTTCTCTATCTGGATTGGATAGAGTTTTTTTATTGTATTATTATTTGTTTTAATTTTTAAGGAGGAATGAATGAAAAAAATTTACATATTTTTACATCTGAATTTGTATCACCTGGACACCCAGACAAAGTTTCAGATCAAATATCAGACGCTATTTTAGATGCTTGTTTAGCAGATGACCCTAACTCAAGAGTTGCCTGTAAGTATTTTTGTACTACAGGTTTAGTTGTAGTTGGAGGAGAAATAACTACTACAACATATATCGATGTTCAAGAAATTGTTAGAAAAGAAAAATTGATGAAATAGGTTACAGACCAGGTATGGGATTTGACTCTAACTGTGGAACTTTAAGTTGTATTCACTCTCAATCACCTGACATCGCTATGGGAGTTGACGTAGGTGGAGCTGGAGACCAAGGAATAATGTTTGGTGGAGCTGTTAAAGAAACTGAAGAACTTATGCCTTTAGCACTTGTTCTATCAAGAGAAATCTTAGTAAGACTTACTAAAATGATGAAAGCTGGAGAAATTGCATGGGCAAGACCTGACCAAAAAAATCACAAGTTACTTTAGCTTATGATGAAAAATGGAAACGTTGACCATGTTGATTCTATTGTTGTTTCAGTTCAACATGATGAAGAAGTTTCTCATGCTGAAATAGAAAAAACTATTATAGAAAAAGTGGTAAACCCTGTTTTTAGAAAAAAATATAAATTAAATACTGATAAATATCAAATACTATATCAATCCAACAGGAAGATTTGTTATCGGAGGACCTCATGGAGATACAGGACTTACTGGAAGAAAAAAATTATAGTTGATACTTATGGTGGATACTTTTAGACATGGTGGAGGAGCTTTCTCTGGTAAAGACCCTTCAAAAAGTTGACAGATCAGCTGCTTATGCTGCTAGATGGGTTGCTAAAAACGTTGTTGCAGCAGACTTTTGCTGATAAATGTGAAATCCAATTATCTTATGCAATAGGAGTTGATAAACCTGTTTCTATAAAAGTTGATACTTTTGGAACTGCAAAAGTTGATGAAGATAAAATTTCTGAAGCAATATCAAAAGTATTTGACTTTATCTCCAAGAGGAATAGAAAAAGCTCTTGAATTAAGAGAAGGGTAAATTCAAATATCAAGATTTAGCTGCTTTTGGACATATAGGAAGAACTGATATAGATACTCCTTGGGAAAGACTAAATAAGATTGAAGAATTGAAAAAGCTATTAACTTATAGGAAAGTGATGAAATGTTAAAGAAATTTTCAGAAGCTCAAGAAAAAGGCTATAACTATATGCTATTTATAGAATTGGGATATTTAACTTCAAAAAAATGATTTATCTAGCTTTCAAGTAAAAAGCTGTAACTATTGAAGGATATTTTGAAACAATAAAAACAAATATATGACTATGTTGAAAATATAGATTTCGAAGAAACAGAAGAAAAAAAGATGGAAGATATGAGTGTGAAGTTTCTAATATCTATGATGTAAGTAGAAAAAAATATTTTATAAAAAAATGAAGGGCTTACATTTACAGAAGTAGATGACACTGATATAGTTGATAGAATTGTAAATAAAAGGTCCTAAAGAAATTGTTGGAAAAAGTAAAGAATTTTTAGAAGCAAGACTATAAATAAAAATAAGGGCATAATGCCCTTATTTTTATTTTACATATGCTAAGAATTTTTTTCAGATAGTTCATGTCTTCCATGAGCAAGGTCGAAGAATTCTTTTTGTAGTGCTTTTAGTTATAGTTTTATCTCCATTTCCAACTACTATATCATCAACAGAGTAAACAGGAGTAACTTCAGCTGCAGTACCTGTTAAGAATAACTCATCACAGATATATAAAAGTTCTCTTGGTATAGCTTGTTCTACAACTTCATAACCTAATTTTTTGCTAATTGAATAACTGTATCTTTTGTTATTCCTCCAAGTGCAGAAGAAGCTAAAGTTTGGAGTTATTATTTTACCATTTAAAACAACAAATAGATTTTCTCCACTTCCTTCACTGACATTTCCTAAATAGTCAAGAGCAATACCTTCTTCATATCCATTATTAAGTGCTTCTAATCTAATAAGTTGAGAACTTAAATAGTTTCCTCCAGCTTTTTGCAAGAGAAGGTAAAAGTATTAAGAGCAGGTCTTCTCAGCTAGAAACTTGTACTCTTATTCCTTTGTTAAGTGCTTCTTCTCCCTAGATATGCTCCCCAAGCCCAAGCAGCTATTGCAACATCTACTGGACATCTTGATGGAGTAACTCCTAATTCAAAATAACCACGATAAGCTATTGGACGGATATATCCTTGTTCTAATTTATTAGCTTTTACAGTTTCAATTATAGCTTGTTCAATTTCTTCTACTGTATAAGGAATTTCCATTCTATATTTTTTTGCAGAGTCAAAAAAAGTCTTTTAACATGTTCTCTTAATCTAAAAATTGCTGGTCCATTTTCTGTCTTATAGATTCTTATTCCTTCAAATACTGAGCTCCATAGTGAACTACATGAGATAAAAATATGTATGTTAGCATCATCATGTCCTACTAATTTTCCATTCATCCAAATTTTTTTCTGTGTTTATCATTTCTAAAATACTCCTTAAATTTTTTTAGTTGTACTATAATAACTTAATTTTTAAAAAAATCAAGTTTTTTTGAATTATTTTTCAACTTTTAAGGCTCTAAATGAATTTAAAAACAGCAAGTATAGTAACTCCTGTATCAGCAAAAAACTGCCATCCACATATCAGCTATTCCTAAGGCACTTAAAATAAGAGCAATAACTTTTATTCCAAAGGCAAGAGCCATATTTTGCATTGCTATCTTCATAGTCTTTTTAGAGCTTTTTATAGCTGTTACTATCTTACTAGGTTCATCTGTCATAATGACTACATCAGCAGCCTCTATCGCAGCATCAGAGCCCATAGCACCCATAGCAATTCCCTACATCTGCTCTAGCAAGAACAGGTGCATCATTTATACCATCACCAACGAAAATTACAGAGCCTTTTGATGTTTTATTTTTTATTATTTCTTCGAATTTGCTTACTTTATCTTGAGGTAAAAGATTAGAATAAGTTTCATCTAATTCTAAGTCTTCTCCAACTTTTTAGCTACCTTTTCCAAGTCACCTGTAAGCATTATATTCTTTTTAATTCCTATATTTTTCAATTCTTTTTATTGCTCTTTTTAGCATCTTCTTTTTATTTCATCAGAAATTACTATGTAACCTGAAAAAATACATTATCAATCTCAACATAAAGTATAGTTCCTACATCAGTCACAGAAATATCCTTTTGGAAGATTTATTAATTTTTCATTTCCAACAAGAACTTTTTTTATTATTTATAATAGCTTCTATACCCTTACCAGAAATTTCTTTAATACTATTTATAGATGAGTTATCAATCTCTTTATTATAGTATTTTTTTGTATAGACTTTTGATATAGGGATGGTTTGAGCCTGATTCAGCACTAGCAACATAAAAACATAAATTCATTTTCATCTATATTTTTATCATGGACTACAACCTTTTTGAACATTGAAAAAACTCCCTTAGTTAGAGTTCCTGTTTTATCAAAAACAACTGTATCAACTTTAGCTAATGCTTCTAAATAGTTTCCTCCCTTTATTAAAACTCCTGCTTTTTGAAGCTGCACCAATTCCACTAAAAAGCTAAGTGGTACAGAAATTACAAAAGGCACAAGGGACAAGAAACAACTAAAAATGATAAAGGGCTCTAAATACCCACAATCTAAAAATTATATTCTCCACTTATAATAGGTGGAAGTAGAGCTAATAAAATAGCTAGTCCTATAACGATTGGTGTATATATTTTTGCAAATCTTGTGATTAATCTTTCTGATTTAGATTTTTAGCTGCTGCATTTTCAACTAAATCTAAAACTTTGTTAACTGTGGAATCAAAAGTATTCTTTTTGTTACTTTTTGCTGTGATTAAACCATTTATATTGATACAACCACTTAAAAATATTTGCTCCTTCTCTTACTTCAACAGGAACTGATTCTCCTGTTAATGCTGAAGTATCAAGGCTTGTTTCACCTTTTTATAATAGTTGCATCTAGTGGAACTCTTTCACCAGGTCTTATTTCAATGATTTCTCCAAGTTCTACTTCATCAGGATCAACTCTTTGAGTTTTATTATCTCTGATAACATTTGCATATTCAGGCTTTATATCCATCATAGCAGCAATAGATTTTCTTGATTTATTAATTGCATAACCTTGAAATAACTCCCCTATTTCATATAAAAAGCATAACTGCAACTGCTTCTGGATATTCTCCTATTAAAAATAGCTCCTAAAGTTGCCACTGTCATTAAAAAAATTTCTCATCTAAAAAAATCTCCTCTTTCTATGTTTTTAACAGCAAGTAAGACATGTATCTTTTTCCCACTAAAACATAGGCTACAAGTATTAATATAAGTTGCAAAGTGCTTGAGGGCATTCTTATAAATAGAGTTAAAGTAAACAGTATAGCAGAAATAGCAATAATTATTTCCTTCTTTTTCATAATACACCGACCATTCTATTAAAAATTTAACTATGCTTTTACCATATTTACATCAGGTTCAACTTCATTCACTAATTTCTTTACTTTTTCAACAATTTCTTCCATATTTTCACTTTTCAAGAGTCATTTTAGTTGTCATGAAGTTTATCATAACAGATTTAACTCCTTCTAATTTTCCAACTTTTTCTTCAATCTTAGCTGCACAATGAGCACAATTCAATCCTTCTAATTTAAAAACTTTTTCATATTAATCCTCTCCTTTTTCTTCTTGTATATGTACTAAACCTTGTTCAAAAAATTTCTTTTTACGTGATTATCTGATAAAGAATAAAGAACTTCTTTTCCAGATTTTCTAAACTTTACTAAGTCTGCTTCTCTTAAAGCTCTTAATTGATGAGATACAGCTGATTTTGTCATATTTTAAAACATTTAGCTATATCACAAACACACATCTCACTCACATCTAATGCCCATAAAGATTCTTATTCTTGTACCATCTCCTATAACTTTAAAGAAGTCTGATAAATCTCCAAGAATTTCATCATTAGGAAATTCTTTTTTTACTTTTTCAACAATCTCTTTATTTACACTATCACAATCGCAAGAGTTTACAGGTTTTACTGATTTTATTGCTTTTCATAGTTTCACCTCTTTTTATATTAACAATTGATTATCTATTCAACTGTATATATTATAATTGAATATACCTTCAACTGTCAAGAACTTTTTATCAATAAAAAGAGAATTCTAAGTTTTTAATTCTCAAAAATTCTCTTAATTCTATTTTGTAATAGTCCCTTAACTATATTAAAAAAATTCTTTTTAATCTTGATATATATAATTTTTAACTTATCTCTAATTTCTTTAATTAAATTCTCTTCTTTCTCAGTTTTTAATTTCTGTTTCCATATTTACTAACTGATATCCTATGTCATATTTACTATTTTCTGGAATTTCTATTTTAAGTTCTTCTGCACTTTTTGTAAATTTGATTTAAAAATTCTAAATCTAAGGTACCTTAATATAAGAGATATATATAAAAATTATTTTTAAAAATCTTTTTGATAATTTTTCAGTTTTAAATATTTTTCTATTAAAGATGCAAATTCAGGCTTTTTCTTCATTTATTTTTCTAGTAAAGTTTGTTTTATCACTTTTCCTTCTATAATTTCAGATTCTACTTTTATATATTTCTCTTATTTTTCTCTTTCTCTTTCCTTTAATCTCCATTCTTCTTTAGCTTCTTTTTCATAAGATGCCCAATCTTCTAATTCAAATTCTGCATATATTTCTCTAAATTTTGAAATAGACAGACATATTTGAATATGGAAAATCACATTCACATAAAAATCTTTCTATTTTTATTTTTCAGAAAAAAATCTTCATAAAATTCTTCCATTGTTACTGGCTCTTTAAACTTCTCATGCTCACTAAGGCTTACACTGTATGCACTATATTAGTTAGAGTAATTATCATAGCTTTTTATAGTATGTTCCTTATAGTTATATATTTTATTTTACATTCTTCTGGTAATTGATACCAAATATATTCTGACATATTTAAATCTACACTATAAGCTCCAAACATCATTGATTTATCCATTATTATTGGTATTGTACAGAAAGAATTAGATAAATTCAATATATTCTCCAAAAGATTCTAATTTTATTTTTATTTTCATAGTTGCTCCTTCAAAATTTCTTTAAGTTCTTGATATTTTTTTCATCCTTTTCTGTTTTTATTTTTTAATCTGAATATCCCTTAACCAACGTTCTATTTCATCTTTTTAACTTATTAGAAATTATAATTTCAAATTCTTTTTGATTTTTATTACTTCTAATAAATATTTTAAAATCATTTGTAAGTAAAAATATCTCAAAACTTTTTGAGTCTCCCTTTTGAAAGTTCATCTATATTTTTATCTACTAAACTTTTTACTATAAGTTGTTCATTATATATTTGTTTTAATTTTCCTGTATTGTTCTCTTTTCTTTTTCTATAATTTGAAGCTTCTATTATTTGAGGTATTATTCTATGTTGATATGAATTTTTCTTCATCAGAAATAGTAACTAATTCGTCCAAATCTACTTCTGCATATACTTCACCTAAGCTCTGAAAATAAATAGACATTGATGAATACGGAAAAATCACAACTAGGAAGAAAGGATTCAATATTTTTATCAAAAATTTTCATAAATTTCTTCCATTATTATGTTTTCTTTTTGTTTATTACTATAGTTAAAACTAAAACTATATGCAGTAATATCTGTAACTGTAATTAACATAGATTTTATATTTTTCCAGTTATATTTATATATTTTTCTTTTTATATTCTTCCGGTAGCTGTCTCCATATATTATCTGTCATTTCAAAATCTACATTATATGCTCCAAATATCATAGTTCCATTTGTAATTATAGGTACTGTAGAGTAGATTCTATATCCATATTTCCAGTTAGGCTCTACTTTTAGTTTAATTTTCATAATTATTCTCCTCATCTTAATCTTATTACTCTATCAGTTTTTTTGTTTGTATTGGAGTACCATTACTCTGATAACCTTGTTTTTCTGAACCAATTAATTTTCTACTTTCAATCACTTCATATTCTGGTGGAATTTTTGTTATATCTACTATTAGCTCTCCATTTTTCACCTTTTATAAACATTTTTAAAAATTTGTTCTTTTCTGTTCCTGTTATTCTTATCTCGCCTCCAGGTTTTCACAACTCTTAGTATTTCAGGATTATGGATCAAAACCATATGGATTTTCAATAATAACTTTTTGCTTGCGATCCTGTGAACATTTACCAAATTAGTCGCATCTCCTTTGAAAACTCCTATTTTTATATTTTCTTTTTATATCTGTATTAAATGCTCCTTCCATAGGATTATTTCAGCAGCAATAACTAATGTTCCTCCTTGTTCTGGTTTAGTAAGATAGTTAGGAGGTGCAGCTACTTGACTTACCTTATTTGCTCCATCTGTTAACAACGGTACAGTTGCTAGTGCTCTCTGTTGTTGTTAATGGTGCTACTAAAGTTCCATTAGTTACTGGTACAGGTGTTTTATCATATAATACTAGAGAATTGTTTCCTGTCTGATATGAAACTTTAGATATAACACTTTGACTTACTGCTCCATTTCCTACTAACATTTTTAGAGCTTGAATTTGCTCCTATTAAAGCATTTGCTTCGTGAGGTGTTAAAGATGTTTCAAAAATACGTTGACCTGATGAATTTATTCCTGAAATGATATTTCTCCAGTTGTTAAATTTTTGTGAAAATACTCATACTACCATCAGGATAAGTAATTCTTTTTGATAAGCTATTGTTGTCCCACCAGGTGTTCCATCATTTATGAGTACTTTACCTTGAACAGTTTTACTTTATTTTCTAAAAAGTAATTGTTCTTCATTTTGTTACTTCACTATCTGATACTAAACTAGGACATAGTAGAACCACACCCAAAAATCTTTTTATCCAAGATTTTTGGGTGCAGTTCTATCTATACAGCTTCTCATAAATTAATTGTATATTTTTACACTAAATCATATGATACATAACTTTTTCTGTAATCTTATAAAGAATTTTTCCAAATCTACTTACTGCTACTGTTATTTCGCTGTTAACTTTATGTGTTTTTCTAAATCATTTTTATCATAAACTGCATATTCTGAAATACTATTAGTATGTGAATTAAAAATAACTTTCTCTAAAGAATTTAAATTTTTAATTCCCTATCTGTTATCTTCTAATGTTAAATTAACTTCTTCTAAAAAACTCTTTTAATTCCGTTATATATTCATCTGAATCTTTCTCATATCTTTATATTTTTCAATTACACTTATTAGTTCTTCTACTGAGTCCCTAAGTTCTATAAAAATCTTCTTCTACAAAATTTTTCTACTTTTTAATTCTTCGCATATCATAATTATATAGCTCCTTTCATTTTGCTATTTAATAGGGTGACTTTTTATTACTTTTACCAAACTTTCTTGAATTTGGAATAAAAATATTGTTCTTGATTTAATCCTCCAAGAAATGTATCCTCCTGATAACCCACTGATTCCTTTATATTTAGGTATACCTTCTGGAAATTCAATATAATACATTGTATCAATATTGATTTCTCTGCTTCTAATCCTCTTATTTTTATTTCACCATTAGAATCAACCCACCATTTTTAATAGCAGGTCTCCCTTGCTTCTACTCTGAATTCTTAGAGACTTTTGTATACCAACTTCCATAGGGTTTTATTTTTATCTCCCATTCTTTACAAATATCCCACTTTCATTTGAAGCTATCATTATACATTCCACCATAAAAATTATTTATCGGTGGATTTTTGCCTTCTGCTAATAGATTAGGGATTAGTAGTAGCATTATATTCATATTTATTTACATCATTATATTTAGATACTATTTTTCCTGGCATTTCTTTTATTCATATAATCATTTAGAAATTTATTTTCACTATCAGTTAAATTTGGATATTTAACATGGAGATTTTAGTACAGGATTATATGGTAGCTTACTTTACTACTTGATTTGCTCCATCGGTTAACAACGGTACAGTTGCTGAGTGCTCTATTTGTTGTTAATGGTGGTACTAAGTTCACGTTAGTTGCTACTGGTACAGGTGTTTTATCATATAATACTGAGAGAATTGTTTCCTGTCTGATATGAAACTCTAGATATAACACTTTTGACTTACTGCTCCATTTCCTACTAACATTTTAGAGCTTGATTTGCTCCTATTAAAGTATTTGCTTCATAAGGTGTAAAGATGTTTCAGAAACTCGTTGACCTAATGGATTTATGATAATGATATTCTCCAGTTGTTAAATTTTCTTGAAAAATTCTCATACTTCCACTAGAATCAGTAGCCTAATTTGATGAAGCTATTGTTGTTCCCATCAGGTGTTCCATCATTTATAAGTACTTTACCTTGAACAGTTTTTACTTTATTTCCTAAAAGTAATTGTTCTTCATTTTGTTACTCCACTAGCTGATACTTCAAACTAGGAACAGAGAGCCACACCCAAAATCTTTTTATCCAAGATTTTGGGTGTGCCTATCTTTCATCTATACAGTTTCTCATAAAGTTAATGTGTATTTTACACTAAATCATATGATACATAACTTTTTCTGTAATTTTATAAAGAATTTTTCTCAAATCTTTTGGCAATTTTTTATTTCATCATTAGCTTTTATGTGTTTTTCTAAATTATTTTTATCATAAACATAATATGAATAGTATACTATTATCAACACGCGAATTAAAGTAACTTTCTCCTAAAAGAATTTTAAATTTTTAGTTCCTTATCTGTTATCTTCTATCTGAATTAACATCAGCTATCTTTTTAAATCATCTATATATAAGCTGAGTTATATCCCATATCTTTATATTTTTCAATTACACTTATTAGCTCTTCTACTGAGTCCCTAAGTTCTATGTGTATCTTCTCTACAAAATTTTTCTACTTTTAATTCTTCACATATCATAATTATTTAACTCCTTTCATTTATTATTTAACAGGATAAGTTTCTATTATTTCTCCATATTCCCAAGAATCTGGAATAAAATATTGCTCCTGATCTCAACCCACCTAAAATGATTATCCTCCTTGATAACCCCACTCATTCTTTATATTTAGGTATACCTTCTGGAAATTTAATATAATACATTGTATCCAATATTGATTTCTCTGCTTCTAATCCTCTTATTTTTATTTCACCATTAGGTTTAACCCACCATGTTTTAATCGCAAGGTCTACTCTTGCTTCTACTTGAATTCTTAGAGACTTTGTATACCAACTCATAGGGTTTTATTTTATCTCCCATTCTTACAAATATCCCACTTTCATTTTGAAGCATCATTATACATCCCACCATAAAATTATTTATTGCTGATCATCTCCTATTGATAATGCACCAGGATTAGTAGTAGCATTATATTCATATTTAGTTTACATCATTATATTTAGACACTATTTTTCCCTCGGGCATTTCTTTATTCATATAATCATTTAGAAATTTATTTTTCACTATCAGCTAAATTTGGATATTTAACTGGAGATTTTTAGTACATGAGGTTATATGGTAGCTTACTTGCTACTTGACTTACCTTATTTTGCTTCATTTGTTAACAATGGTGCAGTTTGCTAGTGCTCTATTTGTTGTTAATGGTGGTACTAAAAGTTCCGATAGGTGCTACTGGTAAGGTGTTTTATCATATAATACTAGAGAATTGTTTCCTCGTCTGATATGAAACTTTAGATATAACACTTTGACTTACTGCTCCATTTCCCTACTAACAATTTTAGAGCTTGAATTTGCTCCTATTAAAGTGTTTGCGTTTCGTAAGGTGTAAAAGATGTTTCAAAAATTCGTTGACCTAATGGATTTATTTTGTAATGATATTTCTCCAGTTGTTAAAATTTCTTGAAAAATTCTCTACTTCCACTAGAATCAGGTAGCTCTAATTTGATGAGCTATTGTTGTTCCACCAGTGTTCCATCATTTATAAAGCACTTTACTCTGAACAGTACTTTATTTCCTAAAAGTAATTGTTCTTCATTTTGTTACTCCACCAGCTTGATTACTAAACCAGAATAGAGTGAGCTTTACACACCGCAAATCTTTTATCCAAGATTTTGGGTGTGGCTTCATATCTTCTATCTATACAGCTTCTCATAAATTAATTGTATATTTTACACTCAAATCATATGATACATAACTTTTCTGTAATCTCATAAAGAATTTTTCCAAATCTGGTACTTTCTATTTTCCTTTACCATTAGCTTTTATGTGTCAAATTATTTTTATCATAAACATAATATGAATATATACGATCAACAACACGCGAATGTAAAAGTAACTTTCTCCTAAAAGAATTTAAATAGTTCCTTATCTGTTATCTTCTAATGTTAAATTAACATCAGCTAAAAATCTTTTAAATCATCTATATATAAGCTTGAGTTATATCCCATATCTTTATATATTTTCAATCACACTTTATTAGCCTTCTTACTGAGTCCCTAAGTTCATATAAAATCTTCTTCTTGCCAAAATCTCTGCTTTTTAATTCTCACATATCATAATTATTTAACTCCTTTCATTTATTATTTAACAGGATAAGTTTCTATTATTTCTCCATATTTCCAAGAATTTGGAATAGCTATTGCCTCCTGGATCTCAACCTCCACTCTACGTCCTCCTTTGATGACCCACTCGTCATTCTTTTATATTTAGGTATACCTTCTGGAAATTTAATATACCACATTGCATCTAATATTGATTTCTCTGTTTCGAATCCTCTTTATATTTCACCATTAGGTTTAACTCCACTATACTAGCAGGTCTCACCTTTGCTTGTGCTTCTGAATTCTTAGAGACTTGTGTACCAACTTCCATAGGCGCTTTATTTTATCTCCCATTCTGCTAAGAAATATCGCTCACTTCATTTGAAGTATCATTATGCACTCCTACATAAAAATTTACGCCATCGGTGGATCTTTGCCTTCTGCCAATGCACCAGTTTATTTAGTAGTAGCATTATATTCATAGTTTATTTACACTCATTATATTTAGACACCATTTTCCTGGAATTTCTTTATCCATATATAATCATTCATTTATTTTCACTATCAGTTGTAAATTTGGATATTTAAACTGAAGATTTTAGTACAGTGGTTAGGCGGTAGCTTTACTTGCTACTTTATTTGCTCCATCTGTTACCAACGGTACAGTTGCGATAGTGCTCTTATTTGTTGTTAATGGTGGTACTAAAGTTCTGTTAGTTGCTACTGGTACAGGTATTTTTATCACATAATACTAGAGAATTATTTCGTCTGATATGGAAGCTCAGATATAACACTTTGGACTTCACCGCCCGTTTTCTACCAACATTTGAGAGCTTGAATTTGCTGCATTAAAGCATTTGCTTCGTAAGCAGTTAAAGGATGCTTCAGAAATCCGTTGACCCAATGGATTTACTGTAATGATATTTCTCCAGTTGTTGGAATTTTTGTAAAAATACCTATACTACCATCAGGATAAGTAATTTCTTTTTGATAAGCCATTGTTGTCCCACCAGGTGTCCCATCATTTATAAGTACTTTTACCTTGAGATGTTTCTCTTTATGACATTATATCCATCCAAGCTAAACTTCTCTAGCAGAAGAAAATTGGTGTGTGTCTCTCAAAAGAAGTATTTATTTTGACTTCCTGATTAAGATTATTAGCAAATTTTGAATTAGACAACTGATTTTCTAAATCTATTTATCCCTCTACTTGAAATATGAAATTGACGTACCTAATCTGTACTCTGTCTATCAAATCATATATCTCTCTCAGTTAATAAATCCTCCCCAACAAACATCTCAGCTCCTTAATTTAACTTCTCCCACTCCAGGAATTCCTATTTGTCCTCATATACTTACTAAAATTTTGACTTTCTTTATAGTTTTGATCTTTTGGAAAGCATATCTTTCTATAATCATTCCTTTAAATTTTAAATCTTCAGGATTTGGAAGCATCTAACATTCTCACCAAAATCAACATTAGAATAATCTTTTCCATCACTCTTTATTCCTATACTTTTATCATTCTTACTATATTGTTTCTTAGTAATCATTTGTTGGCTCTTCCTAAACTTTCTAATCCTTTTTCACTTCCATCTGGAACTACTTTTTGTCTTCCTTCTTTCTTTCCTATTATATGGCTTTTGCTCTTCAGCTATTGTTCCTATTACTCCTGCCTTTTGTACTATTAGCTGGTGATTCAGTATTTACTAGAATATATCCTATTCCTGTTTTCTTATCTACATAAGCTGTTCCATTCTTTATATCAAAGTATTTCCTTTTTATCTACTCAATTAATTGTGGAGAGTTACTTGGGTCTGTAAAAATTACTTTTACCTTATAACCAAAGTCTTTCTGATGCTCCTTCAAAAGGCTTTTTGCAATATCTTCTTGATTTTTCTGCTTTTTGCAATCTTGAATCTATTGATTATATATTACCTTAGCCTGTCTTACTCCAACTTGTTCTGATATATTTCTATCTTCTTTTCCTTGTAAATTTACTGTACTATCTACCGCTATGGTAAATATCGTATATTTCATTTTTAGCTTTTTGTAAATCTTCTTTAAACTTTTCAGGATTTTTATATAGTTAATTGTTTGAGATTCTACATTGATATTTGTTTTAAAAATCTCTATCTTCTGTTATTTCTGTCATTGTATCTAAATCTCTGTTTATTTCATCTCCAGAAGATTTTTCCCTATTTCTACATTTACCTATTACTGTATTCTTTGTTATTCCTTCTTGTTTTCTATCAGAATAATTTACTCCTAGACTTGTTATTCCAGAAGCTGATACTCCTACTGAACCTCCTACTGTTTTTAATTTATCTACATTTTCTAAGTTATGTCCTACATATTCATCTATTGATAGTTTTTCCATTTTCAGTTGTACCTATCGCAGAAGCTGTATTTTCTACCTTACCTACCTTTAGATTACTTCCATCTCCTATTATGAAAGTACTTGCATTATCTACAACTCTTCTTTCTCCATTTGTTTGTGAATAGTTTGCACTTCCTGATGGCATTCCATTTGGTGCTATACTTAAACTTCCACCTATTGTACTTCCTTTTGTTGTAGATGTATTTTTGTTTACTTTCAATAGTTAGATTTTCTATATTTCCAGTAACTGTTCCACCTTCTTGGTTAAAAGCCAGAAAGAGTCATATTCTTTGTATTGTTATGTACTTCATCTACATTTACAAATCTACCATTTTGGTAAGTAGTTCCATTGCTATTCATTTTTGATTTGAGAAGCTGAAACTCTTACTGCATCTACTGCTGTTTGTGTTCCATCTCCATAACCTATAGTTACTCCTGTTGATATTCCACTACTTTTACTACTAGATGAATATGAATTATTTAATTCAACAGCTGTCTTATTAATATTTTCTACATTGTTATAGATAAACTTAGTATCTTGTGCTTGTGTTTCCAACATATTCAATATTCTTTACATTATTGTAAGTTATACTTGAATTTTCATCTTTTCCCTCTTATTGTTGTTACAACTGCACTTTCACTATGCGAGTTTGATTTTAGAACTTGATTTATTAAATCCTAAGTTTACACCTATATTCGCATAGAAATTATTATTTGCTTGTGCTGCTTTTAGATTATCTTTACCAACTGTATTATCAGCATTAGCTGCACTTGTAGGAAGTTTTGTTCTTTGATTTGAAGCTAGTCCACTAACTATCCCTGTAACTAGTATTAGTTGTTGAAGCTAGTCCTCCAAGTATATCTCCTGACTTCATTTGATTTACTGAGTCTACTCCCTTGTTTTCGCTCTATCTAATGCTTCTGATTTTATTCTTACAGATAAGTTTACTCCACTACTCTTTGATGATGTTTCTACATCTCTTGTATCTTTTCTTGCTCCAAACTTTACATCACCATTATTTACAGTAACTTTTCCATGAGTGAAATTAGTTGCTGTTATTTCTGCTCCCTTATTAAGAGTTACATTATCTCCTAATACTAGATTAGACTTTGCATTTGTTAAATCTTTTCTTTTAACTTACTTTGTGATTTTCCATATCCAATAGAGAAAACCTGCACTTCCTATACTCGAACTAAAGCCTTTTTTTCTTTCTCTTCTAGTGAGTATGAACTATGAAGTTCATTAGAATCTGTTGTTAGTTTTTCCATTTACTATAGAGTTATCTCCTAGAACTAGATTACTTCCTACAAGATTTACATCACCCTTTATTGTTCCTTTATTTTTCTACATAAAAGGCTTCCTGCTGAATTTTTTCTTCATTATGGATGATTTTCTTTTCTTTGACCCTGATTTTAGATAAATCTTTATATGATGATTTTCTTTATTTCATCTTCTTTATCTACTTTTGATTCAATATTTACATTTTATCTACATTTAAATTCAGCTGTCTTTGTTGTTACTGACTGAGACCTGATATATTTAAATTTCTTTAGCTGTATACATTTAAGTTTTTCGCTTCTAAACTACTGAGCCTATATTTCTTTCAAATCCATAATAATTATATTGTCCATCATCTTTTTCCAAATTTTTGTTCTCCACTTACTTTTGAGAATGTATATTAACATCCTTTAGTAACATTTATATTTGCATTTTTAGCTTTGAGTTACTGCTCCTTCACTTGTATAAATTATTTGCTAAAGATATTTAAATTTACCATTTAGATACTATTTCTCCAACTGAAATCTATTTTAGTAAATTTGCTTCTATCAAATTCTCCATTATTAAATTCTACTTTTTTTCTATTGTACTCTTTTATTTACTATATCTCCATCTATAGCTACTAAATTTAGATTTTCATTGCAGAGATTCTAGCGCCTATATTATTTATATTATTTTTGAGCAATTATTGTGTGTATTTTCTCCCCTTATTTCAGCAAGTTGATTACCTAATGTTCTATTATTTAACTTCTTTTTGCTTCTACATAAGTATTTCCATATCCACCTATTAAAACCTGTATTTTCTAAATTACCTGTTTCTTACATAAGTATTTTCTATACCCTGTTATTCTACTTCTACTATCAGTATTTAGATTTTTAAAGTATTTTTGAGATAGATATACTTTTTAGGAGCTAATACTTGTATTCCATCTACATTTTTGATATTCATACCATACTATATCTTTATCTAGTTTTTGCTATTTGTTCTTTTGTTAATGATTTGTCCTACTAGTTAAAGCATTTTTTTCTTAGCTAACTATTGCTGCATTATCCATTAAATCTTTTGCTGATATTTCTTTTCCATTTAAAAATCTTGTTCCTAATTTTTCTGTTATACTTTCTTTCTATCAGCTCATTTTCATAATAGGCATCTCCTAATCTTTTTACTCTAGTCCCATTTTTCTTCATAGCCTATTCTTTTTAAGAAATAATCACTACCATAAAACTCTTTTTGATTTATATATTTTGCTCTTGTCTCTAATAAATATTTTCTGAATCAGGATTTACATTTTTAATAAATAAAGCACTGAGTAGTAACATCTCATGTTTATTATACCATTTCTTAGAATATCTTCAATAAACTCTTGAATTTGTTGAAATTTCTATATTTCCTTTAGTGGGATTAGATACTGAATGTGAAATATCTTCCTGTTCCTACACTTATCTTTTTCATTTACTAGTACTACATTATTTTTAGAAATTCCTTTGAATAATTTTTCCGTTTGTTTCTTCAATTCCTTAACAACAAGACTTTTGCTCTGTCTTATTACATTTTTTCCTTCAATCATGAAGTGAACCTGTACCATAGTTATCTTCCTACATATTCTCTTTAACATATTCGTTTATTTTGGTCTTCCTTCTATTTAGAACTGAGATATGTCTCATCTAAAAACAGGAACTTTTTGTTATATAGTCATTAGTAGTCTCTGTGTAAGTAACTTCCATTTTATTATAGGTCTTTTTCCTGTATCGTCTGAAAATTTAATCTACACTACTCTTGACCAGTTTTACTTTTATCTACCAATACTTACAATGTTTTTCAAGTTATTTAGCATCAATTTTTACTGTGTTTCCTGCTGAAATTATAGCATCTTTGATTTAATAGCTTCTCTACTTTTTCCTCCATCTTTTCCTTCTATTATTATATTATTTCAGCTATACTTTTGCATATTCTGTTCTCACTAAGCGATCTTAATTTTTCCTTTTTACTAATGGAATATCTTGGATTCTAGCAGACCCTGTCTTTTCAGTAAATGTCCTTCTATTTCCTAAATAACCTCTCCCTATATATCAGTATATTTAGGAAATAATAGAGATTTATATGTTGTCTTCTTCTACCTTTTTAGTAATTTTTCATAGGCATCTTTTTGTTTTCCTCTTATATAGTCACCAACATGTGCTTTCTTAGCATGACCTTCTGCATTTTTAGAATAATCTCTACCTATTCTTTTCCAGCTATCAATTTCACTTTTCAGTAAATTCTTTCTCATCCCAAGTTTCATAATAGCTTTCGTATCTATCTAAATCTTTTACTTCTCCTATATTTTCAAACTTTATCAGCTCTTTATTATGATATTATTAGAAGCTTTTTATAGTTCCAACTTCATTTTACTTTATCAGCTGTTTAATTCTATATCTGTAGCTAAAAATTCTGCATTCTTTTTTATTTTTCAATCTCTTTTCGTGAAATACTTAACTCTCCAGAAGTATAAATTGTTTTCATTTGAGTTATTTAACTATTTTTCATCTGCCTTTAAAGTTATATTCTTTGCTGATGAAATTAAAATCATTATTTTCTATATTTTTAGTACTTAAAGTTATTTCTTCCCACTGATTATATTATTATTAGTAAGTTTACCATTTTTGCATCTACTGTAAGTACCTGTGCAGATCAATTCTCCATTATTAGTAAAAATTAGTACTAGTAATATTAGTATCCCTGTTCCATTATTTCTCCATTATTTTTCTATGTTCTTCCAATTATAGATAAATTTTGATTTCCTTGTACTTTTACCATAGAAAATTTAGATTATTTTCACTTGTCAAAACAACATTATTTCCTATTATTCTCCAGTATTATCAAAACTTTCTTATTGTTTTTCATTTCTATTGTATCTGAAGCTATTTTTCTTAGTATTTTTAATATTTAGAATTATTAAGACATAATTTTATTATTAGAAGCTATATTTTCCATCGTATTTCAATAATAGTATTATTAGCTTAATATCTTTAATCGCGAGATATATCATTAGTATTCTGTAATTTTTGTGTATTAGAAAAACAATATTATTTGAAATGATAATATTTTTTTCCAATCATTAGCTATATTTGTTACATTAGCAGAAATATTATCTGCTTTTTATACTTCCACTATTTGTTAGTCTATTTCCAGTTACATCAAGATCTGCAGTTTCTATATTGTTACTATTTTCAAAATTTCCATTGATAGTAAAGTTTATCACCTGAGGCTATTGTCCCAGTATTTTTAGATTCTTTTTGTACATCAATTTTTTCTTTAACAATTATTTTTGTATTATTTGTTAAACTCAGAGTTGAAAAGTTCTTATTTGTTAGAAATACTCCCATTATTTGTAGTATTTTCTGTAACTGATATACTATCTAATGCTTTAAGTTCTCAGTATTAGTTAAAGTACTCCATTTAATACTTATTTTGCTATTTGTCAAAAATATTTCCAGTATTTTCAAGTTTAGATACTCTATATATCTTTATTTGCACTCAATTCTTTTTCTTGTTCTTAATATCTTTTTGAAGTGAAAAGAACCATTTGTTAAAATCGTTCCAGTATTTTCAACAGTTTCCATTTACAGACAATATTATCTGTTATTTGAGATATCTCCAGATTATTTAATTTTCCATCTATATTTTAATTTATTATTTGATGTAATTACTCCAGAATTTTTCTAGATTAGAAACATTAATATTACCTTTTGATATTAACTTTCCTGTCGTTTTTACATCTTTGTGAAAAGCTGTAAATGTAATTATTAGTTTAGTATCTCTTTCCAGTATTATTCACTATTTCCTAGAACTTTTCAATTTTATCACTTTACTTGTAGAACTAATCCAGTATTTGAAAAATTTTTGGTATTTAAATTCTCTTAACAGTAAATATCAGAGCATATTTTCAACATCTCCATTTAAAGAAACTTTTATTTCCTGACATACCTGTTCCAGCTAACTTAATTTTATCTGCTTTTATTGATATATCTCCATCAGAATATGTTAAATCTTTGAACATACTCTTTTCCTTTTATATCAACTCCTTTACCTTGAACCTTATTAATTTTTATTTGTCCATCAGCAGTTATTTCTAATTTCTTATCTTTTGAAACTATGAAGGAATCTGAATTTACTCCAACACCTTTATCTGTTGAAACTATTTTTAATAACTCCTGCATACATTCCTCCTAGTTCACTAGCATCTATCGTAAGAGTATTAGAAGAATTTTTGTCATTTTGACCCTGTCTTTATATTTAAGTTATTAGCAACTATATTTCCTCTAAGTTCTAAAGTTTTTAGCTATTATATCAACATAGTCGGTATTATTTCCATTGAAACCTTTTGATCTCTATTAAAACATTTCCTTTTCAACATCTATACCAACAAATCTCCATCCTTTTAAATTTAATTTTCCTGTTGTTGCTGTGAAATTCTTTATATTAATAGTTCCTGAATTGATTGATATATAGCCCATTTTCATTAGCTAGAATACATCAACTTTTTGTCTGCTTAAAAGCCTCTAAGTATCCTTCAATCTATGAACGATTAGAACCATTTACTTGAAGAATTATTAAATTTGCTGCTTGATTAGGTGCTAAATTTGGATTGGCATTTATTAGACCACCAAGATAGCTTCTTCCTATATTATCAGCATTATTTAAGAATTTGTCCCTTTCTCATCAACATTATATTCTTTAAACTCATTAATACTGACTCCTCTATCATTTGGAGTTGATATATTAACAATAGGAACTCCGTTTCTACTTTCATCTATCTTAGTATTGTATGTTGAATTTGGATTCACAACTAAATTTGCCCCAAATATCTCCAGTGTATGAAGTAATAGAAAAATTACTGTAATCACTCTTTTTAGTATTTTGTTTCTCATATTTACCCCAATTAAAAATCTTATTTTTAAACTTGTACTAAAATATATTTCTCTGTCTCTTGGTTTGATATAGCTTGAATGTGATAAAGCCTTCGCATACGCTAAATCAATATCTAAATACTTCATACTATATCTCAAACCTATTGATGCCCCACTGACATAACCTTTTCCATAAACAGAAGGATTTTTATTATTTCTAACTGCTCCATATGAATAGCTTATATATGGACTTAATCTTCCTATTTTCGGAGTCTATTATCTTGTATGATAGTTCATTTTCAATCTCTATAGCTCTATCTCCCATAATATTTCCTCTTCTATGATAACCTGGGACAGAACCTACTCCTCCTATAGATTGTTTTTCAGAAGCATATAGAACATCTTTTTAGAATGGCTTGTTAAAGCATTAAATCTGTATACTAATTTTTTGTTAATGGCTTGTAGTAATTAAGATTTAGACTGTATTTTTTTGAATTCAGCTTTTGGAGTATTAGAAGCCCCAAGAGCTTTTTAAACCTCTTTCATAGTCTAAAAGTTATTCCAAATATCCCACCATAAAATACTGTTGTTCCATTTAAAGAAATATCCCTATAGTCAATATTCTATCTGATAAAGAGTATCTTCTATATAGCTTTTTATTATGCTTTCTTTTTAATCCTACTCCTAAACTTAATTTACTTTTTGATTTCTCCATAGAATTTTATCTAAATTAACAGAGAAAACTACTGCTCATAGTTTCCATATCATAGATAGTAGTTGGAGTGTAAAAACTACTAATATTTTCACTTCTACTACTTCCTAAAGATAGAGTATAGTCTCTAAATTTCATAGTATATCTAAAATTATATAAGTCTAATTCTCTTTTATATGGTAGAGTATCTTTCGCTGGGATCATAACCTTTGTGAATCCTATTGGTAATATTTCTCCTGGTTTTAGACTTTCTGTTGTTCTTTTTCCAACTTCTATCAGCTTTCTTTTCGTGTACTGTCATATATGAGAAGTATACTCTGTCGCCAATCCCTACTGGACTATCTATATTTATTAAGTTCCACCTTCCAAATACCATTTTGATTATCTTCCATAATTATTAGTTAAAAAGAGATATAGTAAATTTATCTTTCATCTCATTTTTTAATTTTTATTATTGAATAATTTTTCTTTTATCGCTCGGAATAATTTCCATAGTCATATTATTTGCTTCAAGATAATTAAAATTCTCTGTTGTAGTATCTAAATCTCTAACATTTAGTACCTTTTCTTCTTTTGTAGACACCAAAAATACTCTTTAACTTATCTAAAGAATCATCTTCATTGAGTATTACTTTTTCAATTTTTCCTGAGATTATTTTTAAATTTAAAGTTTCTGAACTTTAGTTGTTGTTTTCAGATAGTGATGCTGTTGATGTAACATAGCCTTTTTCAATTAATCTATTTGTCAATTCTACTAATATATTTGAAATATCAGTACTACCCAGTTTTTTATTCTCATATTTGGATCAAAATATTTTCTTTTTCTATTTCCATTAAGGAGATTTTCATCATCAAACAAATTTATTTTAGAAATGTAAAATTTAAAGCTCATTTTTATCCACTTCTATTTTTGTATCTTTTTGATAACTATCTTTGAATTCTCATATTTCTCCTGAATCCTTTCTTGTTCTAATCTTTGCTCTTTCTCTTAAAAATAGTTCCTTTCATCTTCATTCTCATTAAATGTGTTTGAAAAAGATAAAATACTAAAAACTAGAAAAATATATGTTATTACTTTTTTCATGTTCCTCCTTATATTATATATATTAATTCTTTGTTAAAGTTACATCAAACAACAAATGCTATTATACATTATTTTTCTTTAAAATCAATTTTTATATTTTTATATTAGTGTACAAAAAGAGAATTTTCAAGCTATTAATTCTCAAAAATTCTCTTAATTATGTCAAGTCATAGTCTAAACTTTTATCAACACTATTTGATAAATAACCTTTAATAATCATGTATCTAGGTGCAACAAATCCTAAAAGACCAATTTGTGGAATATTCCACTCATTAGCTAAGTAGATAGTACATCTAATTTCATCTCCTATGAACTTCTTGCCAAAAACTCATATCGTGCTATTTCTTCATTATTTGAAATTCTTTCAATATTTTCTACATAAGTTTTTGTAAAAATGAAGAAAATTCATTCCAAATAATATCGACATCATCTACTGATAATTCTATTTTTAATCCATAATTTAGTCCAACTTTACATCTCTTTTTCTTGCCTGTCTCATCAGCTTTACAAGTTTTTGTACTTCCTTTACTAAGAATCCAATCTTTATTATTTAAGCTTATCAACTTTACTAGATAAAATTTCTTTAAATTCAGTCATTTTTCTAGAAAAATATTTGCATGCATTTTTCAAAAATATCTAAATTATCCATATCAGTGATTTCCTTTCCAAGTTGATAAAAATAACTTATATCTTCATAACATACTCAATAATATTATAAGTATGGTCTGCTATTCTCTTATAGTAATTGATGATATCTAGGTAACCTGTATTCAATCTTGCAGGTATATTTCTCAGATCTGAGAAATGCTCTCTTTTACTTCTTTATAATAAGATTTTAACTCTTGATATTTTTAGACCTGTTGAATATAGTTCTTTTTCTCCTGTTTTTACTGCTCTACTAATATCATTAAATAGTTCAACAGAAAGAGATGAAGCTTGAATATCATCTTGGCTCTAGTTTCCTGAACCTCCCACGACTGACACCCTACGAGTGCTAGAGTCGCAGGGTTCTTGGGTAATAGTTGCTTTTTGTTAGCCAACTAAATTTACCAAGCTATCCCCATAGTTCCTATGGTTCATATATTTATATATTTAAGCACTTATACCTAATATCCTTAGTCCTTCTTTTTAGTATATTTTTGCTGCATTTATATCTCTATTATGTACAGCTCCACATACTGGACAAGTCCATTCTCTCACACTTAAATCTTTTACTTCTTCATTTCTATATCCACAACAATTACATGTTGACTACTTGCAAAAAATTTATCTACTCTTACTATTGTTCTTTCCATACCATTTTCGCTTTATAACTTAGTATTCTATTAAATTCACTCCATGATACATCTACAATATTTCTTGCTAATTTATGATTTTTACCATATACTTGTAAGTCTTCCATACAAATAATATCATACTCTTTTATTAGCATTGTTGATAACTTTTTGCATCTTCTCTTTGATTTGATATTTTCTCAAATAATCTTGCTACTTTTATTCTAGCTTTATTTCTATTTTTGAACTACCCTTTGGTTTTTCGTGATAGTTTTCTTTGTAATATCGCTAGTTTATTCAAAGATTTTTGTAAATATTTTTGGATTTTCTATTGAGATTTCATCACTGGTAATCGCGAAGTCCTTTATACCTAAATCTATTCCAACATTTTTATTTGTACTTTTCTAATTTTTCTACTTCTACATCTGTACAACACAGAGATATATAATATTTTCCACTAGGTAGCTTGGGTTATTGTTGCATTTATTATTCTTCCTTGTGGTTTTATTTTTATCTCTTATTTTTAGTTTTTCCTAACTTAGGTACTTTTATCCATTTATCTAAAAACTCTATATTATTATTTGTATAATTGGTTCTGTATGATTTTCTATTATCTTTCTTAGATTTCAAACTTTGGATAGCCACTTCCACTAAAAAGAAGTTTTTATAGGCTTTATCTAAATCTTTTAAAAGAATTTTTGTAAAGAAAAATTTATCTACATCTTTTAACCATTCTTTATCTTGTTTTAAAACTGTTAATTCTTTACTACATTGACTATATGACATAGATTTTTCTCTTTGTTATATAGCTCTTGTTTTAAAATCTAAAAATGATTATAGACATATCTTACACAAACCAAAAAGTACAATTTAATATTGTTATTTTGAGTTTTAGTTGGATAAAATCTGAACTTATATGCTTTTTCCATGTGATTTCACCTCCATTTACCTATATATAGTATACCACTTTTTATACTATAAGTAAATGAAAAAGTAAAATTTTTCTAAATATATGAACCTAAAACTGACTCAGTCGTTTTAGAGGTTGTCGTTCACATAAGTACGCTACCACTTATGCAGTTCTCTTATATATACATTCCTTAATAAATTAAGGAGATTGCCTTGAACTGTAATATTTCTATTAAGCACAGACTATATCTTATCCCACAGCTCTATCTGTTTGGGTCTCACCCACTTCCACTAGCTTTAGTGTACTTCCCTCAGGAGGAATAGTCGTTGAACCTTACCTTGCGGTCTTGGCTGCTGATTGCCCATTATACTTAACACTTAGGATTTAACCTTATGCCATCTAGTATATTTTTTTCTGCTTTCGCCACTTTCACACTTGTACCATATTTTATTTAGGTACTATGTTGTAGTTATACTAGCTTTTAGGGGTTTCCAGCAATTCAGAGTAGTATTGGATAGCTTTTTAAGTTGCTACCTCATCATACATATTTTCTATATATGCTGACTATACTTAATGGTCTAACTCATGAGCTGACACCCTACGAGTGCTAGAGTCACAAGTGTGCGACCATATTTTTT